>Ga0208849_1001460_pt1 | contig 16375 bp, 17 predicted proteins | sample NGESurdeep072012_10_FD_184470 | JGI IMG/M metagenome (GOLD analysis project Ga0208849, IMG submission 184470) | Arctic peat soil microbial communities from Barrow, Alaska - NGEE Surface sample 53-3 deep-072012 (SPAdes) | ecosystem: Environmental > Terrestrial > Soil > Wetlands > Peat ...
CCCTGCCGATAGCGATGTTCGACTCGGGGGTCGGTGGCCTCACGGTGCTGCACGAGTGCCTGGTCTCGCTGCCCGAGGAGGACTACGTCTACCTCGGCGACACGGCGATGTTCCCCTACGGGACGCGCGACCCCGATCACCTGAGGCAGCGGATCGCCGGCATCGCCGAGCTGCTGCTGCCAGCGGCTCATCAGGGCGCGCGTGACCACCGCCACCGCAGTGCGTCCATTGACGGTATCGCGGCCACCCACGGCAAAGTGCAGCGTCTCGATATCGGCGGCGAGCTGCTCCTCCAGTGCGTACGCCACCAGCTGCTGCGGGCGCACGCCGCTCCTGGGCGGTAGTTCCACTTCAGTGAGCAAGACATCGCCGCTCGCCACGATCAGGCCGACATGGCGCCCGGCTGCCTGCGTTGCCGCCTGCGCCAACGGGCCGGCCTCGGGCTCACTGATGGGGCGCCCGCCAGCGTCGGCGAGCATCCAGCCGCAGGAGCCTTCGCTGCCGCGCGGCAGCTCAACGATGAGCCATTCCGCCATGATTATTCCGTGCCGAAGGTCCTGAGAATGACGTGAATCTGTCCGGCGCCGTCGCGCTGCAGCAGACTGTACAAGGTGAACCGCGCAGTGCCAATAGTGATGAAAGTGCGCAGTCGAAAGTAGGAAGTGGTCTGCCCGAGCGCCATCGCGCCCGTCGCCTGTTGCTGGCTGCCTGTCTGGCCGCTAAGGCTGGCCTGGAACACTGCGGCCGTGGGAAAGCAGCCTTCCTGCTGGCGGCGCGCCAGCAGTTGCTGCGGGTTGGCGGCATATTCGTTCTGGCCGCTGATCGCATCCAGTAACACTCCGGATGCGGTACACACGTTGAGCGAGGATCCGGGTGGCAACGCGCTGATGTATGGAGCCAGTCTCGTGTAGCGATCGCGCCCGAAGCCGGGCAGAGCGAGCAGCTCCGAGACGCTGGTCACCGGCAGATTGGCAGTGCGATAGGGCGGTGTTTGTCCCAGATAGACGCTGTCCTCGGCGCCGTCGGGAAAATTCGGTGTGTCATTGCTATCGATCCAATCGGCGATCAACGGCGCCCACTTGCTTTCCAGCCCGAGCGCGGCCAGCAACCGCGTGAATTCCGCCACCGAGGTGGCGTTGGTGGTACCGCCTGGCGCGAGATTGTTGATATTGAACTTGCCCTGCTGGTCCTCGAGCTGCAGGAAGTCGAGCGTGACCCCCGGCAATAGCTGGAACGGACCGTAGCTCTGCGCCCACGGCTGATTCAGTGCATCCTGCGTGTTGTTCGGGCCCGATTGCTTGAGCACGTAGGCCGCCATGGCCTCGGCGCCTTCGGCCACCAGCAGGCTTTGATCGGCGCCAAACACCGTGCTGGCGCGGCGCGCGGACATGGCGCTGGAGAAAGCGATCGCGGTGGCGAGTACTGTCGCTATGGCCACCAGCACGATGGCCGTGAGCAGCGCGATGCCGTGCTGCGTGCGGCGGTTCATCCGGCCACCTCGATATGGCGCATCAAAATGCCCCAGTCCTGCAGCTCGATCGTGACTTCCACGGCCACCGGCCTGATGCGCAGCATCAGCCCCTCCTGGCCCGCGCCCAGTGTCGGCATCGGCCACTGGGTTTGCCATTGATGGCCGGCATCCATGAAGCGCATGCTGAAGCTCTTGACGTGATCGATCAGCGTACGCTTGATGGGTACATCGCCGAGCGTGGCATCGAGCTCGACCGTGTACGAGCGCATCAGGGCGCCGTTCTCGATTGAGTAGCTCACGCGTTGCAGCTCCGAGCGCGGCAGCCCGGCAGGGTTGGTCCAGCCGCCGCGCGTGAAGCTCAGCAAGGGTAGCGCCGCGCCGTTGAGACTGGTCACGTTGCCGAGCGTCAGGCTGGGAAACGGCGTGGTGTTGCTGCTGGAGTCTCCCAGCGAGGAGGCGGTGCTGCCGAGCATCGAGCCGGCGTTCTGCGAAGTCATCATGGCCGGCAGGTAGCCGTCGCCGGTCAACTGGCGCACCGGGCGAGGCTGCAGCAGCTCGAAATCCTGTTCGATCGTTCGCAATGCCGTTTGCACGGCGATCAGCCGGGCCGACTGCTCATCCACTTCCTTGCGGCTGCGAAAGGCCTGATTCAGGGCTCGATAGCCAATCGTGAACATGATCGCGGTGATGAACAGCGCCACCAGCAACTCGACCAGAGTGAATCCGGCGTGACGGCGAGCGTTCACGGTCCACCAGAACTGGATGCGCCCGGACTCGCAGGCACCCCGGGCGGCGGCGTGCCCGGAGCCGCGTTCGTGCCGGGATTGGGTACCGTACCCGTGGTGGCGCCGGTGTTAGTGGTGGCGTTGGTGCCGGTGCTGGGATTGGTGCTGCCCCAATCCCCCGGCACGTCACCGCTGGACGCCGCCAGCGCATCGCCGCGAAATCCGATCACGGTTGTGACCCACGGTACCGCATTGGCGCCGCTGGAGCTGTTGGAACTGGTAGCGCTCGTGACCCTGGGGGAATTGCCGCTACCACCGGAACTGCTTGAGCTGGTGGAATTGCGCCGCACGCTCACCGTGATCTGCTGCAGACCGGGGATTTCCTGCATCGAGGTGACGATCTGCTGCCAATGCCAGTCGCCGTTGCCGAAGCCCTTGACATCACCCTCCGTAGTACCGACCTGGGGCGGCTGCAGATTCAGACGCACATCGGCTACCCGGTTGAGGGCAACCCATTGCGCCAGGGTCTTCTCACGCAATGCGCCGACGTTGACGGCCGCGCCACTCAGGGCCGCGAGCACCGCGCCCATGCCAAAGGCAACGATCACGAGCGCAACCAGCACTTCCAGTAGTGTAAAACCGCGCACCCGCGCGCGGCCGCGCGCGCGTCGCATCATTGTTTCGCCTCGATCAGGTCGCCTACCTGCACGGTGCCGTCGGCAGCGCTCTGCAGGGTCGCGCTGCGCCCCACGCCGACGCGTTCGATCGTCAGGGAAAAAGCATTGGTATCGCCATTGGAGAACAGCATCAACTGCGGCGTGTTATCACCATTTTGGTTATTCAGGCCGCCGCCATTACTACTGCTGCTGTTCAGGCCGCCGCTGCTGCTACTGCTGCTCAGACCGCTGCCGCTGAAATTGCCGCCGCTGCTGCTGGCGCTGCTGCCGTAGCCACCGCCGGTGCCAAAACCGCCGCCGCTGCTGGATAGGCCGTTAATGCCACCAGCGCCGGTGATGCCGTTGATGGCGCTGCCGGCGGCATTGCCGCCGCTGCTGCCATACAGCGACTTGGCGCCCAGCGTGCTGGTCACCGTGGGTTTGATCTGCAGCGCCTTGTCGTCGAGCACGATCTCATGGCCCTCGATCAGCAGCCGGAATTGCAGGCCTTCGGGAAGACGGCGCGGACGCAGCGTTTCATCAACAGTCTCCGGGCTCCATTGCATCAGGCGATTGTCATAGAAGGCAAAGCGATAACCGTGTTGGCCGATTCGGATGCCATACTCGAGCGTCAGCATTGCGCCGCGCTCACGCCCGTAGGCGATCAACGCCGCGAGCCGGTCGCGCTCGCGCTCGAGCGCACTGTCCTTGCCCGTGGCGCCCAGACTTAGAATCGCGCCGATCACCAGGATGCCGATGATCGCGACCACTACCATGATCTCGATCAGCGTGAAACCACGCTGCGCCCGGTATCGAAGCGGTCGGCTGCGCACTGATCAGTTGTCGAGATTCCAGTTGCCGATATCGGCGTTCACCCCGGTGCCGCCAGGCTGACCGTCGGCGCCGAGCGAGGACAAGTCATACTCGCCGTGCGTACCGGGTATCTGATACTGGTAGTCATTGCCCCATGGATCCTTGTTCAGGCGTTTCAGGTAGCCGTCGGCGCGCCAGTTCTTGATGGTCGGATCGTTGGGCCTGGTCACCAGCGCCTGCAGACCCATCTCCTGCGTGGGGTAAACGAAATTGTCGAGTTTGAACATGGTGAGCGCCGTCTCCAACGCCTGAATGTCCTGCTTGGATTTGGCCACGCGCGCATCGTCCACGCGCCCGAGGAATTGCGGCACCACCACTGCGGCCAGCAGGCCGATGATGATGACCACCACCATAATCTCAATGAGGGTGAAGCCACGCTGAACGCGCGGCCCGAGGCACAACTTGTTACGCTTGATCTCGATACTCATGGGGTTCGCTGCTCGCATGGTTTCACCCGGTCTGTCGACCTCCCAATCATAACAAATGAAGCCCAACAGAACTGACAGCACCTCACAGTCTTGGCGCCGGTCGGCGAATTGCGACGCCCGCTATGGCGCGGCCCTGGTCGCGGCGTTGGCTTTGATCCTCGGCCTGTGCGCTACCGGTGAAGCGGGGCGCGAGGGCCTGCGCTATGAGCGCATCGGGCTCGCGCACGAACAGTGGTGGCGTCTGCTTACCGCGCACCTGGTGCATTTGAGTCTGCTGCACGCACTGCTCAATTGCGCGGGACTTGCATTGCTGTGGATACTGTTTGCGCGTGAGTTCTCACCGCGCCGCTGGGCGTGGATCCTGATTGCCGCGTGCGCTGCGATCGATGCCGGGCTGTGGTTTCTGCGCCCCGAGGTCGAATGGTACCTGGGAGCGTCGGGTGCATTGCACGGCGCACTCGCGGCGGGCGCCACGGCGTTGTACCGCCGCGGCGATGCCATGGGGACGGTGCTGGTATTGTTGCTGGTGGTCAAACTCATCTACGAACAACACAGCGGCGCGAGCGTCTTTGCAGGCAGCCTGCCGCTCGTGGCCGATGCGCATCTGTTCGGCGCACTGGGCGGATTGATCGGCGCGTGGGCGCTCGCATGGCGGCGCTGAGCCGCTATAATCCGCGCGTTTTTTTGCCGACAGTCATTCGGGAGTCAAGCACTCAATGTCGATCGCGCTGGTATTTCCGGGACAGGGTTCGCAGTCGGTCGGCATGCTGGCGGCCCTGGCCGCGCAGCATGAACTGGTGCAGCACGGCTACGCCCAAGCCTCAAAGGCATTGGGATTCGACCTGTGGTCGCTGGTCACGAACGGTCCGGCCGAGCGGCTCAACAGCACCGAGATCACACAGCCGGCCATGCTCGTGGCCGATATCGTCACGGCGCGCATCTGGCGCCAGCAGGGCGGCGCGACTCCGGTCGCCGTGGCCGGACACAGTCTCGGGGAATTCGCGGCCCTGGTATGCGCCGAGTCGCTGCAGTTCGAGGACGCCGTGCGGCTGGTGCATTTTCGCGGCCAGATCATGCAGCAGGCCGTACCTGAAGGCGTGGGCGCCATGGCCGTGGTGCTGGGTATCGAGGACCCGCAGGTCGAGGCGGTGTGTGCGGAGGCCGGGCAGGGCGAGGTGGTGGAGGCGGTCAACTACAACTCGCCGGGGCAGGTGGTGATCGCCGGTCATGCCGCTGCGGTGCAACGCGCGTTGGCGCTGGCCAGGCAGCGCGGCGCCAAGCGCGCGCAGCTGCTGCCCATCAGCGTCCCGGCGCATTCGAGCCTGATGCGCGAGGCGGCGCACCGGCTGGAGCAGCGGCTGGCGCAGATCGAGGTACGCCGGCCGGGCTGCCGCTATATCAGCGCCGTCGATGCCGCCGAACATAGCGACCCGCAGGATATCCGCGCCACGCTGGTGCGACAGCTGGCCAGTCCGGTACGCTGGCCGCAGACGGTTCGGGCGCTGCTGCAGGCGGCCTCGACCCTGATCGAGAGCGGGCCGGGCAAAGTGCTGACGAGCCTCAACCGGCGCATCGAGCGCAGCGCCAGCTGCTTCGCGCTGGAGGATCCGGAGTCACTCGCGGCCGCGTTGGCCGCCACGGCGGGAGCCGCGCATGCTTGAAAAGGATCTGGCCCTGGTTACCGGGGCGTCGCGCGGCATCGGCCGGGCCATTGCCCTGGCACTTGGCGGCGCGGGCGCAACAGTCGTGGGAACTGCCACCACCGCGGAGGGCGCGGCCCAGATCGGCGCCGCCCTGGCGGCCGCCGGCATCACCGGACGCGGCGCGGTGTGGAACGCCGCGGATGCTGCCTCCACCGAGGCGCTGGTTGATGGCCTGGAGAGCGCCGGCGGCTTGCCCACAATCCTGGTCAACAATGCCGGTATTGCCCGTGACGCTTTGATTTTGCGAATGAAGAGCGAGGACTGGGAGCAGACGCTGGCGGTCAATCTGTCGGCTGTTTTCCGGCTCTCCAAGCTCTGCCTCAGGCGCATGCTCAAGGAGCGCCATGGCCGCATCATCAATATCGGATCGGTAGTCGGGTCGATCGGCAATGCCGGGCAGGTGCACTATTCGGCGGCCAAGGCCGGATTGGTAGGATTTACCAAAGCGCTGGCGCGCGAGGTGGCTACACGCAACATCACGGTCAATATCGTGGCACCCGGCTTCATCGAGACCGATATGACGCGCGCGCTTTCCGAGCCACAGCGTGCCGCCTACCTGGCGCAGATTCCGGTCGGGCGCTTTGGCGCGGCCGAGGATGTCGCCAGTACCGTGGCGTTCCTGGCATCGCGCGAAGCCGGCTACATTACCGGCCAGACCCTGCACGTGAATGGCGGGCTATACATGGGCTGAGCGGCGTCGGACCAGCCTTCCGCAAATACACTGAATAATCAAGTACTCGCGCCATAAGCAAGGTGGCGAGCGTGCGGGGGTTCCCCTACAATACGCGCCCCACGCAGCGTACCGGACAAGGTGCGCTGTAGCGGGCCACCAAGAGTCATCACGATAGAGGATTACGAAAAGATGAGCACCGTTGAACAACAGGTGAAGGCGATTGTTGCCGAACAGCTGGGTGTAAAGGCTGAGCAAGTCACCAACGCCGCCTCGTTCGTCGACGACCTGGGCGCTGATTCGCTCGACACCGTCGAACTGGTCATGGCGCTCGAAGAGGAGTTCGAGATCGAGATCCCAGACGAGGATGCCGAGAAGATCACGACAGTGCAGCAGGCGATCGACTACATCAGCGAACGACGCAACAAAGCCTGAGCTTTTTCGTGGCGGTGAGCCCACTCGCCGCATCCGACACTTCCGATTTCGAGAGCTTCGTGAGCAAACGCCGAGTTGTTGTTACCGGTCTCGGCCTGATCTGTCCCGTCGGCGGGACGGTGGGCGAGGCGTGGCCGGCCATCTTGAAGGGCGAGAGCGGCATCGGGCCGATCACACGCTTTGACGCCAGCGCATTTCCGACGCGCTTCGGTGGCGCCGTGCGCGGATTCGACGTTGCTCAATACATGTCGGACAAGGAAGCGCGCCGGCTGGACGAATTCATGCACTACGGCATCGCAGCGGGTGTGCAGGCGGTCGCCGATGCCGGAGTGGATTTCGAACGACTCGACCGTGACCGCTGCGGCGTTGTGACCGGAGCCGGAATCGGCGGCTTGTGGACCATCGAGCACACGCGCCAGGCTTTTTTCGACTCGGGCTGCAATCCGCGCAAGATCTCGCCCTTTTTCGTGCCCTCGACCATCATCAATATGATCTCGGGGCATTTGTCGATCCGCTACGGCCTGCGCGGACCGAACCTGGGCGTGGTGAGCGCCTGTACCACCTCGACGCATGCGGTCGGTCTCGGGGCGCGCTCGATCCAATACGGCGACGCCGACCTGATCGTGGCCGGAGGCGCCGAAATGGCAACCACGCCCACCGGTGTGGGCGGCTTCGGGCAGGCCAAGGCGCTGTCCACGCGTAACGATTCCCCGCAGAGCGCCAGCCGGCCCTGGGACCGTGACCGCGACGGGTTCGTGCTTGGGGATGGCGGCGGCGCCATGCTGCTCGAGGAACTCGAGCACGCGCGCGCGCGCGGCGCGCGCATCTATGCCGAGCTGATCGGCTTCGGCATGAGCGGCGATGCGCACCACATCACCGCCCCGCCGGAGGACGGCAATGGTGCGCGCCTCGCCATGGTCAACGCACTGCGCGATGCGCAGCTCAACCCCAGCGATGTGCAGTACCTGAATGCGCATGCAACCTCCACTCCGCTTGGCGATCGCGCCGAGACCATCGCCATCAAGAACGCCTTCGGCGACCACGCCGCGCGCCTGGCCGTGAGCTCCACCAAATCCATGACCGGGCACTTGCTCGGGGCGGCGGGCGTCGTGGAGGCAATCTTCAGCGTGCTGGCGATCCGCGATCAGGTCGCGCCGCCGACCACCAATTACGAGACACCCGATCCGGCTTGCGACCTGGATTACGTGCCCAATCAGGCGCGGCCAATGAAGATCGAGGTGGCAGTCTCGAACTCCTTCGGTTTCGGCGGCACCAACGGCACGCTGATATTCCGCCGCTACGGCGGCGGTTGACGGCATCGATCCGGGTCACGTGAAAACCCCCGGCTTCCTGACGTGCCCCATCGCGGCGTGTCCGGAGGATCTGCGGCGCCTGGCCTACGCCGATCCCCTGGCTTTCCCGGTGCTGTTCGATAGCGCGGCAACCGGACCATTGGGGCGCTATTCCATCCTGGCCGCGTACCCCGATGCGGCGCTGTGGCAGGACGGTCATGGCCGGTTGCACAGCACGGGACTGGATAACGTGCATGAGCGGCACCAGGGGTTTCTCAGCGCTCTGGACAAGCTCTGGCGCGGCTCGGAGGCCCGGCAAGAATTGCCGGAAGCACAGGAGGCCGGACCGTTCCAGGGCGGCTGGATCGTCTACCTGGGTTACGAACTGGCCGCGGAAATCGAGCCGCAGCTGATGTTGCCGGCGGCATTGCTCCCGGGACCGGCGCCTCTGGCTTTTGCGCTGCGTGTGCCTGCGGCGTTGGTCTATGACCATGTCGCCGGGCGCGCCTGGATAGTGTTCGAGACCGGTCGGGAAGCGCTGCGGCAGCGGCTGCAGCGGGACTTGGCGGCCGCCGCGCCATCACCAGCCACTGCCGGCCCCATGGCAACGGTATTGAGCGGACTGCGGCTGGAGGAGGAAGATCCGCAGCGCTTCGGGTTCAGCGTGGACGCCGCCCTGGAGCACATCCGCGCCGGTGATATCTACCAGGCCAATCTGTCGCGCTGCTGGCGCGCCCGGCTCGCTCCGGCCGCGCAGCCCGCCGGCCTGAACCTCGCCAGCGCCGCGCTCTACGAGCGCCTGCGCGAGCGCAACCCGGCGCCGTTTGCAGCGCTGGCGCAATTTCAGGGGTGGCGCGCTTTGTGCTCATCGCCGGAGCGGCTCGTGCGGGTGCGTGCCGGGCGCGTGGAGACGCGTCCGATTGCGGGCACCCGGCCGCGCAGCCGCGTGGCCGGAGCAGATCAGCGCGAACTGGCCGCCCTGATTGCTCATCCGAAGGAGCGTGCCGAACACATCATGCTGGTGGATCTGGAACGCAATGACCTGGGGCGCATCTGCCGCCCGGGCAGCGTACGCGCCGATGAACTCATGACCACCGAGAGTTATGCGCACGTGCATCACATCGTCTCGAACGTCTGTGGTGAGCTCAACGCCGGGCTGAGTCCGGTCGATGTGCTGCGGGCGGTATTTCCCGGCGGCAGCATCACCGGCTGCCCGAAGTTCCGCTGCATGCAGATCATCGCCGCACTCGAGGGCGAGGCGCGCGGCGCCTACACCGGGGCACTGGGTTTCATCAACCGCGATGGCTCGATGGACTTCAATATCCTGATTCGCACCATCACGATGGACGCCGGGGCGCTGCAATTTCGCACCGGCGCGGGTATCGTCGCCGACTCGGATTGGCAACTGGAGCTGCAGGAAACCCGCGCCAAGGCGCACGGACTGATCGCGTCACTGCAGCCCGGATGACTACCACCACGCGCATCAATGGCCACGCCACCGATCAGGTGGCGAGCAGCGATCGCGGGCTGATGTATGGCGATGGACTGTTTGAAACCATTACCTGCGTTGCTGCCCGGCCGCGCTGGCTGGCGTTGCACCTGCAGCGCCTGCGCCGCGGCTGCGAGCGCCTGCAACTGCCGTTCGCCGACTTCGAAGCCTTGGGCGCAGAGATTCAGACCATGGCGAACGGGCCGGGCCGCTGCATCGTGAAGTTGATCCTGACCCGGGGTCCGGCTCGCCAGCGCGGCTATCGCCCGGACGGTAACGAAACTCCGACCCGCATACTCACGCGCCATGAGTGGCCGGCCGCGGTGGCGGCTAGCGACTTTCGCGTCGGCATCTCAGGCGTCAGACTCGGCATGAATCCGCTGCTCGCCGGACTCAAGCACCTCAATCGACTCGAGCAGGTCATGGCACAAACTGCGATGCGCACCGCGCCGCTCGAGGAAACGCTGATGCTCGCGAGCGCCGGGCAGGTGATCGGCGGCAGCATGTCGAATGTTTTCTTTGCCAATGACTCGGGACTGTTCACGCCGGCACTGGATGATTGCGGCGTGGCCGGGGTGATGCGGCAACTGGTGTGCGAGGCGGCCGCTGCAGCCGGAAGCGCCGTACAAGTGCGCGCCGTCGACCCCGGCGAATTGCCGCGCGTGCACGAGGCGTTCGTGACCAATGTACGCTGGGGTGTGCAATCGATCACCGCGCTCGAGGGCAGAGCCCTGTCCCGTCGGAGCCATGCGCAGGAGCTTCGGAGGCTGATTGATGCGTCGGCTTCTTAAATACCTGGCCGTCGCGGCAATCCTGGCCGTCGCGGCCATCGCGTTCTGGAGTGAACTGGATCGCGAAATGGATCGGCCGGCCGCCGCGGCCGTGCCGGTGCGCATACAGGTGCTGCCCGGAGAGGCACTGCGCGGCATCCTGGTGCATCTGCAACAGCAGGGCGCACTGCGGCATGCGCGGCTGGTCCAGTGGTACCTCAGAGTGCATCGACAGAGGCCACGCGTTCAGGCCGGCAACTACGAGGTCGCGCCTCATTCCAGCGCCCGCGCGCTGCTCGAGCAATTGGTGGCCGGCCGCGTAGTGCTCGAGCAGCTCACGGTGGTCGAGGGCTGGAGCTTCGCACAGCTGCGCCATGCGCTCGATGCCCATCCGGCGCTGACGCACACGCTGCGCGGTCTGTCCGACGAACAGCTCATGCACGCGCTCGGTCACGACGGCGAGCCGGCGGAAGGACAGTTTTTTCCGGATACTTATCGCTTCGCCGCCGGAACCGGCGATCGAAGAATCCTGGAGCTCGCCTATGATCGCATGCAGGTCGAGCTCGAGCAGGCATGGAGCGCGCGCGCGCCGCAGCTGCCGCTGTCGAATCCCGCTCAGGCCCTGGTGCTGGCCTCGATCGTCGAGAAGGAAACCGGGCGCGAGGACGAGCGCGCCAAGGTGGCGGCGGTATTCGTCAACCGCCTGCGCCAGGGAATGCGGCTGCAGTCCGACCCGACGGTCATCTACGGCATGGGCGCGCGCTACGATGGCGACCTCCATAGCCGCGATCTGGAGACCGATACGCCCTACAACACCTATACCCGGGCCGGATTGCCGCCCACGCCAATCGCGCTACCGGGCGCGGCGTCGCTGCAGGCGACCTTGCATCCGGCGGACATCGACGCGTTGTATTTCGTGGCCACCGGCGACGGCGACGGCGGACATCAATTCTCGGCGACGCTGGCGCAGCACGATGTCGCCGTGCGCGCCTACCTGCATAAGCTCGGTGTCCGGTGAGCGCGATCGCACGCTTCATCACGCTCGAGGGCATCGAGGGCGCCGGCAAATCAACCCTGGCACGGGCCCTGGACGGCACGCTACGTGCGCGTGGTGTCGCGGTCGTCATGACGCGCGAGCCGGGCGGCTCGCCGCTGGCCGAGCAGCTGCGAACGTTGCTGCTGGCGCGAGGTCCGGAACGCATTACGCCCACGGCCGAGACGCTGCTGATGTTCGCCGCCCGTTCGATCCACATCGAAAATAAAATTCGCCCGGCGCTCGAGCAGGGCAGCTGGGTGATCTGCGATCGCTTCACCGATGCCACCCGTGCCTATCAGGGTGCGGGGCGTGGCGTCGATGCGGGCCTGATCGAGGGGCTGGCGCAGGCCGTGCACCCCGGGCTCTGGCCGCATCGAACACTGGTGCTCGACCTGCCGGCAGCACTGGGGCTTGCGCGTGCCCGCGCGCGTCGCGGCGCCGGTGATCGCTTCGAAGACGAGGATCAGCGCTTCTTCGAACGCGTGCGGATGCGCTACCGGGAAATTGCCGATGCCGAGCCGCAGCGCGTACGCCTGATCGATGCCAGTGCGGCGCCGGAAATCGTGGCCGCCAGTGCGCTCAACGCGCTGTCCGATCTGCTGTAGGCACGCCGGAGCGCGCTTGAACCTCGATTCCACCATTGACGTGCCCTGGCTCGCGCCGCAGATCGAGCAGCTGCGACGCGCCCGGCTGGCGGGACGTTTCCCGGCCGCGTTGCTGATCCACGATCAGCGCGGAGCCGGAGGGTTGTGGCTGGCGCGCTATGCGGCACAGCTGGCCCTGTGCCGCGAGGCGCTGCCGCCCTGTGGCCACTGCCGCGACTGCCGGCAATACCTGTCTTCGCAACATCCGGACTTCATCGCCGTGGCACCGATCGAAGACTCGAAACAGATTCGCATCGAACAGATACGCGATCTGACCGAGCAGCTCACGCTCACGGCGTACGCAGGCGGCGCCACGGTCGTTCTGATCGCGCCCGCGGACGCACTGAACGCCAACGCCGCCAATGCGCTGCTCAAGACGCTTGAGGAGCCGCGCCCCGGTGTCACGCTGCTGCTGGTGGCGAGCGTACCCTCGCGGTTGCCGGCGACGGTTCTGAGCCGCTGCCAGCGGCTGCGCGTTGCCGCGCCCGCGCGCGCGGCGGCGTTGGGCTGGCTCGAGCAGCACAAGGGAGCAGGGCCCTGGGCCGCCGTGCTCGATGTGGTCGGCGACGCGCCGTTCGAGGCCATTGCGCTCGATCCGGTGGAGGTGGCGCGGCTGGCGGACGAAACCTTCCACACCCTGACCGAGCTGGCCACCGGCCGAGCGCCGATTGCCGGACTTGCCGAACGCTGGGTGCGCGGCGAGTCGTTCGAGCTGCGCCTGGCATGCATTGAGACCTGGCTCACAGCGTGTATCGATCACGCCGCAGGAGCCGCGAGGCAATCGCCGGAATTGCGCACTGGCGCCCACTTGCCAGAGTCCAGTTGGGACATGAATATTGCAACATTGCTGCGGCTGCTGGACGGCGCCTATGAGCTGCGAAGGCTGAGGCTGACCTCCATCAACCGTTCCGTGGCACTCGAGCAGCTGCTGTGGCAATTGCCGCGTGCCGCGCGGGCCGCCGTGGCGTGCTAAGGTTTACTTACCGATTCGCAGAGGACCTATTCGGGGAACATGGCCAAGGACCCAACATCCAGATCCGGAATCAACAAGCCCGGTCTGCTGACGCTGACGATCAAGGACAAGAGCGCCTTGTATCTGGCCTATATGCCGTATGTGCAGAACGGCGGCTTGTTTATTCCCACCAGCAGCAACTACCGCCTCGGCGACGAGGTGTTCATGCTGCTCAATCTGATGGGCGAGGATGAGAAGCTGCCGGTGGCCGGGCGCGTGATCTGGGTAACGCCCAAGGGCGCGCAGGGCAAGCGCACCGCCGGCATCGGTGTGCAGTTCTCCGACCAGGATCGCGGCCAGACGCGCAACAAGATCGAGAATTATCTGGCCGGCGCACTGTCGGGCGACAAGGCCACGCACACCATGTGAGTCTAAGGTGCGCGCCGCAGGCCGCCCTCGGCGCTGTCCAGACCGCCCTTCAATACGTAGGCATCGAAGCCGCGCTCGACCAGGATGAAGGCGGCTGCGGAGCTGCGCCGGCCGGTGTCGCAATACACCACGTACGGCCGCGAGCGCTCGAGCGTCGAGATTTTCAGACGGATGAAATACAGCGGTACGTTCAACGAGTCCTCGATGGCGAGGTTCTGATGTTCGGACGGCAGCCGTACATCCAGCCAGCGGCCACCGCGAGCGATCACGTCGCGCGCCTCCGGGTAGGTGACCCACTGCACCAGCGGCTCATTCATGAGCTCGCGGAAGTCCTTCTTGTTCAGTCGCATCAGCACGCCGTCGGTCAGCATCGTGATCGTGGCATTGCGTTTGGCCTCGGAGATCAGCGCCTCCTCGCCAAAGGTGTCACCGATGCCGAGCTCGGCCAGCTTCAGTCCACCGCGATTGAGCGGCGTCTCGCGAGTGACCAGGCATTTTCCGCTGACGATGGCGTAGAAATAGTCGCCCTCGGCGCCTTGCTGAATGATGATCTCGCCTTCGCGGCAATTCATGCGCTGCATGCGCATGAAGATGGCCTGGATGTTGGCGGGCGGAATGCGATGGAACGCCTGCGTCTGCAGCAGCGTGGTCATCCAGTCCTCGCCGCCGCTGGCCGTGAACTGGGCCTGCAGCTCGGCCACCTCGTAGGTGCCGGTCTGATCCCAGGTGATCATCATGTCCAGCAGCTCGCTGTCGACTGCCAGGAATTCAATCGGATCGACCGCGCGCGCGGTGAGTTTGCGCGGCAGCTTTTGCGACAGGGGATTGCGGGCTTCGGGCGTGCCGCCGCGGATCATGGCCACGGTACTGTCGCCCTCGCGCATTTCGATCAGGCCCGCGACCAGCCAATAGGTGAGCTTGTCGCGATCGCCTTCCTTGAACAGCACACGTCCGGCCGCTAGCTGGGACAGGCCGATTTTTCGGGCGAGAGCGAGCAGGTTCTCCTTCTTCATGCCGTCCAGTGGCGAGAATTTCTTCAGCAGCGCCACATCAACAGCCTTACTTTCGCTCATGCTCGGACCCCGGTTGCACGTCCTCTCATCATCTGACAGACAGTCGATGCTAACACAGGCCTAAGGGGCCTCTTTCTGCGCGAGTTCACGCATTCGCCCCGAATCGCCGCCCAATTGCGACCAGCCCGCGTCGGCACGGAAGCGGGCGCCGTAACGCTGTTCCAGCTCGCGCAGCCGCTTGACGCACACATCGATGCCGCGGGCACGCGCGTAAGCGATCGGACCGCCGCGAAACGGCGCAAAACCGGTACCGAAGATCACACCGGCATCGATCAGGTCGGTATCCGCCACGATGCCCTCCCGGGCGCATGCCACGCATTCGTTCACCAGCACCAGAATCAGCCGGTCAGTCAAATCTGCCGGCGGCGCGGCGACGCGCCGCTCGCGCACGACTTTGCCGTCGCGCCAGTTGTAGAAGCCCTGTCCGCTCTTGCGCCCGAGCTGCCTCGCCTGCACCAGCTCGCGCAGTTTGTGCGTAAAGGGCGGGGGCTCGCGCTGCAGTTCGCGCGTCACGATCTCGCCCACGTGCAGCACCACGTCCAGGCCGACCACATCCGACAATTCGATCGGGCCCATTGGCATGCCGAAATCCACCGCCGCGCGGTCGATGGCGGCGAACGCAATGCCTTCGCCGGCGGCGTGCAGCGCCTCATGAAGATAGGGGAACAGCACACGATTGACCAGGAAGCCGGGACTGCTGCGGCAGGGCAGCGGCAGCTTGTCGATGCGGCGGGTAAATGCCAGCGCCGCCGCCAGCGCCTCGGGCCGGGTACTCGCCGAGTGCACCACTTCCACCAGCGACATCTGCGCCACCGGATTGAAGAAATGCAAGCCGACGAAGTGCCCCGGATCATGCAGAGTCGCCGCCAGGGTCTCCAGCGTGAGACTAGAGGTATTGGTCGCCAGCAGCGCGCCGCTGCGCATGCGCGGCGCCGCCAACGCATACAGCGCGCGCTTGGCCTCCAGATCCTCGAAGATCGCCTCGATGATCACGTCGGCATCGGCCACGCCGCTGCCGGCCACATCGGCCCGCAGGCGCTCGCTGGTCTGCACACGCTCGGCCGGTGTCGGCAGCCGCTTTTCGAACAGTCCGCGCGCGCGCGTGAGTGCCGGCTCGATCAGCTGCAGCTCGCGATCCTGCAAAGTCACCTGCAAGCCGCGCAGCGCGCACCAGGCGGCGATGTCCCCGCCCATGACGCCAGCGCCGATCACATGCACGCGCTCGAAGGTAGCCGCGCCCTTGACCGCCAGGCCCTTGAGCCGGTCCTGCAGCAGAAACACCCGGATCAGGTTGCGGGTGGTGTCGCTGTTGAACAGTGCCGCGATCGAGTGCGCCTCCGCCGCATAGGCCTGCTCGCCGCGCGCCCCGTATTGCGACCACAGATCGATGATGGCATAGGGAGCGGGGTAGTGATCGCGGCTGGCGTGAGCGGCTACCTGCCGCAACAATGCCGGACGCAGCAATGCCCGCACGCCGGGCCAGCTCAACATCATCTCGGTCAGCGACGGCCGGCGCCGGGGTGGCGCGGCGCGAAGAATGTGCCGCGCGGCATCGGCCAGTTCGGTGCCGCGCTCGACCAGTCCATCCACCAGGCCGATCTTGCGCGCGCGGTCGGCACGCACGCTGCGGCCCGTGAGCATCAGGCTCATGGCGGCGCGCACGCCCAGCAGGCGTACGCTGCGCACGGTGCCGCCAAAGCCGGGATGGATGCCGAGCTGTACCTCGGGC
>Ga0208849_1001461_pt1 | contig 16374 bp, 15 predicted proteins | sample NGESurdeep072012_10_FD_184470 | JGI IMG/M metagenome (GOLD analysis project Ga0208849, IMG submission 184470) | Arctic peat soil microbial communities from Barrow, Alaska - NGEE Surface sample 53-3 deep-072012 (SPAdes) | ecosystem: Environmental > Terrestrial > Soil > Wetlands > Peat ...
GACGACGTGGTCAAGGCGCTGCTGGCCGCTCATGCCGGCGAAGCCCCGGCGCCCCCGGAAAATCCGATGAGCGCCGACCGAGTGCGCTGGGAGCACATCCAGCGGGTCTATGAGCTGTGCGGCCACAACGTCTCCGAGACGGCCCGGCGCCTGGCCATGCATCGGCGGACCCTGCAACGCATCCTGGCCAAACGCGCGCCGCGGTGAGCGATCAGCCCAGCGCCGTCGCGCGCCCGGCCGCGAGCCGTCCAAAGGCGATCGTCAGCGCCTTGCGCCGTGCGCCGGTCAAGGGCGCCAGCGGCGCCTCCCGCAGCACCGCGCCGTCGAAGGCGTCGGCGACGATCAGGCCCGGCTCGGCCGGCAGGATGCTCAGCGGGAACTCAGGGGCAACGGCGAAGAAGAACGCATCGCAGTAGGGCAGGTACTCCCCCCACTTGCGGTCGGTAAAATAATCGAGCGGCCCGGATTTGACCTCGGCGATGGCGATCTGGCCCCGCGGGCCAAGGGCCATGATGTCGGCCCGCCGCCCGTGAGGCAGGCCAACTTCGAGGAGCGGCGCGTAGCCCATGGCCATGAACAGCCGCGCCGCGCCACGGGTGACGGCGCTGGTCGTCTCCGGCCGGCTGAAGGTGAGGATGACGGCGTCCACGGCGCCGATCTTGTTCCGCTTTCGTTCGGCGTCAAGGGGGGTGTGATGAAAGTCGTCAGGGCGAGTTGTGGCCGCCCTGCGCCCCTTCCGTCACGGCGCTGATCGCGCCGCGCCACCTTCCCCGCGTTGCGGGCAGGAGTTTTCTAAATTCCTCACCCGCGCAGCGGGGGAGGGGGACCGCCGGTGCAGCCGGTGGTGGAGGGGGCGCAGAGGGGCGGCGCCTACTCCGCCGCGATGCTGAGCGGCGCGGCGCGGTCGCGGAAGTTGATGGTCTTCAGATAGGCGATGCCCTGCTCGGCGATCTCGTCGCCGACCATGCGGTCGCCCTCGGCTTTCAGCTCGGCCATGTCGACGTACATGCCGTAGAAAGCGCGGGTGCGGTCGGTGATGATTCCGGCGTTGAGCAGCGTCTTGATCAGTACACGGAAGATGTTGGTGGCTTCTTTCATGTCCTCGCGCCGCGCATCGTCGGTGGCGATCTCGGCGAACTCGGCGATCACCCGGTCCGGATCGAGGCCGAACTCTTCATAGAGGTCGCGCTGTTCGGAAGGGGCGACTAGGTTGAACAGCAGGGTCTGGAAGCAATGGGCGGCCCAGTCCTCGATGACGATGTGTTCCTCTTCGCTGAGGTGGGGGACCGTGCGGTCGGCCCAGATCTTTCCGAACTTGTGGTGGAAGGCCTCGTCGGTCATCACCAGCTGCATCAGCTTGCGGCCGAGGGGATCGTTGAGCTTCTGGTAGAAGGTGGCGAAGGCGCCCATGGCCAAGCCCTCGACCAGCATCTGCATGCCGATGATCTTCTTGTAGACCTCGGGCGATGAGATGATCTCGACCAGCAGGTTCTGCAGCACGGGGCTGCACGCCGCCGGTCGGCCCCAGCGGGCCTTGATGTACTTGGCGAAGGCGGTGACGTGGCGCGCTTCTTCGCGGGTCTGGTTGGCGGCGTATTCCTGCGCCCCCTGGTCGTAGAGCACATGGCAGAGCGAGGCCGACAGATTCAGCGCGCCCTGCTCGCCATGCAGGATCGACGAAAAGCTGCGCAGGGTCTGAGCGTTGATGAAGGCGATGCGGCGCTTGGGATCGGAGAGAGCCTCTTTGACATAATTGGTCTGCAGCGCGCCGATCATCTCCTCGGGTAGGAGAGCTTCGTTTTCCATGTCGAACGGCTCATCGAAGTCGATGTATTTCTTGTCCAGCGGGTCCCAGAAGTGGTCGTGGGTGGCGCTGATGATCTTGTCGAAGGCCGTAGAGCGGTTCCCGTAGCGGTCGAGGTTGAGCATCGATTCGAAGTCATCGGGCGCGACGGCCTCGTACATGACGTCCTTGGTGATGTTGCCGTCGGCCATGGCCATTCTCCTGCTTATCGTAATTGCTGCCGCCACCTTGGACAGTGAACGCGGTTCAGTCAAGAAAAATGACGGGGGCGTCACTAATTTTTCATGAAGGGGGAGACCCTCGGCCCAACCTTCTCGTGAAGGTCGCGCTACAGAAGGCGGACGGCCTCGGCCGTCGCCGCCTTGCGCAGATTCTGGTCATCGCTGGCCAACGAAAGCTTCGCGCGCTTGGCCAGTTCCAGATAGGCCGCATCGTATGCGGTGAGCCCGTGAGCTTGGGCGAGCGCGATGGTCGTCCCCCAGGCTTGGGCCGTAGTCTCACCGTCGATGGCGATCGGCAGTCGCGCGGCGCGGGCGAGCAATTCCTCAACAGCCTCGCTGGAAATCCGACCCCGGCGCGCCGCGGTAAGCAGGCCATTGGCGACCTCCAGGCGCCACAGCCCAGGCGCAATCGCCCCCCGAGCCATGACCGCGTCGATTATCAAGCCGCCCCGCGTCGTTTCGACCTCATCGGGCAGCAGCCAGCTAAGAGCCACCGACGCGTCGATGACCACCCCGGGCACCTTAGTGTCGGCGCCCGGCGTCGCGCAGTTCGCGTATCTCGGCAGCCTTGAAAGGCGCCACGCCCATCTCGCGAAGCTTTTCGCGATAGGCGAAAACCGCGGAGAAAGCGCGCCTGGCCGCTTCGACATCATGGCACGCGCTTATGGGCGCCAGTCGGGCGACGGGGCGTCCGTGACGGGTGATGGTCAGTTCCTCGCCCCGTTCGACCCGGTCGAGAAGCTGGGCGAAATGAGTCTTGGCGTGATGGGAAGCGACGGAAGGGGTATCGGTCATAAGCCTATTATAGACCGGTTATCGGACCGGTTCAACCCTTCGCAAAAAGCGTTCCTTCTCCCGCAAGGGGAGAAGGAACTTTCAACCTACTCCGCCGCCATCAGGGCGCCGGCGGCGCGTTCGGCGCGGCCCTTGAAGTTGATCTCCTGGAGATAGCGGATGCCCTCTTCCGCGATGGCTTCGCCCGGCATCACCTCGCCCTCGGCGGCCAGTTCGTCCATGTCGACATAGGTGGCGTAGAAGCCGCGGGTGCGGTCGGTAATGATGTGGCCAGCGAGCAGGGTCTTGATCAGCACACGGAAGACGTTGGTATCGCCTTTCAGCTTGTGGTTGGGGTCGCGCTTGGCGCGCATCTCCATCATGCCCTCGACGACCCGCTGGGGATCGAGGCCGAAGGTCTCATAGATGGCCGCCTGCTGGGTGGGCGCGGCCTGGTTGAACATCATCGACTGGCAGCAATGCGCGGCCCAGTCCTCGACGATGTTTCGCTCGGCCGTGGTCATCATAGGCACCGTTCGGTCAGCCCAGATCTTGCCGAACTTGTGGTGGAAGGCCTCGTCGGTCATCACCAGCTGGAATAGCTTCTTGGCCACCGGATCGGTGTTGTATTTGTAGCCGTTGGCGAACGCGCCCATGGCCAGGCCCTCCACCAGCATCTGCATGCCGACGATCTTCTTGTAGACCTCTGGCGATTCGATGATCTCGATCAGCAGCGCTTTCAGCGAAGCACCGCAAGGCACCGGTCGGCCCCAGCGCGACTTGATGTACTTGGCGAAGGCGGTGACGTGGCGGGCCTCTTCGCGCGTCTGGTTGGCGGCGTACTCCTGCGCGCCCTGATCGTAGAGCACGTGGCAGAGGGAGGCCGACAGGTTGAGAGCGCCCTGTTCCCCATGCAGGATCGACGAGAAGCCCCACAGCTGCATGTGGTTGATGAAGGCGATGCGCTGCTTGGGGTCGGAGAAGAACTCGGAGACGTACGGCACCTTCAGCGCCATGACGTGGCTGTCCGGCGCCATGGCCACGTTTTCCATGTCGAACGGCTCATCGAAGTCGATGTATTTCTTGTCCAGCGGATCCCAGAAGTGGTCGTGGGTGGCGCTGATGATCTTGTCGAAAGCGGTCGAGCGGTTCCCGTACCGATCGAGCTCCAGCATCGACTCGAAATCGTCGGGCGAGACGGCTTCGTACATGACGTCCTTGGTGATGTTGCCGTCGGCCATGGGGAGCTCCTTGGGGGTCAATTATCGACGAGGGATTGAAAAATCGGCGCCAGGCGATCGATGAACTGCGATCGTTCTGGCTCGCTCAGGGGCTGGTCGCGAATGCGGCCCTCGACGAGAAGGCCAATGAACAGGGCGCTGATCAGCCGCGCGCGGGCGCCCGGCGCCTCGCCGCCCAGCCAGTCGCGAATCGGACCCATGAAGCGCTCCTGCACCGCCTCGTTGAGCATGTGGGCGGTGTTGGCGCTGGTCGCGGCCTGGAGGATCAGGCGAAAGCCCAGCATCGGTTCGTCGGCGGCCGGCGCGCTCTTGGCGGCAAAGGCCTTGGCGGCCCCGCGTCCAAAGGCGTCGCGGCGCCCCGCGAACAGGGCTTCGGAGCGAATGGCCTCGCGCAGGCAGGCGCCGAAAAGCCCCTCCTTGCCGCCGAAATAGCGGTTGACCAGGGCCGCATCGACGCCGGCGTCGGCGGCGATGTCGCGCAGAAACGCGCCCTCATAGCCCGAGCGCGCAAAGTGCATCTTGCCAGCGGCGAGGATCGCCGCGCGGGTGGCCGGCGCGTTTCGCGGTCGGCGTTCCAGGATGAGGGCATTTGTCATCGGCGGGTGACAAGATATGCGCGTCAAACGCGGTTGTCATCTGAAAATGACTCCGAGGCATGGATAGCGGCTAACCGAGGAGCGGCGCGCTATCGGTTTCCCGGCCTTTGTGTTACCTAAGTCACCTTCGCGCGTTCTCTGTAGTAACTTCCGCGAAAACCTGCCTGGGGACGGCTTTCTTCTCGCGAGCCTCCGGACTTTAGAGGGCCAGCCATGGCTGCCCGAACATCAACCCACACCGAAGAAGCGGCCCTGAGCCTGACGCTGGCCGTGGTGGCGTCGTCACCCGGACCCCTCCTGCTACTGGACGGGGAGTTCAACATCGTGGCGGCAAGCGCGTCGTTTTCGCGCGCCTTCGAGGTCGACGCGAAGGCCGCGATCGGCCAGCAGCTATCCAGCCTCGGCGCCGGCGAATGGGCCATACCCCAACTGCGGTCGTTGCTGGCCGCGACGATTTCGGGCGGCGCCGAGATCGAGGCCTACGAGGTCGACCTCAAACGGACGGGCCAAGGCACGCGGCGCCTGGTCGTTCATGCTCAGAAGCTGGATTATCTCGACCTGGAGAATCGGCGGCTGCTGATGGCGGTGTCCGACGTCACCGACACTCGCGCGGACGCAAAGATCAAGGACGACGCGCTTAGGCAAAATCTCGTCCTCTTGCAGGAAGTCCGACACCGGGTTGCCAACAGCCTGCAGATAATCGCCAGCGTGCTTCTGCAGAACGCCCGCAAGACCCAGTCGGAAGAGACCAGGGGCCATCTCCGTGACGCCCATCACCGCGTGATGTCGGTCGCGGCGCTGGAGCGGCAACTCGCCGGTTCTGGCGATGGCGCGGTTCCGCTTACCGCCTACTTCGGCAGCCTGTGCGACAGCATTGCGGCCTCGATGATCGGCGACGCCAAGCAGATTTCGTTGTCTGTCGCCGGTCCGGGCGGGGTGGTGGATGCGAGAGTGGCCGTCAGCCTGGGCCTGATCGTCACTGAATTGGTCATCAACGCGCTGAAGCACGCCTTTCCCGAGGGCCGCCCCGGAACGATCGTTGTCGCTTGCGATTTTCGCCACGCCAACTGGAGCCTGTCGGTCAGCGACGACGGCGTCGGAATGCCCAAGGATCCCGCCCTCATCCACACCGGGCTAGGCACCAGCATCGTCGAGGCCCTGGCCAGGCAGCTGCTGGCAACCGTCGAGATCGGGCGCGCTCACCCCGGGACCCGCGTTGTCATCGCTCATACGCCGATCGCTCTGGTGAAAACCGACGTCGAGCGGGAGGGCAAGACGCCGGCCATCGCGCGCCCCGCGGCTTAGGTCGCTGCCGCCTCCCCGAAATCCAGGAAAAATGGAGTCCAGCAATGGATACGAGTAGAGCTTCCGCCAAGGGCAAAACGATCCTGATCGTGGAGGACGACATCCTTCCGGCGATGGCCCTGCGGGACGAACTCGATGGCGCCGGCTACCACGTCCTCGATCTCACCGGCCGCCATCACGAGGCGATTAGGGCGGCGCAAGACCATAAGCCTGATCTCGCTCTGGTGAATATCGAGCTTCATGGCCACGACGACGGCATCGCGCTCGCCGTTGAACTGAAGGAACTAGGCATTCCCAGCCTGTTCATCAGCGGCCAGACGACTCGCGCCAGATCGGCGCAAACCGCGGCGATCGCGTCTCTGCCCAAGCCCTATTCGCCGATCGAAATGGTCAATGTGGTGGCCTATCTCCTCGGTCGTCTGAATAAAGATCAGTCGCTTTCTTGTCCCGCGGGCCTGGAGATTTTTGGACCTGCTCTGGACGAGGCGACACCGCAACTCGCCTAGGGCCTGTTGAGATTCATCGAGAGTTGATGACGGCTGAGGTGACATAGATCATCGCGGCGAAGCTTTGGTTGGTTTTGTCGCTGCGCATGGCGATACGCTTGAACTCTTTGAGTTTGCAGGAGAAGTTTTCGACCAGGTGGCGCCACTTGTAGACTTCCAGGTCGATGTCGCCCGACTGGCTTCGTCTTGAGTGCTGCGAGATGACAACTCTCGCCCCGCGTTCGTCCAGATCGGCGACGATCCAGTTGGCGTCGAAGGCCTTGTCGGCGATCAACCCGCCGGACTCGATGCCTTCGATGAGCGGCGCCACGCCGACCGTATCGAAGTCTGGGCTACGCCATCGTCGGCGGCCTGCTGGTGTCGCAGGCCCTCACTCTGTTCACCACGCCGGTGGTTTATATCTACCTGGACCGCCTGCGCGGCAAAAAGCGTCAGCCCGAACCGAGCGTGGAAGCCGTCGTTCGCCCACAGGAGGGTTGAGGCAGGCAGGTGCGGTCAGTGGCCGCGGCGGCCTCCGCCATGGCCCCCGCCGCCGCCGCCATGACCGGCGCCGCCGTGGCCGCCACCGCCATGGCCGCCACCGCCGCCACGACCGCCGCCGCCATTACTTGCGCCACGGCTGAACCCGGTTCTCGCGCCGCCGACGTAGCCGCCATGGCCGCCATAGCCGCCGCCGCGATATCCTCCCCCTCCGCCACGATAGCCGCCGCGATAGCCGCCGCCGCCGCGCCAGCCGTGCCAGCCATAGCCGCCGCCCCAGCCGTAGCCGCGGCGCCACGCATAGCCGCACCAGTAATACCCGGGACCCCGCCACGCACTGACGTACCAACAGAAGTTCCGCCCGCCCCAGAAGAACTGCACACGCTCCAGCGACGGCGTATCGCCGGCCCTATCGACGCCAAAGATCAATTGAGCCGGTGGCGCGATTTGGGCTTGGCCGACACTGGCCGACGCACCCCACAGCGACGCCGCCGCCGCGATACTCAAAACGAGATTGCGCATGAACTTTCCCTCATGGACGTGTTGACCGCCGATCTACGCGCGCTCGTGCGGAGATGGCCCCCATACCGCCAACGCTCAAGCTGTGGAATGGTTCAGCAATCCATCCCCGCTGGCCAGAGCCTGATGACCTCGGTTGACGTATGAATCAGGCTCTACACCTTCGTTTCTAGAGCACGATCCCGCCTGGCCTTTACCCGCAGGCGCAGGGCGTTGAGCTTGATGAAGCCGGCGGCGTCGCGGTGGTCGTAGGCGCTGGCGCCCTCCTCGAAGGTGACCAGGTCCTGGTCATAGAGGGAGTGGGGGCTGGTGCGGCCGGTGATCTGGACATTGCCCTTGTAGAGCTTCACCCGCACCTGGCCGGTGACCCTGGCCTGCGAGTGATCGATGGCCGCCTGCAGCATCTCGCGCTCCGGCGAGAACCAGAAACCGTTGTAGATCAGGGACGCGTACCTCGGCATCAGCTCGTCCTTGAGATGAGCGGCCCCGCCATCGAGGGTGATCGATTCGATGCCGCGGTGGGCGGCCAGGAGGATGGTCCCGCCGGGGGTCTCATAGACGCCGCGGGACTTCATGCCGACGAAGCGGTTTTCGACCAAGTCGAGGCGGCCGACGCCGTTGTCGTGGCCAAAGGTGTTGAGGCGGGTGAGCAGGGCGGCCGGCGAGAGGGCTTCGCCGTCGATGGCCACGGGATCACCGCGCTCGAAGTCGATGCTGAAATAGGTGGCGCGGTCGGGGGCGTCTTCCGGAGCGATGGTCCGCATATGGACGAACTCGGCCGCCGCCTCGGCCGGGTCCTCGAGCGCATTGCCTTCGGATGAAGAGTGCAGAAGGTTGGCGTCGACGCTGAACGGCGGCTCGTTGCGCTTGTCCTTGGCCACCGGGATGCCGTGCCGGTCGGCATAGGCGACTTCGTCGGCGCGGCCCTTGAAGTCCCATTCGCGCCACACCGCGATGACCCGGATGTCGGGCTCGAGGGCGTAGTAGGAAACCTCGAAGCGGACCTGGTCGTTGCCCTTGCCGGTGGCCCCGTGGGAGACGGCGTCCGCGCCGACCTGGCGGGCGATGTCGATCTGGGCCTTGGCGATCAGCGGCCGGGCGATCGCGGTGCCGAGCAGGTACTGGCCCTCATAGACGGTGTTGGCCCTAAACATCGGAAAGACGAAATCGCGCACGAATTCCTCGCGCAGGTCGGGGGCGAAAATGTTCTCTGGCCTGACGCCCATGGCCAGGGCCTTTTCCCGCGCGGGGCCAAGTTCCTCGCCCTGGCCGAGGTCGGCGGTGAAGGTGACGATCTCGCAGCCGTAGGTCTCCTGCAGCCACTTGACCGCGACCAGGGTGTCGAGGCCGCCAGAGTACGCGAGGACGACTTTCTTGACGGGCGGCTGGGTGGTCATGGGCATCCTTGAGACACCTCTCCCGAAGGGAGAGGGAGGGGCCCGCGTCCTGAAAGGACGTGGGACGGTGAGGGTTACGCGGCCCGCATTCTAACCCCTCATCTTCCCACCGCCATTCGGCGGTGGGCCCCTCCTTCTCCCAGTGGGAGAAGGGTCTTAGGGGCGGCGGCGCGCGCAGGGCCATCAAACCGTCATCTGCGCGCCGAGTTCGACGACGCGGCCGGGGGGGATCTTGAAGAATGCCGTCGGATTGGTGGCGTTGCGCATCAGGAAGATGAACAGGCGGTCCTGCCATAGCGGCATACCCGACTTGGCGTCGGGAACCACCGATCTGCGGCCCAGGAAAAAGCTGGTCGACATGATGTCGAACTTCAGCCCCAGGCGCCGGGACTGGGCGAGCGTCCGTGGCACATTGGGACTTTCCATGAACCCGTAGGAGAGGGTCACGCGCTTGAAGTCGCCGCTGATCGGCTCGATGACGACGCGGCCCTCCTCGGGCACCCTCGGGGTCTCGGCGGAGCGGATGGTGAGGATGATGTTGTTCTGGTGCAGCACCTTGTTGTGCTTGAGATTGTGCATCAGGGCTACCGGCGCGATGCCGGGCTCGGTGGTCAGGAACATGGCCACCCCCGGCGCCCGGTGCGGCGGCCGCGCGGTCAGGGTGGCGATCAGGTCGGTGAGCGGCACGCTGTCCCGCCTCGTCTTGTCGATCAGGATGGCCACCCCGCGCGACCAGGTCCACATGATCATCACGAGGGCCGCGCCCAGCGCCAGGGGAACCCACGCGCCTTGCGGAATCTTGACCAGGTTGGCGCAGACGAAGGTCAGGTCCACCAGCCCGATCGGGACCAGCAGCGCGGCGATCTGGAAGTGGTTCCATTTCCACAGGTGGCGCGCGACGATGGCGGCCAGGAGCGTGCTGACGAACATGGTTCCGGTCACCGCCATGCCGTAGGCCGAGGCCAGGTGGTGCGACGACTGGAAGACCACCAGCAGCACCAGCTCGCCGACCAGCATCAGGCCGTTGACGGCGGGCAGGAAGATCTGACCCGACTGGGTCTCGCTGGTGCGCTTGATTTCCATGCGCGGCAGGAGGCCCAGCTGCACCGCCTGCTGGGTCATCGAAAAGGCCCCGCTGATCACCGCCTGGCTGGCGATCACTGTCGCGGCGGTGGCCAGGATCAACACCGGCCAATAGGCGAACGGGGGCACCATGGCGAAGAACGGGTCATGCCGCGCAAGCGGGTGGCCCAGCACCAGGGCGCCCTGGCCCAGGTAGTTGAGCGCCAGGCAGGGGAAGACCAGCACCAGCCAGGCGACCCGGATCGGGTTCTTGCCGAAATGACCCATGTCGGCATAGAGCGCCTCGGCGCCGGTCACGGCCAGGAACACGCTGCCCAGAATGACGAAACCGACGAAGCCGTTTTCGATCAGAAACCGGGCCCCATAATAGGGATTGAAGGCGCGAAACACCGAAAGGTCGTCGCGCAGATGGTAAAGGCCAAGCGCCGCGATGGTTAGGAACCAGGCCGCGGTCACCGGCCCGAACAGCGAAGCCATCCGCTGCGTGCCCTTGGCCTGGGCGATGAACAGGCTGACCAGGATCAGCGCCGCCGCCGGCATCACGAAGGGCGCGAACAGAGGCCCGACATGGGGCGCATGCCGCATGCCCTCGACCGCCGACAGCACCGAGAACACCGGCGTGATCACGCCATCGCCATAGAACAGCGACACGCCCAGGATGCCCAGCGCGATAACCGCCAGCGAGCGGCGCTTGAGCGCCCTCTGGGCGAGCGCCATCAGGGCCAGGGTGCCGCCCTCGCCCTTGTTGTCCATGCGCATCAGGAAAATCACGTACTTGAGCGTGACGATCAGGCCGAGCGACCAGAGCACCAGCGATACCACGCCAAGGATCGACAGTTCGGGCGGCCCGACGGGACGCGAGTGCGCCAGCGCCTCGCGCATGGCGTAGAGGGGGCTGGTGCCGATGTCGCCGAAGACCACCCCCACCGATCCCAGCGCCAGGGCGGCGAAGGTCCTTTTTCGGAGGCGCGGACGGCGTGGATCGTGGCCGAAGTCGGGGCGTTCGTCGTCTTCGGAAGGTAGCGTCGCGTCGGCTTCCACTTGCTTTCAAATGTCTCCGGCGGCGCGCGAGTCACACCTTAGCTGATAACCAAGGCCGACGGCGCGGCGCGGTACACCCAATCGCCGCCGCGTTCAATCTCGCTGAACGTCAGCCCTTCTCCCGCAAGGGGAGAAGGATTTAGGAGGCCTCGACGGTTACCTCCGCCCGCCTTCACGCCGAGGCGGCGAAGCCGCCTTGGAGGCGGCGCCATTGGCCAGCTCCATCACCGCGTCGGCGCCCGCCGCCACCTCCGAGGCGACGCGCCCCTGTGGATCGAGTCGGACCGCCATCGGCGTGCCGTTGGCGCCGAAGACCGCGCCGGCGCCTTGCGCGTCCGCCAGGACCAGGCAGGATAAGCCCATCTCCTTGTTTCGCTCCGCCGTGGCGGAGGAGAAGACGATCAGAGTCGGCGCCCCTGGTGGTGGGCTGGCGTCCCAGCGCCGCAGGTCGTCGAGCATGCCCTGGCAGAAGCCGCAATCGGGATTCCAGAACAGCAGCAGAAGCGCGCGCCCCAGGAAGGCCTCCAGGGTAAGGGGGCCGCCGCCCGTTGTTGAAAGCTTCATCGGCGGCGGCGTCTCGCCGATGACGAGGCCGGTGCGGCGACGGAACGAGGCGCCGGGGGGCGCATGCGGGGCCGCAGCCTCCGCCGCCGCGCGGGCGACCAACGCACGGATGTCGTCGGCGCCCTGGGCGACCCAGCTGCCGATCGTGCCGTCGGCGCGCACCAGGACGGCGCCCGGCGTCCCCCAGCACTGATAGGCGTCGGCCACCTCGCGGCCGAGTTGCAGCAGCACCTGGCCGGAACCGGCGTTGTCCGCCGCGGCCCCTTCGCCGACCCGCACGATGTCGAGCACGCCGCTGTGCTCCCGCCGCCAATCCTCGACTTCCGGCGCCATGGCCGCGCACGGCGCGCAATTTGGATTGGAAAACAACAGCAGCACGGGCCGACCGGCGGAGATCAGATCCTCAAGGGAGATTCTCGACCCCTGTGAGTTTTGCAGACCAAAGTCTGGCGCCGGTGCGCCCACGGGCAAACCGGAGGCGTTCGCCGGCCGTTGCGCGGCGGTTTCGCCGGCGCCCCGCGCGGGATCGCCGGCGAGCAGGGCTTCGACGCCTTCGAGGCGAAGCAGCAATCTGCCCTGTTGGCGCATCATCTGCAGCAGCAGCGTGGCCATCAGACCCAGCAGGGCCAGGGCGACGGCGGCGAACAGGGCCTCGAGAGCCTCGGGGGCGGTCAGTCGCGCCGCGCCGGGTAGCATCCATTCGGCGGCCCTCGCCGGCCCGCTGCCGATCAGCACCGCGGCTGCGGCGATCAGCGCCAGGTTGCGCACCAAGGTCGCCGGGCCGATGGGCGCGGGCTTGAGTTGCCCAAAGCAGTTGCAGGCGGGCCGGCGGCCGCGCGCGAGATTGAATGCGATCGCCCCGATGAACGCGGCGAGCAACACTGCCGCGCCGATGGCCGCCAACCAGGCGGTCTGCGAAAACAGCAAGCTGATCGCGACCAGCAATTCGACGCCCGACAGTATCGGCGCGAGGACTGGCGCGGCGTCGGCCGGAACGCCGAAGGCCGTCAGCATCGCCCGCGTTCCCCCGCGGTCGGCGAACTTGGCGAGCGACGCCACTGCGAACACCAGCGCCAGCAACAGCTTGGCGATGATCACCGCCGCGATCAGAACCACGGGCGCGAACCCCCGCACCGCCGGCGACTCATTTCAGGGGGGCCGCGCAGGCCGATGCGTGGTGGCAGCCGTAGGCGCTGTTGTTGAAGGGCGCTCTGTCCTGCTGCTGGGGGGTGCAGCAAACGATCTGGCCCATCTTATCGGCGGACGCCGGACAGCAGACGCCATTGCAACTGGCGATCCCCGGCGGACATTTTCCGCCGCACGTGCCGGTGCTCGCATCCTTGCATGACGCTCCGGACGGGCAGCAGACCTTGCCGCACACCTGTCCTTGCGGACAGCACCTGCCGCTGACGCAGACCGCCGCGCTGGCGTCGCAACAGGTCGACCCGCACTGGTAGTTGAGGCCACAGCAGTCGCCGGCGGCGTTGAGGGGGCCGATGCAGCAGGTCTTGCCCTTGGGCCCGTCAAGGCATGTCTCGCCATCGGCGCAACCCTGGCCGTTGCAGCAGGTGACAGCGTCCGGCACGCAGGTCTTGCCGCAGCACTTGCTGCCTTTGGGACAGCAGACGGTGTCGCCGCAGCACCTGTCGCCCGGCTGGCAACAGAAGTCACCGCACTGAGTATAGTCGCCGCAGCCACAGCTTCCGTCGGAGGCGCACTTGGTGACGCCTGGCGTGCAGCAGGCGTTGTTGCAGACGATGCTCGGGCCGGTGCAGCAGATTCCGTTCTCGTAGCAGGTGTCGCCGTCGAAACAGCAGACGAAGGCGCCGCCACAGGAGACCGGGCAGCATCCGCCGCCCGGCAAGTTGCAGATGCCGATGCAGACGCCGTAGACCACGAGCGCCGCCGCAGCCTGGGCCACGGCGCAGACAGGACAGCCGAAGGCGTCGAAAAGACTCGGCAATGCGTCCTGATAGATGGTCTCGCAACTGTTTTTGCAGTTGTCACAGCCGACGCCCTGGTAAGTTTCGCCAGGCACATAGGTGTAGCCGTCCTGGTTGGCGCCGGCGCGCAGGTACGAAGTGTCCGGGCGCGGATGGCGCGCGTGGATCAGCCTTTGCGCCGGTCCGGCCGGCGCGCAGTCGGCAAGCATCGCCTCGAGGCGGGGGCGAACCGCAGCGTCGAAAGAGGCCAGGTCAGCCGGGGCATTGAAGATCGGCGCCGGCTGCCCGTCGGTGAAATGAAAATCGGCCAGCGACTTCGGCCTGCCGGCGACGGTGAAGGCGCGGGTTCCCAACAGGCCCTTGAACGTCCGGCCGTCTTCGGTGGTGATCGAGGCGTTTTGCGCACCGTCCCGCCCGAAGGTGATCGTTGCGGAAGCCGCGCCCGCCTTGGTCGATTTGGCCTCGAGGTGATAGAGGATGCGGCCGGCGTCGGCAGCGGTGACCTGCGAAGCCGCGCCGCCATCGGCCGTCGCGGATAGCCGATGATGCAGGCTATAACTGCCGGTATCGACTTCAAAGTCGTGCAGGGTCGAGCCTTTGGAGCTCTGGCGCGTGCAAGTTCCGACCGTCGAGCGCGCCGGGGCCAGGTTTCCGTCCGATCCGGTCGCCGCGGCCACCGCCCGGCCAACCCAACTGGAGGCTACGGTCCCGGCGAACGCCGCGCCAATCGCTCCGCGCCTGGATAGGCTCGGCTCCCCGACCAGACCTTTGCAAAGGGCATCGAACCAGTGGGCCATCGCCCGCCCCTTCCCAGCACGCGCGTCATAATGGTCATGAAGACCACCGGCGCGCAAGGTTTCGCCACCGTCCGCCAGGGTGACGAATTCGGGTTTAGGGCCGGGCCGGCGGGGCCATTTCGACCGTCACCTCCGGCCAGCGGGCCTGGTTGGAGGCGATGACCTGGGTCCAGCCCTTGGCCAGGGGGCGGCCGGGGTTGGGCGTGAGGCGCATCGCGAACAGGTCCTCCAGACCAAATGGCGCGGCGATGTCCAGGCGCCCGTCCGGCTCCAGGCGCACGCCAACGGCGTTGGCCGTGGCGACGAACCGAGCGATCGCCTCGTCGGTGGATGACAGCGGCGCGTAGGCCTCGCCGAAGTGATCCGCGAACCACAGATGCACGCGCGCCTGGTTGCGCACCTCGATCTTGGCCGAGAGGTCCGCGGGAAACAGCGCCGCCGCGCCCCGGATTTCCAAATCCTCGGCGTCCCACGAAAGATCGCGGCCGTCGAAATAGAACAGGTCGTAGTCCCTGATCCCGTAGTCGGGATCGCGGCCGGTCAGCGCGTTCCAGACGCTCTGGTAGATCGAACCGGAAACCACTCGCCAGTCCGGAAAGCCGAGTTCGCGGGCTATGACCAGCACCCGCATCAGCGTCGGACTGGCGCGGATGATTTCGCCCAGGCGGTCGTCCAAAGGGACAGGAAAGGCGCGGATGGCGGCTCTTCCCCCTCTACCTGGGGGAAGTGGATCGGCGCGGTTTCGCGCCGAGACGAAGGGGGTCTTGCGGCGCGTTGTGAAGACCCCCTTCCCCGCCTTCGGCGGTACTTCCCCCAGGTAGAGGGGGAAGAATTACGGAGTTCGACGCAGCCCTAGGCATGGCTCGCCGAGCGATACGGGACCGCGGTGTCGCCGCGCATCAGGCCATGGGTGGCGTCGGCGAATCCGGTCAGCATGAACTGCACCGCCAGGGCGCAGAGGATCAGGCCCAATACCCGCACGACGATGATCATGCCGATGGCGCCCAAGGCCCGCGAGATCAGGCCCGTGAGCCAGAACGCCACGACGATCAGCACGCTCACCGCGGCGATGACCCCGACCCCGACCGCGGTTCCGGCCAGGCCCAACCGCCTGGCCTCGCCGGCATAGATCACCGCCGACGAGATCGCGCCTGGACCGATCAGAAGGGGCATGCCGAAGGGGACGATCATGCCTTCGAAGCGCTTGCGGGCATAGGCGCGGGCGGTCAGCACTTCGCCGCCCTCGCTGGTGGTCTCGTCGCGGGGCGCCATTTCGCCCCTGGCCATGTCCAGGCCCAGCAACAGCAGCAGGATACCGCCGGCTATTCGAAAAGCGGGAAGGGAGATGCCGAAGAACTGCAGTAGCGACAGGCCGGTGAGGTAGAAGAAGCTCAGGAAAGCAAAGGCGAAGAGCGCGATATAGCTCGCCGTCAGCCGCCGTCCGGCCGGCGTCGCGCCATTGGTGGCGGCGGCGAACATCGGCACATTGCCCACCGGATCGATCAGGGCGAACAGGGCGACGAAGAAGTTGACGGCGAAGGCGGCGAGGCTCATTTTCGCGGCTTAGCTCAAATCGAGGCGATTATCGATCCGGCGCGCCGCCGGGGGCGAAGGAGACGCCATGTCCGCACGACCCCAACGCCAGCCGCAGGCCGCGGTCGCCGACCCGCGGCTGATCGTGGCCCTGGACCTGCCGACCCGCGCGCGGGCCGAGGCGCTGGTCGAGGCGCTGGGCGACGCGGTCAGTTTCTACAAGATCGGCCTGCAGCTGCTGGCGTCCGGGGGCATGGACCTGGCGCGGGCGATGACGTCGCCGGCACGGCGGCTGTTTCTCGACTGGAAGCTGCACGACATCGGGGCCACGGTCGAACGGGCCACGGCGGCGATCGCCGGCAGCGGCGCCTGCGATTTTCTCACCGTCCATGCCGAGCCGCAGGTGATGGCCGCCGCCGTGCGTGGGCGGGCTGGCGCGGTCGGCGCCAAGATCCTCGGCGTCACCGTCCTGACCAGCCTGACCGAGGCCGACCTGGCCGAAATTGGCTATGAGCAGAGCATAGCGGTCCTGGTCGAGCGGCGCGTGCGTCAGGCGATCGACGCGGGGAT
>Ga0208849_1001462_pt1 | contig 16350 bp, 14 predicted proteins | sample NGESurdeep072012_10_FD_184470 | JGI IMG/M metagenome (GOLD analysis project Ga0208849, IMG submission 184470) | Arctic peat soil microbial communities from Barrow, Alaska - NGEE Surface sample 53-3 deep-072012 (SPAdes) | ecosystem: Environmental > Terrestrial > Soil > Wetlands > Peat ...
CGTGCTTCCCGAGGGATTCAAACCCAATGCCATCCGGCCTGGTTGGATGAAATCGCCTCCTGTGGGGAACGATCTTCTGGGCCGCGCGCACATCGCGGTCGCGCAATTTGGCGGCTCGACCGTCCTATGGTTCTTCCTCAACAATCGAAACGATAAGCCTCCGATCGATTGCGAGCCGGCTTCGTCCACTAACGGGATCGCCATCGATCGGACCGGGAATCTCTGGGTGCCGGATGGACGCGCGAATACGACAACCGAATACGCCCGGAACTGTGGCGGCCCAAAATTGACGATTCCGGACCCGACGGGCGAACCGGCCGATGTCGGGTTCGATAGCACGAACCGCGTTTATATTCTGAACTTGAACAACGTGAGCGGACCGCCCACCGTCCAATATTACAACAGAACGAACGGCGCTCAACTTGGCACGCTCAGCGATCCCTCGTTCAACATTCTTTTCGGCATCGGCACCGACAGCCTGGGCAACGTCTTCGTATCAAACCTGACCCCCAATAACGTCGGCATCGTCATCGAGTTTCCGCACGGAAAAATGCCCGGCTCTCAGCTCTCGGGCGTACATCTGGGACTGCCGGGTGCGCCCACATTCGATAGCGCGAACAACTTGATCATCACCGATTGGCTCCATGAAACCATCGACGTGTTCACGCCGCCGTACACTGGATCACCAACGACCGCGCCGCTCATGGGATCGTCGATCTGGTGCAAACTCAACCACGATCAGATCCATCTCTTCTGCGGCGACGCCGACAACGGATCGATCGACGTCTATGGCTATCCGGCGAACGCGTACAAATATAGCTATACGTCAGGCCTATCGCCAGATGCACTCGTTACGGGCGTCGCGCCGGATCCCGCCGCGGAGTACGGAATGTAAAGCTCGACGTCGCCGCCACTGGACGGCGACGCCTTCGCGCAGTCCGGTCTCGCAAGCTTCGTGCTACGTTGCCTGCGCGTTTTCAATCACCGAGGTCCATTTCGGGTCCGGCGAAGCGTCCGCGGCGTAGTTGTCGTGCCAGTTCCACCATTCGTACGGCGGCGTTTGCGGATAGCCCGCAGGCGAGTCTTCCCACTCTTCCTGGCGTCCGAGTGGTGTCGCGTCGAGGTAGCTCCAGGTGCTCCCCATCACCTCGTCGCCGCGGCTGTTGATAAAGTAGGTTCGGAAAACGTTGTCGCCGTCGCGGAAAAACACGTTGTGGCCATGCCACTCGTCCACGCCGAAGTCTTTGTCAAAGCTGTCGGTAATCGTGTACCACGGCATCTCCCAGCCCATCCGCGCCTTCACACGCTGAATGTCCGCTTGCGGCGCGCGCGAGGCGTACGCGAGAGTGGTGTTCCGCGCGTTCAGATGGGCAAGGTGAGCGACCTGGTCGGCCCCGAGCGAGCAGCCTCGACAAGCATGATCGGGCCATCCGAAGACATCGGGTTCGAGAAACGCGCGGTACACGATAAGTTGACGGCGTCCGTCGAACAAGTCGCGCAGTCCTACCTTGCCGTTGGGGCCGTCGAATACGTACTCTTTGTCGACGCGCATCCACGGCATTCGCCGGCGCTCCGCGGCCAGCGCGTCTCGGGCACTGGTCACGGCCTTCTCCTTGGCCAGCATCTGTTCGCGGGCGGCTTCCCATTCCTGCGGCGAAACGATTGGGGGTGTTTTCATTGTCATCGCGATCAGCCTCCGCACTTCAGTTAAGTAGTTGGTGTTGGTCTAGCCGTCCGCTTTCTCATCCAGTGTGCCTTCACCACACGCTTTCAGTCGTCCGAGCCAGTGCTCCCAACCCTGCGCGTGTTTGTCTGCTTCTTCTTCGTCGACGAAACCGATATGCTTAAGGCGAACCAACGTCGCCTTTCCCTCCGGTATGAGGTCGATTGTAACCTCCGTGCGCGCGTCGAGCGGATCGTTTTTGAAATCCCACGAAAATGCTATTCGTGACGGCGGATCGTATGTGGTGATCTCTCCGACGGCAATGAGGTCGCCACCACTCTCGCGTTCGAAATGAAACTCGATGTTTCCGCCGACCCGTGGTTCCAGGATCTCAACCGGCATCCAGCGCGCAAAATCTTCGCGCGATGAAAGTAATCCAAAGACGCGCTCGCGTGGAGCTTGAATGCGGATCTCGCGTTCGACCACGAATGTTTTTGTAGTCATAGCTTGCCTTTCCGGGTTTGATTCTCGGCACTTACCTTGAGTTGCTCGAGCGCGCGTTCCCAAAACGTATCCAGATAGGCGCGCATCTTTGCGATACCATCAGGGCTGATCTGGTAGATGCGGCGAGCGCCGGACTGACGATCGTGCACGAGGCGCGCCTCCTTCAGCACGCGCAGGTGCTGCGACACCGCTGGCCGGCTAATCGGAACGCGGCTCGCCAAGTCAACAACCGCGAGTGGTCCGCGCATCAGTTGTTCGAGAATGGCGCGCCGGGTCGGGTCGCCCAGGGCGTCAAACGCCTTACCGTAAGCCTTCACTTACCGTAAGCTATCACGAACCGTCAAACCTGTCAATACCAGCGCGTCGAGTTCTCTAGTGTCCGCGTGCGGCGGACTGCAAAACGGAGCCGCCGTACCTGCGGCGCCACAACACGGCGAGTCGTTGGTAGACGTGGCGAGCAACCCACCGGCCATCGTCGAAATTCCGGGGGTTCCAACCATCCCGAACTAGATCGCTTCCGACTTGGCGGGGAACGAGTGGATCGCCGGGGACGGTCCATCGATCCTGGTGAGCATCAACGAGCAGACGCACGCGATGACGCAGTATGCGCTTCCGAACCAAAACAGCCGGTCCATATGCGATCGCGTTGGGACCAAACCATACCGCGATGTGGTTCACGGAGATGGGGAAAGGCATAATTGGGCGGATCAGCGTATCGAGCCACGCGATCACGGAGTACACGCTTCCCGCCGGAAGCCAACCGTTTCAAATCACAACGGGTCCCGACGGCGCGCTTTGGATCACGGACTACGCCGGCAAGGGAATTGGAAGACTGACCACGAGCCTCCACTTCACGGCGTTCGCCTTCAGCAAAACATACTTCTTGGAGGGCAATACGAGCGCGTCGGACGGCGGCATTTGATATACCGGTTCCTCGCCCGACTTCGCCGGTGAAACAGGTGTGGCTCCATGACCGCGGTGGCACGAGAGTAGCACGTTTCATCGTCAACCGCGCCTCGGATTTGTGATTCACCGAACAAGCGGATGCCATGATCGGGCGCTTCAGCATATCGTCGCACACTTTGAGCCGCTATGCGCTGCCGTCGGGCTACACCGCTCCGCTGGGCATCGCCCTCGGCAAACTCTGCCCAGATTTGAACCACGCACAGCGCGCCGGCTCGCTGTAGGCGTCAAGCGTGCGTCATCGTAAAAAAATGGGAACGGCGACGGCCGATCCCATTTCTTTCGTATAGCTCAGACGACGTCAGGGCTTTGCCGCCGGATTGACCGCGATGCCGATGGTGATAATAAAGCCGTCAGTAATCGACTTCATGAACTGACCGCCGGGATACGTGTATTTGTACCCTCCCGCCAGACCTATGTTACTTGCGGCCCAGAGCGCTTCGCCGCTTTTCTTCATCGCGAACGACACCGGATCCGTTCCAGTCATGAGCAGTGTCGTGGCCGTTGGCGAGCCAAGCGAGCCGCCCGAAGGCGGCGCGTAGGTATAAATAGCTGGGACCAACTGGTCATCGATCAGAATCTTGCCGCTTAGCACTTGAACGCCGCCGGGGAATTGAATGGTGTTTTTCACGCTCAGTGTTGTAATCGAGGTCGCACTGCAACCACCGGAAACCTCGCCGACGAGAGTGTTGCCGCTCGAGTTTTGACCGTCAATGAAAAGCCTGCCTGAGGCATCGAACGCGTCAAAGTCGACCCGACTCCAAATAGGATCGCTAACGGTTGCGCACGGCACCGTCGAGCCATTGGCAAAGAAGCTTACGCTGCCCGCGCCGCCCGCGACCGATTGAACGTTCGCGACGCCGACGATCCCAGTCTGGCTGACCGCAACGTCCGACGGGTATTGACCGGCATCATTCAACGTCAGCTTGGACGACGTGTAGGGTTTTGCGTAGACGAAGATATTGCTTTCAAGTGTATTCGCGACGTAGAGATTCTCGGCCGCGTCCGTGGCAAGACCTTGGGGCTCGCTCAGACCGATTGTGAGGAGCGCGTTCAACTGGCCATTGCGACCGTACACGCTAACGGTGTTGAATGCGATTTCGGAAATGATGGTCTCATTGCCGTGCAGTGCGTTCACGCCGGCGACGTTGACAAAGCCTTTACGGTGGGTCGGCGGAACATTCGGCAACCACAGGCTACGCGGCACAATGCTCGTGCTCGTATCATGGGTCACTCCGATGGTGTGAACGGACTGGCCCAGCCGTGTCACCGGCGCATTCGCTGCCGGAAACTGCGCGCCGCCTCCGGAGCAGCCCGTGAGTAGCGCCGCGGCGGCCGCGCTACTAAGCCAGAATGCGAAGCGAGAAGATATACGCATGGGACGAGTTCTCCGAATCTTCTAAAAGAATTGAAGGAAGAAGGGTCATCTTACCGAGGTATTGCGGCCGGATTGACCGCGATGCCGATCGGCGTCACGTACCTTGAGTCATCGAACGACTTGACGAGCAGGCCGCGGGGATACGAGTATTCGACTCTTCCCGCTGCTATACCGGAATGTGCGATCCAAATGTGTTCGCCGTTCTTCATAATCGCGAAGCTCACCGGAAGCCAATTGCCACCGGCTGTGAGCGTCGTCGTAGCGATTGGTTGGCCGAACGATCCGTTCACTGGAGGCGCGAAGGTATAAATCGTCGGTGTGTTGGTTCCTAAGGGGCCACCCGGGCCCACCTGGTCCTCGATGAGGATGTTGCCGTTATACACCTGGACGCCGCCGACCAAGAAAATGGTGACTCCAGCACTCAGTGTCGCAATCGACGTCGCTCCGCAACCTCCGGAAATCTCGCCGAGGAGCGTATCGCCGTTCCGGTCAAAGCCGTCCAAGAAAAGGTTTCCGGAAGCGTCGAATGCGCTGAAGTACATTCCGCTCCAATTGGGATCGGTGATGGTCGCGCACGCGGACGTGGAGCCCTTAGCGTAGATGCGTACGGCGCCGCCAGTGCCCGCCGTCGACTGGATGTTCGTGACCCCGACAACCCCGGTGTTGCTGACCGCAACGTCCGTCGGGTACTCATCGGAATCATCGAGCGTCAGCCCTATCGATCGATAGGGCTTGGAATAGACAACGACGTTGTGAAGTTGTGCATTCGCGACGTACAGAGTCTCCGCCGCATCAGTGGTGAGGCCTTCGGGTTGGCTCAGGCCGGTGGAGAGGAGCGCGTGCCGGCGGCCGTCGGCGCCGTACACACTAACCGTGTTGGTGTTTGAGTCGGAAACGATGGTCTGATTGCCGTGCAGCGCGTTCACAGCGGCGACATCGACGAAGCCTTGCTGATGGGTCGTGGAAACGTTAGACAGCAGCATGCTCGCCGCATGGGATCGAACGCTTCGAGAGTTTTGGCTCAGCGGAGTGAGCGGCGCATTTGTCGTCGGGATCTGCGAGCCGCCTCCGGAGCAACCCGCGATTAACGCGACTATTGCTGCTCCGCTTAGAAAGAAGCCAAATTGCGAGGGTATACGCATGGGACGGGTTCTCCTAAAGTCATATGATACTTGAACTAGGAAACGCAGAGCCTACACTTTCGTCGGCCGCCGAGTCATTATCTGCCCGCGAAGGGAAGAGGTCCAGGTACACCATGCGAATATCCACACAAATATCTATACAAATATCCATGCAATAGGGCTGTCGACTGGAGGGAGGATGGAAAGCGCCGGTCGACCCCACTTCGGGGCGCTGCTCAGGCAGTTTCGCCTCAACGCAGGGATGACTCAGCAAGAGCTCGCCGAGCGGGCGCGGCTGAGCGTGCAGGCCATCGGCCTGCTCGAGCGTGGAGAACGGACGAGGCCACAACGGGAGACGGTGCTCTTGCTCGGGCGCGCGCTTGAGCTGTCGCCGGAAGGTGAAGCGCTCCTGGGAAGTGCCGTCGGCATCGCACATCCGACCCACCAACGCAATCGCAGTGAGGCCCTGAACGCATCACTGTTAAGGATCGTACGCCTCGATACGCAAGCCCCGAAACACAATCTCCCGCAGCAACTGACATCCTTTGTTGGGCGGAAGCGCGAGGTCGAAGAGATCTCTGAGCTCGTGCGCGAACACCGACTCGTCACAATTGTCGGCTCCGGTGGGGTCGGCAAGACGCGCGTTGCGCTCCAGCTCGGGAGCGATGCGCTCGACGGTTGTCCAGACGGCGTGTGGTTGGTCGACCTCGCCCCACTTGCGGACCAAGCCCTAGTGGCGAACGCGATCTCGACTGCCCTCCAACTTCCTTCCACCGCCGGGTCCGCGCTTTCTGCTGTCGTAGCGTACCTCAAGGCGCGTCGGCTGCTGATGATCCTGGACAACTGCGAGCACGTGATCGCTGGGGCTCGCGACGCCACGGCCAGAATCGTGCAGTCGTGCCCATACGTACGCATTTTGTCGACCAGCCGAGAGCCGTTGGACGTCCCCGGCGAACGGGCATATCGTTTGCCGTCGCTCGCGGTTCCACCCGATTCGAGCGGGAGTGCGCAGGTTGCATTGTCGTACGGCGCGGTCGCGCTATTCGTTGATCGTGGGCTTGCAGTTGATGCAAACTTTGCGCTGACCGACGACAATGCGCCAGATGTTGTCGAGATCTGCCGTCGGCTGGATGGCATTCCGCTAGCGATCGAACTCGCCGCCGCTCGCGTGGAGATGCTCGCGCCCCGCCAGATCGCTCAACGGCTTGACCAGCGCTTCCGTTTGCTCACCGGCGGCGACCCAACGGCTCTGCCGAGGCATCGGACGATGACCGCCTTGATCGGCTGGAGCTATGACCTCCTGACCCCGCGCGAGCAGAAATTCTTCGAGTCGCTTTCGGTTTTCGCAGGCGGCTGCACGCTCGACGCGGCGACTGCAGTTTGCGCCTCCGATCGCGAAGGCGAGATCGAGGTGATCGACCTCATCGCGTCGCTGGTGTCGAAATCGTTGGTCGTCGCCGAAATGGTCGGCAATGAGCAGCGGTATCGTCTATTAGAAACGTCGCGACAGTACGCGCGCGACAAGCTGATGGCGCGCGGCGAGCAGGAGCAGGTAACGCGTCGTCATGCGATCGTCTACTCGGAGTTGGCGCAGCGGCTCGAACGCGCGTGGGATACTACGCCCGATCGAGCGTGGTTCTCGGAGGCGCACGTTGAGTTGGAGAACTGGCGCGCCGCTCTGGAGTGGGCGCTTGGCGCACGACGCGATGTGGTCATGGGTCAACGCCTTGCCGCTGCGCGGAAGGTGATGTGGCTAAGCTTCTCGCTGGTCGAGGGACGGCATTGGGTTCGGGCGGCACTCGAACTGGTCGATAATGCCACCCCGCCCGATTTGGTGGCGCGGCTCGAACACGCCGAGGCCGACGGCGCTCAACAATTCGGCGAACGCGACGTGTCGTTGGCCGCGGCCGAGCTTGCGCTCGTGCGGTATCGCGAGGTCGGTGATGCGCGCGGAGTCGCTCAGGCGCAGAGCTTGGCGGGCCGATCGCTGGCGCTTCTTGAGAGACATGCGGAGGCAGAGCCGCTGCTGCGAGAGGCCTTGGAGGCAGCGCGCACGCTGGGCGATCGCAGGCTGGCCGCCGAGGTTTTGCAGGTGATCGGATGGACTCGGTCCGCGGTCGGTGACTTCGCCGGGGCTCGCGCGAACCTCACCGAAGCGCTTGGGCTCGCGAAGGTACTTGGCGCCGAGTTCTTTGCGGTCTCCGTAGCCGCAAGTCTTGCCGAGAACGAGTATGATGCCGGCGATTCGGAAACAGCCCTGCGCCTCACGGTCGATGTGCTCGCGACCCACCGTGCACTGAACTCCTCGCCAACGGCGCCCGGCATCGCCGCCGCTCTCGCCAACATGGCGACGTACTGTGTCGCGTTGGGTCGGTTCGATGAGGCGCGAGCGCATGCAAACGAGGCGCTCGAACTTGCGCGTGGGCTCCGGCTCGTCGCGCTGGTGGCTCTCTCGTTGCGGCACATTGCCCTGGTGCTCATGCTGGCCCCGCAGTCACAACGCGGACGCACGTCCGACGAGTACTCGGGCGCCGCTCGGCTCTTCGGCTACCTCGACGCCCACCTCGCCACGCTAGCCCCGGCGGACTTTGGTTTGCAGCGCGAATATGATCGCGCGCTCTCCGTGCTTCGCGGTGCGATTGGCGAAGATAATCTTACGAATCTGATGGCCGTCGGCGCAACGATGACCGAAGATGAGTCGATCGACCAGGCCCACGCGATCCGCTGACACCTCGGTTTTTGTAGCCGGCTCGGCAGCCTGTGGTGCAATCGGAAGTCAATCGTGGTGACCAGACTGGGCGATTGCTATTGGACCGTCACACTTACGTCGATCGAATTGCCGAGTCTATCGCGTACGTGAATCGAGCACGAGCCCACACCTTGCGCAGTGACGACGAACGAATTGGATTGATTACCAGCGCTCACTGTCGCGATGTTTAGGTTCGAGCTCTTTGCGGTGAATGAGCCCCCTTCGTACTGCGTCTCGTGGATTTGAATGGTCTGCGACTGGCCAACGCCGGAAAGAACCACGGAATCGGGCTTTGAGGTTAGAACGTGCGTTAAGGCAACCAAAATTCGTCCTTGCACGTCAGCGATCCACATGTTTCCATCTGGTCCGGCATTCAGATACTCTGGCACCGCGTCGGCGAACGGCGGCAGTATCGGCGGCGTAAAGGTCTTTGTGGCGATGATAAATTGCCGGAGCAGATAGTTGCCGGTCGCCGCGTCTTGGTCATCGAACCACATCGAGCTGCCGGAAAACCCCTCGCTAATATAATGGGGACCCTTGTCCGAAACTGGCACCGGATACTCAGTGATGTTGCCAACCCGATCTACCACTCCGATCTTGTTCGCTTGGCTCTCCGCGAAGTAAAGATTCCCGTCCGGTCCGAGAGCAATACCAGCGGCCCCGCTATTCGGCGTGGGGATTTCAAAAAGTGTAAACTTTCCGCGCGGGGTGACGAAGCCGATTTCGTTTGTGCCCGGATCGGTGAACCACACATTTCCATCAGGGCCACCGATGAGACCACGCAGTGAATGGTGATGTTTTGGATGTGGTAGCGGATAGTTAGTCATCACGCCGTCAAGCGTCACCTTTTCGACAGACCTGCGGTCTCCCGCAACCCAGATATTTCCGTCGGGGCCGCTCGCAAGGCCGGCGTTTGGGTCGAACGGGATTTGATATTCGGTGAGTTTTCCGGACGTAGTAATTCGACCGATATCCGGGCCGAATGTGTTGCGAGCCTCGGCAAACCATAACGCCCGATCGGGACCTTCGATTATTTGAACCGGAGCTTGGGAGACAAAATATTCCACAATCGTGCCGTTCATGTCGACGCTGCCAACGACACCCTGCCCTTGCGTGAACCACATCTTTCCGTCTGGACCTTGGGTGATACCCATTGTTTGGTGCAACGGCTGCGGAGCATATGTAACCCAAAGTGAACCGTCGCCTTTCTGAACAATTTGATGCTGTACGCCCGCGCCATGCGAAACCGGCGCGCTTTGTCGAAGCGTTGGTACTTGACCGCACCCGGCAAGTGCAAAGGAAACAATGACGACGAAGATCGCTTTGCGCATCTCGATGTACTCCCGCGACTGGAAACGGAGCAAGCCTGCTTCGGCGCTGGCACGCGTGAAAACTGCTCGAATCCGGGGTGAACTATCCGCGCCGTCCGGCCAGTGTCACAGCGCCTACATGATTTCGGATGCTAGGAAAAGAACGAGGCCGAGCACAAGCGGGATGCACACGGATTGCCTAACTGCGTGTTGGGCTCGGATGTTCGACTCGGTACGTTCGCAACCAGACATGGGGTAAAGAAGCAAAGTGGAATCGTTATCTTCCGAAACGGTGCGCACTCTGAAGCTGCATGCAAATGATATTCGCCAAGGCATTATTCGATCGTTAGTGGCGGCCGGTTCGGGCCATTCGGCTGGACCACTCGACATGGCGGACGTTTTCGCAGCCCTCTACTTTCACATCTTGCGCCATAATCCGTTGGACCCCGAATGGGTGGACCGCGATAGATTACTCCTATCATGTGGGCACATCGCACCCGTACGCTATAGTGCGATGGCGTACGCCGGCTATTTTCCAATCGAAGAATTGACGACACTGCGCAAATTTGGTTCGCGATTGCAGGGCCATCCCGAGCGCATGCGCCTCCCAGCGCTTGAAACTACCTCGGGACCGCTTGGCGAGGGACTCGCTCAAGGCGCGGGAATGGCTTTGGCGGCGAAAATGGACGAGGCGCAATGGCGTACTTATGTCGTCACGTCCGACGCCGAACATCAATGCGGTCTGCATTGGGAAGCCGTCATGACGGCGGCTAAATTCAAGCTCGACAACCTCACCTGTATCATAGATCGGAACTTCATTCAAATCGACGGAAGCACCGAAGATGTCATGCCTCTTGAGCCGCTAGCGGAGAAATATCGGGCCTTCAATTGGGAAGTATTCCAATGCGACGGCAACGATATCGCCGAATTCATCACAACGATGGAAAAGGCCAAAGAGGTTCGCGGCAAACCACAGGTCGTGATCGCGCACACGCTGCCCGGCAAGGGCGTCGCATTTATGGAGGGAGACTACCGCTGGCATGGTAAGCCGCCCGATCGACGACAGGCCGATGAAGCGCTGAGCGAATTGTCGGCGCAGCGCGAGTTGATGGTGAAGCATGACGGATAGTGCGCGCCGTTCGCAAACGAGTGAGATGCAGCCGCTGCATCTAGTCGACCTCGAGACCGCGAAACTAGAACTCGTTGCGACCCGGGACGGATTCGGCGAGGGTTTGATTGCGGCGGGCCGGGCAAACCCGCAAGTCATCGGTATCTGCGCAGACCTCTCGGAATCGACTCGCATGGAGGGTTTCAAAACCGCGTTTCCGCTGCGATATATCGAGATCGGTGTGGCGGAACAAATGCTTGCAGCCATGGCATCAGGTCTGGCTGCTGTTGGTAAGATCCCGTTTATCGCGAGCTACGCGATGTTCGATCCGGGCCGCTCGTGGGAGCAAGTCCGGACGACGATGGCGCTGAACGAGATGAATGTCAAGATCGTCGGCGCTCACGCAGGCGTCTCGGTCGGGCCGGACGGCGCGACTCACCAAGCCATCGAGGACATCGCGATCATGCGGGTCATCCCGAAGATGACCGTCGTTGTGCCATGCGACGCCATTGAGACGCACAAGGCAACGGTCGCGGTCGCCGAACGCTGGGGACCGACATATTTGCGCTTCGGCCGTGAAAAATCCGCGATCGTAACGACGAAACAGACGCCGTTTGAAATCGGCAAGGCTCAGACGTTTCGCGCCGGCAACGACGTCGCCATCGTGGCCTGTGGAATTCTCGTCTACAATGCGCTACAAGCCGCGCGAGAATTGGCCGCGCACGATGGCGTCGAGTGTCGCGTCATCAACAATCACACCATCAAGCCAATGGATGAGCAGGCGATCGTCAAAGCCGCCCGAGAGTGCAGGGCCATCGTGACCGTCGAAGAGCATCAAGTTCACGCGGGCATGGGCTCGCGAATAGCGGAGATCACCGCGCAGAGTCATCCGATACCGATCGAATTCATCGGCGTACAAGATCAATTTGGTCAATCGGGAACGCCCGCCGAATTGATAGAGCACTATGGGATGGGCACTGAGTCCATAAAGAATGCTGTCCGACGCGTGCTCAAGCGCAAACCCGGATCATGAGAAATAGAATCCCTCGCGGAGCGGCGTTTATGTCGATGCGCCACGCGCCGTTTCTCTGTCGGCGCCCGCCTTCGTGCGCGTGATTGCCGTCCTGCGTGAGATGAGCATGGATTTGGGCGCGAGCATCCCCCGAGCGCGCGCAACTTCGTAGGCCGCGTTGTCGGCGGCTATATTCGAGAGCACGATAACGACTTTCGGCACCGGATCGGCGGCCGCTGATGTTGCGTGGCTCGTCGCCGGTCAAGCAACTGGTCACAACCAAACTACCGAACATCGGAAAACCCGCGATCCTATATAGGACGCGGGTTTGAGCTTGGAGATGAGGGGACTCGAACCCCTGACCCCTTACATGCGAATTACAAATGGCCCGTTCCGGCGTGACCGCTAGAACGCTTAAGAATCGGGCCATTGCGAGCAAACAATGAGGACGGCGTATGGAATCCGCTCGGGATCTGATCCGCCCCGACCTCCCCGCACGACAGCCGCACGCGAGACTGCTACTATGGCATCATAGCATTGGTCGTTGCCAAATGGGAGCCAACCATGAACGTTTCGAGAGCCAGGTTTTTCGCCGCGGTTGCGGTTCTGACCGCACTGGGCCTCGCGGCCGCGTGGATTCCGCCGGCACGCGCGGCGATAGAAGCGGTGATGTCCTGTGCGAAGTCGACGCCCTGTCTCGAATGGGATAATAGCATGAGCGGTGACGCCGTCAAAGGCGTCTCGACCAATGGCAACGCGTTGCACGGCCAGACGAAATTCAAGAGCGCGGGGAAGACCGCGGGAAGGGCCGGCGTGTTTGGCGAGGATCTAAGCACGTCTGGGAATCTCGACGCCGGCGTCAGCGGCGTGTCGAAAAACGGCGCCGGCGTCGTCGGCACTTCAACCAACTGGAACGGAATGGAAGGCTTGACGACGGGAGCAGGCACGAGCGGCGTATACGGACAGAATGCCGCACCTAGCGGGTTTGGAGTCGCCGGTCGCAACGTCGGGCCGAACTCCAGCTCTGGCGCCGGTGTTCTCGCGGATGGAGGACCAGCAAACGACGGACTGCACGCCATATCGGCCTCCGGCCATGCGGGGCTCTTCCAAAGCACTACCGGCAACCGGTTTCCTCCGATCGCCGTTCTCGGCGGTACTGCGGGCGGGCAGGGAGACCTGATGGATTTATTTGATGTCAATTCTAATCTCGAAGTGGAAGTCGCTGATAATGGTAGTGTCGCAATCGCAGGACAACTGTTTACCAGCGGTTCGTGCCGCAACGGTTGCGTGGTCGGCAATCATCAAACTCACTCCGTCACCGAATATACTCCCACGGAATCCGAGCCGACGATCGAGGACTTCGGCACTGGAGTTCTCGTCGACGGCCGCGCAGACGTCGTGCTCGATCAAAAGTTCGCCAACGTCATCGATTCAGACGCTAAGTACTTCGTATGGGCTATGCCCGAAGGCGATTGCCGCGGACTGTACGTCGCCAGTCAGACGGCGCGTGGCTTTACCGTGAGGGAGCTACAAGGCGGCCATACGAGCGTGCCGTTCGAATACCGCGTTGTCGCGAAGCGATACGGCATAGATGCGCGGCGTCTTCCTATGACTCCGATCCGTCGAGGCACCGCTCTGCCTCAGAGTTGATCTTATTGAACGCGGGTTGTTCGCCAGCGATTTCGTAGGCGCGTTTCACGAAAATCGGCAAACGACCAGCAAGCCCACCGCGAAGGTCAGCGCGAAGGCCCTGACGAGCGCCGCCAACGACGACAAATGACCGGAAGCGTCCGGCGATATCGGCCGATTTGTTGACCTATTCCGGCGGACGACATGCCACGGCGTCCACTTGAACATCCCGCGTCGACGCGAACATCGACGCGACGGGCGAATACGACGTGCGCCTTCACGACGGCTCGGAACATCGGGTGAGCCGTAGCCATCGGCGTGCGCTGCAAGCGGCGCTAGAACAAGAGTAACGAAACGCCGGAGCGTTGATGAATGTGACGCCTTGCGCGCGGCAGCAGTTCTGCGAGCCAACAGCTTGAAAGGCCGTGTCGGGTATCAATAGATCGCAATTTCGCGTCACAACTCCCTATTCCGGACGTGTCGCAAAATAGTTGAGCGCGCGGATTCGGTTGATCAGCGATTGCAGAAACTCGCGGGCGTACGATTGTCGTAATGTCCACGTTCCGCTTGATCGGCCAAACCGCGGAAGCCTCGCCATCGACGACGCCAATTGTTCCATCGCCCACGCAGTTGATACGCAAACCGGGTGTGTACGACGATATCTTCGAAGACTTCTGCAGCGTCCTGGCGCTCCGCTGCAGGGCAGGCTTACACTCGGATTACCTAAGCTAAGCTTTGTCTCAGCTATGCCAACTCATACGCGGTCCGGCGAGTCGCGGGCGCGGGCATAAGAGTGCGAGGCAGATATGGCGAATGGAAGCGGGAGGCAGCCGCTTGAGTTGCCGCGTTAAAATGACGGGAGTTCGGACGTGCCAAAACCGGTTATCGCTCCAGGATTCTGCCAAGTAAGCTGGGTCGTGAAAGACATCGTAGCGGCCGAGAAGTTTTTCGTCGAAACGATGGGCATCGGCCGCTTCATGCACATGGAAAACCTGGCGGCAAAGGACACGGAGGGCACCTACCTCGGAAAGCCCGGGAACTGGGTCTGCCACCTCTATCTCGCCTACGCGGGCGACACGCAAATCGAGTTGATCCAGCCGGTTTCGGGCGAGAGCATGTACCAGGAGTCTTTGGACCGGAACGGCGACGCCGTTCAGCACGTGGCGTACGCTCTTGACGATTCGGCGTACGACGCCGCCGCCGCGTATATAGAGTCCAGCGGCTATCCCCAGATCCAGAGCTTCCGGCTGCCGATCGCGCGGGTAGGCTACTTCGATACGCGCCCGGCCGTCGGCGTCGTCACCGAGATCATCGGAGTCAACGAGGCCGGCCACCCGTTCCTGCGCGATCTGAAGTCGGGTAACTTTTGAACGATCGGATTCGCCCGTGAGCGACGTGGGCACGGGCGCACGGTCCAATAGAGTCGCCAGAGGCACGTTGTGCGAAACCGCGTTGCGATCCGCGGTCGTGAAGAGGCAGGTTACGGACGACGGATCTCACAAGCGTACCTTCGCACGAAAGACCGCTCCGTTGTCGTTCTATTCGTTGCTTCAGTATGAACGTGACTTCTGGCAATTCATCCGTAGGGGGAAACCATCATGTTCCACTCATCTCGCATCGGCCGCGCACTAAGTGCCGCGGCGACCGTCGCCCTTCTCGCAGGTTGCTCCGGCGGCGGCTCCTCCGTCCCGGCCATTCCGGCGACGCATTCGGGCGCGTCAAGCCAATTCATTTCCCGCAGCTCAATCCCGCACTTCAAGCTAATCGACGCGCTTAGGGGCAGGCTGCAGGCGCCCAGCAACACGCTGCGTTTCGACAATCCCGACCCGTTCGATCCAGCCGCTCCAACGAATGGGGTCTATGGCGCAAATTACGGCAACGCGGGAGGCGATCAGCTCGGCGGCTATTTCAACCTGTACAAACTGCCCGGGTCGTCACATTCGATGCCTATATGCGCGAACGGCGGCCTCAATGAGGTGGCCGAGATCAACGGCATGGGCGTCGACTCGACAGGGAAGCTCTGGGTGCCGGGACTCAAGCCCACCAACTTAACGAGTGGCATCGTGTTAACGTTCAAAAAGAACACGTGCACGGAAGCCACGGCCAAGTTAACCGATAAGGGCGGCGAACCGGCCGATATCGCGTTCACAACCACCGGCAAGATATTCGTTTTGGATATCGTCAACTTCCCCGCTCAGACGAACGGTCAGATCGAAGTCTATCCGAATGGCCAGACCAAGCCGACGTCCACCCTGCAGCTACCCGGTGAACTCGTCGGGACAGGAACGTCGCAGGGTCTGGGGCTCGGGGTCGCCACCGACAGCAAGAACAACGTATACGCAACGTACCTCAATACGAGCGGCGGCACCGACATCACGAAGTTCGCGGGCGGTAAGGGGGTCGGGAAAATCCTCCAAAATTCCAATGGCACCATTTACGAAGGCATGACGTTCGACGCGAATGGCAACCTTGTCGTTGCCGCAGACGGCTCGGGGGGTGCAACGATCAACATCTTCGCGCCTCCCTTCACCGGTACGCCGACGTCGTTTGCGGCGCAAGGCTCGGTCGTCGACCTCAAGCTCGATCCCGCGGGGACCAATTTGTATGTCGGCGATGCGGCGAATAACACGATCGACGTCTACAAGTATCCGAGCGGTACGTACAAGTACAGCATCGTAGTCACCACGGTACCTCCCAATGGCGCCGTCGTCGAAGGCGTCGCCGTCGATCCCTCCGCCAACAACTAGTAGCACCGCTCGCTCCTCGGCACGGAAGCGCCGGCTCATATATCGTGAGCCGGCGCTTCCTTATCGATTCGTACGAACCGTCGGGCGAGCGCTTTCGCCAAGATACTGGTCTTTTTGCAGTAGAGCATCGGCGGGGTAACCTTCGTGAACATCGCGGAGATTGATT
>Ga0208849_1001463_pt1 | contig 16341 bp, 24 predicted proteins | sample NGESurdeep072012_10_FD_184470 | JGI IMG/M metagenome (GOLD analysis project Ga0208849, IMG submission 184470) | Arctic peat soil microbial communities from Barrow, Alaska - NGEE Surface sample 53-3 deep-072012 (SPAdes) | ecosystem: Environmental > Terrestrial > Soil > Wetlands > Peat ...
AGCGCTGCGGGGGAGGGGGACCGCGACGGCGCAGCCGGCGTGGTGGAGGGGGCGCAAGGCCGCGATCAACCTGATGGGAAAACCCGCCGGCGTCCGTCGCAGCAGGCAAACCCGGTTTTCAACACCAAGATCACCAAGGAACACCAAGACCACGAACAAGTAAGAGATGATTCCGCGCTTCGCGCGCAGCGCAACTTCTTATCCTTTGTGCTCTTCGTGTCCTTGGTGTGCTTGGTGTTGAAAGACTCGCTCCAAGCCTCGAACAGATCCGAGGACGAGATCTTGCTCACCGCTATGGCGGCGTTCCCGGCGTCCAGGGGGCCAGAGGTTCTGGGCCGCCGCCGCGTAGCTGGCGGCTGCCGAAGGCGGTGCTGTCACGCTCCCTGCGGCTGACGTCCTGCTTGGCCGCGGCGTCATCGAATTCGCGGCGCTTGGCGGGGGAAATCGCATCGAGGGTCGGGGCGTGACCCAGTCCGCCGCCGAAACGCTCGTTGCAGCGATTGCGCTCCTCGCTGGTCAGACCCACCGCGGCGGCGTTGGCGCAACCGACGAGGGTGCCGCGCAGCCCCGGGCCGCCGCTTGGCATGACGCCATAGGGGAAGGCGCGCGGCCCGTTGGTCCCGGGCGCCGCGGCCGCCGGCGGAGAGGCCGCGGGACCGCTGCTGGCGGCCGCGCCAGGCTTGCCAGGCTGACCGGCGGCGGGCGCCAGGGGCAGGCTGGGCACGCTCAGCGGGGCCGCCTGGGCTGGCCGATGGACGTTGAGAGGTGTCGGGGTGGTGACCACGGCCGCCGGAGCGGGCTTGGGAGGCCCCGGTTTTGGCGTCGCAGGCGCCTGCGTCACCGGCTGGGTCGGCGACGGGGCCGGGCGGGGGGTCGGCGCGGGACGCTGGGTCGGCGCGACGGGCGTTGGCAGGGGCGAGGGCTTGGCCGGCGCCGGCTTGGGCCGTGTGGGCTTTGGCGGCGTCGGGGTCGGCGTTGGCGGGGTGACCGGCTGCGGTCGTGGCTGTTCGGGCTTGAGGGGAGCGGGCTTGGCTGGCGCGGGTTTGGGCGGCGGCGCCGGCGTCGGCTTGGGCAGGATTTTGGGCGGGATGATCGGCGGCGGAGGCGGCTGCGGTGGCTGGACGATGGGCACATTGACAATGCGCACGTCCAGCGGCTGAGGCGCGAACTGGGGCAGGGTGTAGGGTTTGACCACCTCGTCGGCGACGAAGACCAGGATGACTACGTGAAATACCGCCGAGAGAACGAGGGCGAGCGCGTTGCGGGGGGTCTTCCTCGTGCGGCGCAAGACTTAACGACCCTCTTGAAGCGGCGTCCAGCCCGCGTCCGCCCGCAATGCCTTGAGGGCGGCCGATACCTGGGCACGGTTAGTCTCACGTCCCGGCCCTTGACGGCAAGGGGCCAGCGGGATAGGACGCGGCCTCTTCGTTGAACCGGCTGTGTCTTGCGACTTTCATCAGGTTGTTGAGGCAGACGCGGTTCGCGAAACGAAGCTGGCCACGCCCTTTTTCGGGTGGACCCAGATCAGTGGCCCTCGCGGCGCACCGCGCGGGCCCTTTCGTTTTTGCGGGCTTTTGCGTCCGGGCGTCCCTTTTGGGATCGCGCCGGCTGGTCTTTGAAACGGTCTGGCGGACGCGAGGCTCTGACGCCTCAAAGGGAAGTTGAAAGAACGATATGGACCGTCAGAACATCCGCATCAGGCTTCGCGCCTTCGATCACCGCGTCCTCGACCATTCGACCCGCGAGATCGTCAACACCGCCAAGCGCACCGGGGCCACCATTCGCGGGCCGATTCCGCTTCCGACCCTTATCGAACGCTTCACCGTCAACCGCTCACCGCACATCGACAAGAAGTCGCGCGAGCAGTTCGAGATCCGCACGCACAAGCGCGTGCTCGATATCGTCGATCCCACGCCGCAGACCGTCGACGCGCTGATGAAGCTCGAGCTGTCGGCCGGCGTCGACGTCGAGATCAAGCTGTAGACGAGGAAGGCAAATGCGCACCGGCGTAATCGCCAAAAAGCTCGGCATGACCCGCCTCTTCGACGAGGCCGGGACCCACGTGCCGGTGACCGTGCTCAGCCTCGAGGGTTGTCAGGTCACCGCTCAGCGCACGCGCGAGCGGGACGGCTATGTCGCCTTGCAACTGGGCGCGGGCGCCAAGAAGGCCAAGAACACCTCCAAGGCCATGCGCGGTCATTTCGCCAAGAGCCTGGTCGAACCCAAGCGCTGCGTGGCTGAGTTCCGGGTCTCCGAAGACAATCTGATCGACGTCGGGGCCGAGTTCACCGCCGACCATTTTCTCGCCGGCCAGAAAGTCGATGTCGCGGGCCTCACGGTCGGCAAGGGTTTCGCGGGGGCCATCAAGCGATGGAACTTCGGCGGCATGCGCGCCACCCACGGGGTCTCGGTATCCCACCGCGCCCATGGCTCGACCGGCCAGCGACAGGACCCCGGCAAGGTCTTCAAAGGCAAGCACATGGCCGGCCATATGGGCCAGGACAATGTCACCACTCTCAATCTGACCGTGTTCCGCGTCGATGTGGAGCGCGGTCTTATTCTTATCAGGGGGGCGGTTCCCGGGACCGAGGGGACCTTCGTTCGGATCCGCGACGCCATAAAGATCGCGCCACCCGCGAATGCGCCCAGGCCCGGGGCCATCAAGGGCGCGGCCGCCGACGCGGCTTCCGGCGAAAACGTCGCCGCCGAAAGCGAAGACCATCAGGCCCACGCGCCGCAGGCATCCGATGGGGGCGACGCCACATGAAGATCGACGTGATCAAGCTCGATGGCGGCAAGGGCGGCGGCTCAGTCGACCTGCCGGACGAGATCTTCGGCATCACCGCCATTCGCGGCGACATCCTGCAGCGCTGCGTCACCTGGCAACTGGCCAAGCGGCGCGCCGGCACCCACAAGATCCAGGTGCGCAACGAGGTCTCGCGCACCGGCAAGAAGATGTACAAGCAGAAGGGCACTGGCGGCGCCCGTCACGGTTCGCGCCGCGCCGCCCAGTTCGTCGGCGGCGCCAAGGCGCACGGCCCGGTGGTCCGCAGCCACGAGATCGGCCTGCCCAAGAAGTTTCGCGCCCTGGCGCTCCGACACGCGCTTTCATCCAAGGCAAAGACCGGGTCGATCGTGGTGGTCGACAACGCCGCCCTCGACGATCCCAAGACCGCAGCCCTGAGCGCGACGTTCGAGAGGATGGGCCTGAAGAGCGCCCTGTTCATCGCCGGCCCGCAGGTGGACGCCAACTTCAAGCTGGCGGCGCGCAATATTCCGGGCGTCGACGTGCTGCCCGACGCCGGTCTGAACGTCTACGATGTTCTGCGCCGCGATACCCTGGTGCTGACCCGGGCCGCCGTCGAGGCCATCACCCAGCGGTTCCAACCCAGGGAGGCGCTGTGATGGCCGCCACCGCCCGCCACTACGAAACCATCCTGGCGCCGCTGATCACCGAGAAGGCGACGCTGCTGTCGGAGCAGAACAAGGTCATCTTCCGGGTCGCCAAGGACGCCACCAAGGACGAGATCGCGGCCGCCGTCGAAGAGCTGTTCAAGGTCAAGGTGATCAAGGTCAACACCCTGGTCCAGAAGGGCAAGACCAAGCGCTTTCGCGGCCGCATGGGCCGCCGCTCGGACGTCAAGAAGGCCATCGTGACCCTGCAAGACGGCCAGTCCATCGACATTACAACGGGGCTCTAGGGACATGGCGCTCAGACAGTTCAATCCAACTTCGCCGTCGCGCCGCCAGCTGGTCCTGGTCGATCGCTCCGAGCTTCACAAGGGCCGCCCTGAGAAGAGCCTGGTCGAGGGCCTGACCAAGTCGGGCGGTCGCGGCGGCGGGGGGCGCATCGCGGTGCGTTTCCGCGGCGGCGGCGCCAAGCGGCTTTATCGGCTGGTCGACTTCAAGCGGCGCAAATGGGACGTGGCCGCCACCGTCCAGCGCCTCGAATACGACCCCAATCGCACCGCCTTCATCGCGCTCATCAAGTACGCGGACGGTGAGCTCGCCTACATCCTGGCGCCTCAGCGCCTCAAGGCCGGCGACGAAGTCGTCGCCGCCGAAAAGGTCGACGTCAAACAGGGCAACGCCTCGCCGCTGCGCTCCATGCCGATCGGCACCATCATCCACAACGTCGAACTCAAACCCCAGAAGGGGGGCCAGATCGCCAGATCGGCGGGCTCATACGCCCAGCTGGTTGGCCGCGGCGACGGCTACGCACAGATCCGCCTTGGCAGCGGCGAGCTGCGCATGGTCCAGGACGGCTGCATGGCCACCGTCGGCGCGGTCTCCAACGCCGATCACATGAACGAGGTTCTGGGCAAGGCCGGCCGGGTTCGCAATCGGGGCCGCCGTCCGCACGTGCGGGGCGTGGCCATGAACCCGGTCGACCACCCGCATGGCGGCGGCGAGGGCAAGACCAGCGGCGGTCGCCACCCGGTCACCCCATCCGGCAAGCCAACCAAGGGGGCAAAGACGCGCTCCAACAAGACCACGGACAAATTCATCATTCGCAGCCGCCATTTGAGGAAGGCCCGATGACCCGCTCGGTATGGAAGGGCCCGTTTGTCGACGGCTATCTCTTGAAGAAGGCGGAGACCGTCCAGGCGTCGGGACGCAAGGACGTGATCAAGACCTGGTCGCGGCGCTCGACGATCATGCCGCAGTTCGTCGGCCTGACCTTCGGCGTCCACAATGGCCAAAAGCATGTGCCCGTTCTGGTCGGCGAAGACATGGTCGGCATGAAGTTGGGCGAGTTCGCGCCTACCCGGTACTTCCCGGGCCACGCCGCCGACAAGAAGGCCAAGAGAAAGCCATGAGCAAGCAGGCCAAGCAGCGGCGCCTGGCCCCCGCCGAAGCGATGAGCAAGGTGCGCACCCTGCGCACCGGCGCGCGCAAACTCAACCTGGTCGCCGCCTCGATCCGCGGCCTCAAGGTTCAGCGCGCCCTCAATGAACTCGAATTCAGCCCAAGGCGGATCGCCGCCGACGTGCGCAAGGCGCTCCAATCGGCGATCTCCAACGCCGAGAACAACCACAACCTCGACATCGACTCCCTGATCGTCGCCGAGGCCTTCGTCGGCAAGAACATCATCATGAAGCGCTTTTCAGCCAGGGCCCGTGGCCGTTCGACCCGCATCGAAAAGCCGTTCTCGGAGATCACCATCGTCGTGCGTGAACAAGGCGAGGCAGCTTAACATGGGCCAGAAAGTCAATCCGATCGGCCTGCGCCTGGGCATCAACCGCACGTGGGACAGCCGCTGGTTCGCCACCGGCCAGGAGTATGCCCGCCTGTTGCACGACGACGTGCGGGTCCGGCGCGAGCTGAAGAAGCGCCTCAACCAGGCCGGTGTTTCACGGATCATCATCGAGCGGCCGCACAAGAAGTGCCGCGTGACCATCTATGCCGCGCGCCCCGGCGTGATCATCGGCAAGAAGGGCGCCGATATCGAAAAGCTGCGCAAGGATCTCTCGGAAATGACCGAGGGCGAGGTGCACCTCAACATCGTCGAAATCCGCAAGCCGGAGACCGACGCGCAGCTGGTCGCCGAGAACATCGCCCAGCAGCTCGAACGCCGGATCGCCTTCCGCCGCGCCATGAAGCGCTCGCTGCAATCGGCCATGCGGCTGGGCGCCAAGGGCGTGCGGGTCGAGGTTTCGGGGCGCCTCGGCGGGGCGGAGATCGCGCGCGAGGAGTCCTATCATGAGGGCCGGGTGCCGCGTCACACCCTTCGCGCCGACATCGATTATGGCTTCGCCGAAGCCAAGACCACCTACGGGATCATCGGGGTCAAGACCTGGGTGTTCAAGGGCGAGGTGCTCGAGCACGATCCGATGGCGCTGGACAAGCGCCTGGCCTCCGAATCCGGACCGGCCGGGGAGGGTGGTGGCAGAGGCGATCGCCCCGACCGCCCGCCGCGCCGCGACCGCCGCGATCAGCCCGGCGCATAAGAGTTCAAGGGCGAGATCATGCTGTCACCTAAAAAGACCAAGTACCGCAAGCAGTTCAAGGGCAAGATCCATGGGCTGGCCAAGGGCGGCTCCGCGCTGAACTTCGGCTCCCATGGGCTCAAATCGGTCCAGCCCGACCGGATCACCGCGCGCCAGATCGAGGCCGCGCGCCGCGCCATCACCCGCCAGATGAAACGCCAGGGCCGGGTATGGATTCGCATCTTCCCCGACGTGCCGGTCAGCGACAAGCCGGCCGAAGTGCGCATGGGCAAGGGCAAGGGCGCGGTGGAATACTGGGCCGCGCGCGTGGCGCCCGGCCGGATCATGTTCGAGGTCGACGGGGTCACCGACGTGGTCGCCCGCGAGGCGCTGCGCCTGGGCGCCGCCAAGCTGCCGGTCAAGACCCGCATCGTCACCCGCATCGCCGCGCCGGCGGAGGTCGTCCAATGAAGATCGAAGATGTGCGGCGCCTGTCGCACGATCAGCGCGTCGAGCAGCTGCTGCAGCTGAAGAAGGAGCAGTTCAACCTGCGCTTTCAGGCCGCCACCAGCCAGCTCGAGAAGACCCATCGCGTCGAGGTGGTCCGCCGTGACATCGCGCGCATCAAGACGGTCCTTCGCGCTCACGCGCCCCAGGCCCAGGAGAAGAGATAGTCCAAGATGCCAAAACGAATTCTCGAAGGCGTTGTCGTCTCCGACAAGGGTGACAAGACGGTGGTCGTCAAGGTCGAGCGCACCTTTCTGCACCCGCTGCTGAAAAAGACCGTCCGCCGGTCGAAAAAGTACCACGCCCACGACGAGGCCAATGCTTTCAAGGCCGGCGAGTTCGCCAGGATCGTCGAGTGCGCGCCCAAGTCGAAGCTGAAGACCTGGGAAGTGCTTCCCAAGTCCGACGCTCCGGCGGCGGCTTAAGGTTTAAGGAAAAGGTCGCCTTAGATGATCCAGATGCAGACCAATCTCGAGGTCGCCGACAACTCCGGCGCGCGGCGCGTGATGTGCATCAAGGTGCTGGGCGGCGCCGGGCGCCGCTATGCCGGCGTCGGCGATCGCATCGTCGTCTCGGTCAAGGAAGCGATCCCGCGCGGCCGGGTGAAAAAAGGCGACGTTCTGCAGGCGATCGTGGTGCGCACATCCTCGGCGATCAAGCGCAAGGATGGCTCGGTGATCCGCTTCGACCGCAATGCGGCGGTGATCGTCAACAAGCAGTCCGAGCCCATCGGCACCCGCATCTTCGGGCCGGTGCCGCGCGAGCTTCGGGCCAAGAACCACATGAAGATCATTTCCCTGGCCCCGGAGGTGCTGTGATGGCCGCCAAGATCAGAAAAGGCGACCGCGTCGTGCTGCTGGTCGGCAAGGACAAGGGCCGTTCCGGCACCGTGACCAAGGTGATGCCCAAGGACGGCCGCGTGCTGATCGGCGGCCTGAACCTGGTCAAGCGCCACACCAAGCCGACGCAGGGCGACCCCCAGGGCGGCGTCAAGACCAAGGAAGCCAGCGTGCACCTCTCCAACGTCGCCATCGCCGATTCGGCCGGCAAGGCCAGCCGCGTCGGTTTCCGCTTCGAGGCCGGCAAGAAGGTGCGTTTCGCCAAGAGCACCGGGGAGGCGATCAATGGCTGAGACAGCTTATGAGCCCCGGATGAAGGCCGAATACCGCCAGCGCATCCGCAAGACGCTGAAGGATCAGTTCGGCTACTCGAACGAGATGCAGATCCCCAGGCTCGACAAGATCGTCGTCAACATGGGCATCGGCGAAGCCGTGGCCGATTCGAAGAAGACCGCTTCGGCGATGAAGGATCTTGCCGCGATCACCGGCCAGAAGCCCTTGCCGACCAAGGCCCGCACCTCCATCGCCGCGTTCAAGCTGCGCGAAGGCATGGTCATCGGGGCCAAGGTCACCCTGCGCAAGGACCGGATGTACGAGTTCCTCGACCGGCTGATCACCATCGCCCTGCCCAGGGTCAGGGATTTTAGGGGTCTCAAGCCGACCAGTTTCGACGGGCGCGGCAACTATGCGCTGGGCCTTCGCGAACACCTGGTATTCCCCGAGATCAACTACGACGAGATCGACCAGGTCTGGGGCATGGATATCGTCGTCTGCACCACTGCTAGAACCGATGAGGAAGCACGCGCGCTCCTCAAGGAATTCCAGTTCCCGTTCAACGCCTGACGCCAGACCGGGAAAAAGAAAGAACCAAGCCATGGCCAAGAAGAGCGCCGTCAATCGAAACGCGATGGTCAAGAAATTGATCAAACAGTTCGCCGCCAAGCGCGCCGCGCTCAAGGCGACGGCGGAAAACGAGAGCCTGTCGCTGGAAGAGCGCTTCGCCGCGCGGCTGAAACTGGCCAAGCTGCCGCGTAACTCCGCGCCGGTGCGGTTTCGCAACCGCTGCCTGATCACCGGCCGTCCGCGCGCGTTCTACCGCAAAATGCAGATGAGCCGCATCGCCCTGCGCGACCTTGGCTCGTCGGGGCAAATCCCCGGCCTGGTCAAGTCGAGCTGGTGAGGAGGGTTTAGGACGATGGTCAACGATCCTATCGGCGACATGATCGCCCGTATCAAGAACGCCGCCATGCGCAAGCGCGGCAAGGTGACCACGCCGGCCTCGCGGATGCGCGAGCGCGTGCTGGGGGTGCTCGAATCCGAGGGCTACATCCGAGGCTTCACCCTGGTCCAGAAGCCGGGCGCGTTTCCTGAGTTCGAGATCGAGCTGAAGTACTTCGACGGCGAGCCGGTGATCGCCGAGATCAGCCGCGTTTCGACGCCCGGCCGCCGGGTCTATTCGTCGATCGGCGATCTGAAGCCGGTGAAGAACGGCCTTGGCATTTCGATCCTCTCGACGCCCAAGGGCGTGATGAGCGACACCGCCGCTCGCGACGCCAATGTCGGCGGCGAAATCCTCTGCCGGGTCTACTGACATGTCGCGCATCGGCAAGAACCCGATTTTGGTGCCGGCCGGCGTCACCGTCGCCATCGACGGCCAGAAGGTCTCGGTCAAGGGACCCAAGGGCGAGCTTTCCTGGACCCTGACCGACGAGATCGGCGCGGCGCAGGAAAATGGCCAGCTGACCTTCACGCCAAGGGACGACAGCACGCGGGCCAGCGCCATGTGGGGCCTCTCGCGCAGCCTGGTGAACAACATGGTTGTCGGCGTCACCAAGGGCTATGAGGAAACCCTCGAGCTGGTCGGCGTCGGCTATCGCGCGGCGATGAAGGGCCACGCGCTGAGCATGCAGCTGGGCTTTTCCCACGACGTCAACATCGAGCCGCCGCCGGGGGTCAGTTTCGCCGTTCCCCGGCCAGTCGAAGTCCGCATCGCCGGCATCGACAAACAGCTGGTCGGCGAGACCGCCGCGCGCATCCGCAAGATCCGGCCCCCCGAGCCCTACAAGGGCAAGGGCGTGCGCTACGCCGGCGAGCAGGTTCGCCGCAAGGAAGGCAAGAAGAAGTAAGGCAAATGGCTCTTTCCATTCGTGACATGAGCAAGCACCGCGCCCGCCGGGTGCGCACGCGGCTGAAGAAATTCGCCGGCGGCAGGCCGCGGCTGTCTGTCTTCCGCTCGTCGAAAAACATCTACGCCCAGATCATCGACGATAGGCGGGGCGTCACCCTGGCCGCGGCCTCGTCGCTCGAGGGCGAAAAGCCGGCCAAGGGGTCGGACAAGGCCGCCGCCGCGCGGGTCGGGGCGCTGATCGCCGAGCGCGGCGTCGGCGCTGGCGTCAAGGACGTGGTCTTCGATCGCGGCGGCTACATCTTTCATGGGCGGATCAAGGCCCTGGCCGAAGCGGCGCGCGAAGCCGGCTTGAACTTTTAAGGCGAGAGGCAGACCAGCATGGCCCGTGGGGCTCAACAAGGCGGCGGCGGCGATCGCCGCGACCGGCGCGACCGCAACAAGAACGAAGAGCGCGGCGACGGCGAGATCGTCGAAAAGCTGGTCCACATCAATCGCGTCGCCGCGACGGTGAAGGGCGGCCGGCGGTTTTCCTTCGCCGCCCTGATGGTCGTCGGCGACCAGAAGGGCCGCGTCGGCTTTGGTCATGGCAAGGCGCGCGAGGTGCCCGAAGCCATCCGCAAGGCCACCGAGGAAGCCAAGAAGACCATGATCCGCGTGCCGCTGCGTGAATCGCGCACCCTGCATCACGACGGCGCGGGCCGCTGGGGCGCCGGCAAGATCATGATGCGTTCGGCCCCGGCCGGCACCGGGGTGATCGCCGGCGGACCGATGCGCGCGGTGCTGGAGACCCTGGGCGTCCAGGATGTCGTCGCCAAGTCGATCGGCTCGTCCAATCCCTACAACATGATCCGGGCCACGTTCGAAGCGCTCAAGGTCCAGGCCTCGCCGCGCCAGGTGGCCGCCAAGCGTGGCAAGAAGGTCGCCGAGATCGTCGGTCGCCGCGCCGACGGCGCCGGCCCCGATACGGCCGAAGCTTGAGAATTAGGAGCGCCTGAACATGGCCAAGGTCACGGTTCGCCAGACGGCGAGCCCCATTCGGCGCAAGAACGACCAGCGCGCCACCCTGGTCGGTCTGGGCCTCAACCGCATCGGCCGCACCGCGGTCCTGGAAGACAACCCCAGCGTCCGCGGCATGATCGCCAAGGTTGCCCACATGGTCGAGGTGGTGGGGCCGGAGAAGGCGAGATGACCAAGCTCAATGAACTTTCCCCCGCGCGGGGCTCGGTGAAGAAGCGCATGCGCGTCGGTCGCGGTCCCGGCTCCGGCAAGGGCAAGACCGCCGGCCGCGGGGTCAAGGGCCAGAAGGCCCGCTCCGGCGTCGCCATCGCCCATTTCGAAGGCGGCCAGATGCCGCTGCACATGCGCATGCCCAAGCGGGGCTTCAACAATCCCAACGCCAAGGATCTGGCCGAGGTCAACTTCTGGCGCCTCGAGCAGGCGATCGCGGCGGGCAAGCTCGACGCGAAGAAGCCGATCGACGCGACGGTGCTGATCGCGGCGGGCGTGCTGCGCCGGGCCAAGGACGGGGTCAAGCTGCTCGGCAAGGGCGCGCTCACCGCCAAGCTCAACCTCACCGTCTACGCCGCCTCCGCCTCGGCCAGGGCCGCGGTCGAAAAGGCCGGCGGCAAACTCACCGAAACCCGACCGCGGAAGGTCGAAGCCGCGGAGGCGTCGGCGTAGCCACCTTGCGCCCCTTCCGTCACGGCGCGACACGCGCCGCGCCACCTTCCCCGCGTTGCGGGGCAGGAGTTTAAGAAATTCCTCACCCGCGAAGCGGGGGAGGGGGACCGCCGGCTTGAGCCGGTGGTGGAGGGGGCGCGGCGGCCTGTGCTAGGAACCGTCTTCGCCTTCTAGTCCAAAGGGTCTGAAATGGCTTCGGCCGCCGAGCAACTCGCAGCCAACATGAACTTCGGCGCCTTCCAGAAGGCGACCGAGCTGCACAAGCGCATCTGGTTCACGCTGATCGCCATGATCATCTACCGGGTCGGCACCTACGTGCCCATTCCCGGCATCGACGCCGCCCAGTTCGCCCTGGCTTTCGGCAAGCAGTCGGGCGGCATCCTTGGCATGTTCAACATGTTCTCGGGCGGGGCGGTGTCGCGCATGGCGATCTTCGCGCTGAACGTCATGCCCTACATTTCGGCCTCGATCATCGTCCAGCTCTTGGGCAGCGCCTATCCCCCTTGGGAGAAGCTGCGCAAGGAAGGCGGCGAGGCGGGCCGCAAGCAGCTGAACCAGTACACGCGCTACCTGACCGTGGTGCTGGCCGTCTTCCAATCGTTCGGCATCGCCGTGGGCTTGTCCAACAGTCCGGGCATCGTCGATCAGCCGGGTATCTTCTTCATCCTTTCGACCGTCGTCACCCTGACCGGTGGGACCATGTTCCTGATGTGGCTGGGCGAGCAGATCACCAGCCGGGGCGTCGGCAACGGCACCTCCCTGATCATCTTCGCCGGCATCGTCGCGCGGCTGCTGCCGGCGGTGTGGACCCTGTTCCAACAGGCCAGGGTCGATTCCTCCAAGAGCCTGTCGATATTCGGCTTCATGATCCTGGCCGTGGTCATCGTCCTGGCCATCGTGTTCATGGAGCGATCGCAGCGGCGCCTGCTGATCGTCTATCCAAAGCGCCAGGTCGGCAACAAGATCATGGGCGGGGAGAACTCGTTCCTGCCGCTGAAGATCAACGTCTCGGGGGTGATTCCGCCGATCTTCGCCTCTTCGCTGCTGCTGCTCCCGGCCACGGCGCTCGGCTTCCTGTCGACCGCCAAGCTGCCGCAGTGGGCGCAGTGGCTGCCGCTGGCGGTTGGCCAGATGACCCACGGCAAGCCGCTGTTCATGGGCCTCTACGGGGTGATGATCATCTTCTTCTGCTTCTTCTACACCTCGGTGGTGTTCAATCCCGACGACACGGCGGAGAACCTGCGCAAGTACGGCGGCAACCTTCCCGGCATCCGGCCGGGCAAGCGGACGGCGGAATACATCGACTATGTACTGACCCGCCTGACCCTGATCGGCGCGGTCTATATCGCCATCGTCTGCCTGGTGCCGGAGTTCCTGGCCGGCAGCACCGGGGCTTACGCCTTTGGCGGCACCTCGATCCTCATCGTGGTTTCGGTGACCATGGATACCGTCGCCCAGATCCAGTCCTATCTGCTGGCCCACCAGTACGAAGGCCTGATCCGCAAATCCAAGCTGCGCGGCGGCCGGCGGTAGGATTCGCGGCGATGATGTTGGACGGGCCTTGCGCCCCTTCCGTCACGGCGCTGATCGCGCCCCGCTGCGCGGGGCAGGAGTTTAGAAATTCCTCCCCTGCAAGCGCAGCGCGGCGGGGGAGGGGAACCGCCGGCGCAGCCGGTGGTGGAGGGGGCGCGGGGGCGGCATGAATCTGATCCTGTTTGGCGCGCCGGCGGCCGGCAAGGGCACCCAGGCCAAGCGGCTGGTCGACGGCCGCGGCATGCTGCAGCTTTCCACCGGCGACATGCTGCGGGCCGAGATCGCATCGCGGTCAGACCTCGGCCAGCGCGTCGAAGCGATCATGCGCCGCGGCGACCTGGTTCCGGACGCCTGCGTCATCGACCTGATTGAAAAGCGCCTGCCGGACACCGACGCCGCCGGCGGCGCGATCTTCGATGGCTTTCCGCGCACGCTCGCCCAGGCAGAGGCGCTGGACGCCATGCTCGAGCGCCGCGCCCACCGCATCGACCTGGTCATACGCCTGAAGGTCGACGACGAGGCCCTCAAGGCGCGTGTGGCCGAACGCTTCGCGCGCGACGGGCGGGCCGACGACAATGCCCGGTCGTTCGAACAGCGCCTTGTCGCCTACAACCGCGATACCGCCCCCCTGCTTCCCTACTACCGGACCCACGGCAAGCTGATAGAAATCGACGGCATGGCGCCTGTCGACGCCGTCGCCGCAGCCATAGACGCCGCCATCGACGGCCCGAGATTTTAGAAGGGGTTGGCGCGAAATGGCCTTGCGTCAGGGCGAATTCCGATCAGCTTGATCGCCGCCTTGCGCCCCCTCCACCACCGGCTGCGCCGGCGGTCCCCCTCCCCCGCGGCGCTGCGCTTGCGGGGGAGGATTTTACCTAAACTCCTGCCCCGCAACGCGGGGAAGGTGGCGCGGCGCTCTTGCTCGCGCCGTGACGGAAGGGGCGCATGGCCAAACCCGTCTGGTCGGAAAGTGAACTGGGGTTGAAATGGGGCTTTCGCAGGGCGCGGGAATCCATTAGAGGTCGTAAAGATCGCCGTTCGTCCGATCGAGCGGATGGCCGACTATTGCTGAGGGGCTACACCGAACATGCCACGCATCACCCGCGCGAACGCTCGCCGTCGCATCTCTCTGCTCGCCTCGTCATCGCTGGTCGCCACCAGCATGCTGGCCGGCTTTGGGACCGTCGTGGTTACGGCGCTGACCCCATCGGCGGCCCTGGCCTCGGTGTGCGCCCCGGTCGAGGGATCGACGGGGCCTAATAGCGGCCCGTCGGTCAGCGGCGTCGCCACCTGCGTCAGCGGCGTCCCGACCACCGGCATCGACTACAAGGAAAACAACGGCTCCGGCGGCCTGACGGTCAATCTCGACGGCGTCACCACCACCACCTACGGCGTTTCGGTCGAAGCCCAGGACAACGGCTTCATCACCCTTCGCGACAACATCGTCCCATCGGCCATAGATGCGACCAACAACGCCGGTGTCATCGTCTCCGGCGCCGGGGGCGCGGTCACCGTCGACTTCACCCACGGCGCGACCGGGACCACGGTCAACTCCACCGGCGGCGACGGCATTCATCTGACCAACACCGGCTCGGGGACGATCACCAGCAACACCACCGGCACGGTGCAGGGCTCTGGCAACGGCGTGTACACGCGCGCCGGGACCGGCGTCACCACCATCGGCGCGACCGCGGCTGTCACCGGCGCGCGAAACGGTATCGACACGAACAGTTCCGGCGGCGACATCCACATCACCGCCGTCAATGTCAACGGCGGCACCAATACGGGCATCTACGCCAACGCCGGCGGCGGCTCGATCACCGTGAAGGACACCGGCACGGTGGCCACCACCGGCAACGTCGGGACCTACGCCATCACCTCCGGCGCCGGCACGATCACCATCGCGGTCAAGGATTCGACCACCACCAACGCCAGTTCTTCCATTGACGATGGCGTCGCCGCCCTGGGCGGCGCGGGCGCGGTCAAGGTGACCAGCACCGGCACGGTCGCCGGCTACCACGGCGTCTACGCCCGCGGTTCGGGCGCGGTCACCGTCAACGCGACTTCCGGCGCGATCACTGCCAAGGGCGGCTTCGGTGACGGCATCCACACCGTCAACAGAGGTTCGGGCGCCACCGCGGTCACCACCATCAATTCCGGGGCGACCATCGCCTCGAGCGGCCTCTACGGCGACGGCATCAACGCCAGGGCCACCGGGGCGGGCACCTTCGTCGCGAGCGCCGCCGGCGGGGCCGGCGACGGGATCATCATCAACACCACCGCCGACATCGGCACCAAGACCACCGCCGTCGGCGGCCGCGGCATCTATGCCGAGATCACCAACTCCAACAACGTCAACAATATCAACGTCAACCTGGGCGGCAACATCTATGCCCACGCCACCGGTCTCTACACCGACACCCAGGGCGCCGGTAACATCCAGGTCATCACCCAGCACGGCTTCAACGTCAATTCCACCAATGGCGACGGCATCGACGCCTTCGCCATCGGCGGCGGCAACGTCTATGTGCATCTGCTGGACGGCGCGGTGAACTCCAACACCAGCACCGTCGGCGGCAGCGGGGCCAGCGGCCCCAGCGGCGGCGGCGGCCAGATGGCTCCCAGCGGCGGCAGCCCGTGCTTTGCGGCCGTCGGTGGAGTGATAAGCTGCTCGCCCCCGCTGGCCAAGATCGCCGCCAGTGACCCGGTAGGGGTGTGGGCCACGGCCAACGGCCTTGGCACGGTCACCGTGATCGCCGACGATACGGTCAACAACAAGGGCCTGGGCGATGGCATCCGCACGGCCACCTACAGCGGCGCCAACGCCGTCACCGTCGACGCGGCGGTGACCAACACCGGCGGCAATGGCGTCAAGGCCGTCGCCAACGGCTACTTCGGCAATGTCACCGTCACCCTGGGCAAGGCCCCCACATCGGGGGCCATCGGTTCGGTGGTCACCACCGGCGGGTCCACCGCCTTGACCAGCAACGGCGTTTTCGCCAACCAGACCTACGCCTACGGTTCCTTCGCCGGGGCGACGATCAATTCCACCGCCGGCGGTTCGGTGATGGTCACCGGCGCGGCTCAGGGCGGCGGGGCGGTTCTGGCCACGGTTCACGACGCAAACGGCGCGGCGGTGGTCGACATGACCGGGGCCACCGGCGGCACGGTCTCCATCGAAGGCGCCGGCGGCAATATCGGCGTCGGGGCCATCGCCTTTGCCGGCAACTCCACGGGCACCGGCTATGCGGGGGTCGCCAGCGTGACCACCAACCCGGGCCTGACCGTCAGCGTCGGCACGCTGGGCGGCAACAACGACATCGGGGTCGAGGCGGTCACCCACGACACCTACAACGCCCACGCCGCCACGGTCACGCTCGGGGCATCGAACGCGATCACCGTCGGCGCCCTCAACGCCGGCGTCGCGGTCAGCAACGGCAACACCGGTGTGGTCGCCTTGGCCGCTAGCGGCGCGGCAACCGTGACCGCCGGCGTAAGCGAGCACGTTACCGTCACCGGGTCCAACTCGGTCGGCGTGAACGCAACCGTGAGCAATTACAGCGGCGCCGCGAGCGTGACCTTCGGCGACGGTGGGGCGATCGCGGTCGTCGACCCGACGACGGGCAAGCCGATGGGCTATACGGCGGCTTCCGATCAGCCGCTGGCGACCGGCGTGCCGTCGATGGTCGCGACGTGGGCGACGGCCGTGCGGGACTACGGCGGG
>Ga0208849_1001464_pt1 | contig 16340 bp, 25 predicted proteins | sample NGESurdeep072012_10_FD_184470 | JGI IMG/M metagenome (GOLD analysis project Ga0208849, IMG submission 184470) | Arctic peat soil microbial communities from Barrow, Alaska - NGEE Surface sample 53-3 deep-072012 (SPAdes) | ecosystem: Environmental > Terrestrial > Soil > Wetlands > Peat ...
CGCCGCTCCGCCTGCTCCGCCGCGAGCCCGAGTGCGGCGACGATCGGCGCGCCCTCCTTCGCGTCGACGCGGACGACCGCGGCGTTGACGCCGGCGAGGCCGCCGGCGGCCTCGAGCGTGCGCGCGAGCACTTCGTCCAGGTCGATCGACCCGGCGATCTCGCTGAGGAAGCGGCTCCGCCGGCTCTCGTCCTCGGCGCGCATGACCGCGCCGGCAAGCTCCTGGGCGAGCTCGTCCATGCGCGTCTCGAGCGCCTCCATCACGGTGCCGACCCGGGCGTCTCCATGCCGCCTCGACCGCCGGGAGAGCATCGCGACCACGACGAGGAGGACGAGGACGGCAGCCCCGAGTACCGCAGATATGGCAATGAGCAGGTGATTCACCGCGCGCGCAGACCGTCACGAGCCCGGACTCTCCCCGGGGCTGATCAGACTGTAAACGGGTGGGCTTCGCGAAGCTATGGCCGAGGCCTGGTTCTCGGCTTCGCAAGCCGGTTTGACGCTCCCTAGGAGCCTCCGCTACCATGCCGCGGCCGGTTGGCAGAGGACCTTTCGGTCCTTGCCGACCGTCGCTTTGTGAAAGGGAGCAGACAGCGAACGCATGCCGACCGTGAATCAACTCATCCGCCGGGGCCGTAAGGCTCCCGTTGCGAAGACCAAGACGCCCGCGCTGGCCGGCTCGCCGCAGAAGCGCGGCGTCTGCACGCGCGTGTATACGACCACCCCGAAGAAGCCGAACTCGGCCCTCCGGAAGGTGGCACGCGTCCGGCTCACGAACGGCATGGAGATCGGCGCCTATATCCCGGGGGAGGGCCACAACCTCCAGGAGCACTCGGTCGTGCTCGTCCGCGGCGGCCGCGTCAAGGACCTGCCGGGCTTCCGCTACAAGATCATCCGGGCCGCGCTCGACGCCGGCGGCGTCGCCGACCGCAAGCAGGCCCGCTCGAAGTACGGCGCGAAGAGGGGATCCTAGCCGTGCCCCGCCGCGCAGAAGTCCAGGCCCGCACCGCCGAGGCCGACTCCGTCTACGGCTCCGCGCTCGTGACGCAGGTGATCAACAAGGTCATGCTCGACGGGAAGAAGTCCGTCGCCGAGCAGATCGTCTACGAGGCGCTGGAGACCGTGGGCACGAAGACCGGCCGGCCGCCGGTCGAGGTGCTCGAGCAGGCCGTCAAGACGGTCACGCCCGTGCTCGAGGTCCGCGGCCGCCGCGTCGGCGGCGCGAACTACCAGGTGCCCGTCGAGGTGCCGCAGCGCCGTGCCCGCACGCTCGCGGTGCGCTGGCTCGTCACGTATGCGCGCGATCGGCGCGAGAAGGGCATGGGCACGAAGCTCGCCAACGAGATCATGGACGCGCTCAACCAGCAGGGCGGCGCGTTCAAGCGCAAGGACGACGTCTACCGGATGGCGCAGGCCAACAAGGCCTTCGCCCACTACCGCTGGTAGGCCAGGAGAGACTGACTTGAGCACCAAGGAAAAAGAAGCCGCCGTCGCGCTCGACCGCGTCCGGAACATCGGGATCATGGCCCACATCGACGCGGGCAAGACGACGACGACCGAGCGGATCCTCTACTACACCGGCCGCACCCACAAGATGGGCGAGGTGCACGAGGGCGCCGCGACGATGGACTGGATGGCCCAGGAGCAGGAGCGGGGCATCACGATCACGTCCGCTGCGACGACGGCGTTCTGGCGCGACCATCGCATCAACATCATCGATACGCCCGGCCACGTGGACTTTACCGTCGAGGTGGAGCGCAGCCTGCGCGTGCTCGACGGCGCCATCGCCGTCTTCGACTCCGTCGCCGGCGTCCAGCCGCAGTCCGAGACGGTCTGGCGGCAGGCCGACAAGTACAAGGTCCCCCGCATCGCGTTCATCAACAAGATGGACCGCACCGGCGCGAACTTCTTCGCCGCCGTGCAGTCGATGCGCGACCGGCTCGGCGCCAACCCGGTGCCGGTGCAGATCCCGATCGGCGCCGAGGAGAACTTCCAGGGCGTCGTCGACCTGCTCGAGCTCCAGGCGATCGTGTACAAGGACGACCTCGGCCAGGACTTCGAGACCACCGACGTGCCCGCCGAGCTCATCGAGCAGGCCCACGAGTACCGGCACCAGTTGGTCGACGCCGTCTCGCACTTCGACGACGAGGTGCTCGAGGCGTTCATCGAGGACGAGTCCTCGGTGACCGCGGACCAGATCCGCCGCGCCCTGCGCGCCGCCACCCTCGCCGACGAGATCACGCCGGTGCTGCTCGGCTCCGCCTTCAAGAACAAGGGCGTGCAGCCGCTGCTCGACGCGGTGATCGACTACCTGCCGAGTCCGCTCGACGTGCCGCCGATGATCGGCGTCGACCCGAAGACCGGCGAGGACGTGGAGCGCCCCGCCTCGCTCGAGGCGCCGTTCTCCGCCCTCGCCTTCAAGGTCATGTCCGACCCGTACGTCGGCAAGCTCACGTACTTCCGCGTCTACTCCGGCCGCATCAAGTCCGGCGACCGCGTGCTCAACACGTCGAACGGCAAGACCGAGCGCATCTCGCGCATCCTCCAGATGCACGCGAACCACCGCGAGGAGCGCGACGAGATCGCCGCCGGCGAGATCGCCGCGGGCGTCGGCCTCAAGCACACGACCACGGGCGATACGCTCGCGATCGAGAGCGCGCCGATCGTGCTCGAATCGATGACCTTTCCCGAGCCCGTGATTGCCGTCGCCGTCGAGCCGAAGTCGAAGGCCGACCAGGACAAGCTCGGCGCGGGCCTCGCTCGGCTCGCCGAGGAGGACCCGACCTTCCGCGTCAACACCGACGACGAGACCGGCCAGACGATCATCGCCGGCATGGGCGAGCTGCACCTCGAGATCATCATCGACCGGCTCAAGCGCGAGTTCAACGTCGCCGCGAACGTCGGCCGTCCGCAGGTCGCATACCGCGAGACGATCGGCAAGCCCGTCGAGAAGATCCAGGGCCGCTTCGTCCGCCAGACGGGCGGCTCGGGCCAGTACGGCGACGTGATCATCAACCTCTACCCGCAGGAGCCTGGCGCGGGGTACGAGTTCAAGGACAAGATCGTCGGCGGCAAGATCCCCAAGGAGTACATCCCGGCCGTCGACGCGGGCATCCGCGAGGCGATGGACGCCGGCGTGCTCGCCGGCTACCCCGTCGTCGACGTCGGTATCGAGCTCGTCGACGGGTCGTACCACGACGTCGACTCGAGCGAGCGCGCGTTCAAGATCGCGGGCTCCATGGCCTTCAAGGAGGGCATGAAGCGCGCGAAGCCGAAGCTGCTCGAGCCCGTGATGGCCGTCGAGGTGACGACGCCGGAGGAGTACCTCGGCGACGTGATGGGGAATCTCAACAGCCGCCGCGGCCGCATCGAGTCGATGAGCCCGCTCGGCAACGCCCAGATCATCAAGGCGGTCGTCCCGCTGTCGGAGATGTTCGGGTACGCCACGGACCTGCGCTCGATGTCGCAGGGCCGCGCAGATTTCACGATGCAGTTCGACCGGTACGAGGAAGTCCCGCAATCGATCCTGAGCGACATCGTCGACGCCGGGTCGAAATAGGAACCTAGGAAGGAGATCAGGGAGCCACCTATGGCCAAGCAGAAGTTCGAGCGCACGAAGCCGCACGTCAACGTCGGCACCATCGGTCACATCGACCATGGCAAGACGACCTTGACCGCCGCGATCACGAAAGTCCTCGCCGAGACGTCGGGCGGCACCGCCGTCGCGTTCGCGGACATCGACAAGGCGCCGGAAGAGCGCCAGCGCGGCATCACGATCAACACGGCGCACGTCGAGTACGAGACGGCGAACCGGCACTACGCGCACGTCGACTGCCCGGGCCACGCGGACTACATCAAGAACATGATCACGGGCGCCGCCCAGATGGACGGCGCGATCCTCGTGGTCTCCGCGGCCGACGGCCCGATGCCCCAGACGCGCGAGCACATCCTGCTCGCCCGCCAGGTCGAGGTGCCGGCGATCGTCGTCGCCCTGAACAAGGCCGACATGGTCGACGATCCCGAGCTGATCGAGCTCGTCGAGATGGAAGTCCGCGAGCTGCTCTCGAAGTACGAGTTCCCCGGCGACGACATTCCGATCATCCAGGTCTCGGCGCTGAAGGCGCTCGAGGGCGACGCGGAGTGGACGCCGAAGATCCTCGAGCTGATGGAAGCGGTCGACGCGTACATCCCCGAGCCGGTACGGGACGTCGACAAGCCGTTCCTGATGCCGATCGAGGACGTGTTCACGATCACCGGCCGCGGCACCGTCGTGACCGGGCGCATCGAGCAGGGCAAGTGCAAGGTCGGCGACGAGATCGAGGTCATCGGCATCCACCCGCAGGTGACGAAGACCGTCGTCACGGGCCTCGAGATGTTCCAGAAGACCCTCGACTTCGCGCAGGCAGGCGACAACGCGGGCGCGCTGCTCCGCGGCGTCAAGCGCGAGGAGGTCGAGCGCGGCCAGGTGCTTGCGAAGCCGGGCTCGATCACGCCGCACACGCACTTCAAGGCCGAGGTCTACGTGCTCTCGAAGGAAGAGGGCGGCCGGCACACGCCGTTCTTCAACGGCTACCGGCCGCAGTTCTACTTCCGCACGACGGACGTGACCGGCTCGATCAAGCTCCCGGAGGGCCAGGAGATGGTCATGCCGGGCGACAACACGAACATGGAGATCGAGATGATCCAGCCGATCGCAATGGATCAGGGTCTCCGCTTCGCCATCCGCGAGGGCGGCCGCACCGTCGGTGCCGGCGTCGTCACGGAAATCATCAAATAACTGGGAGGAGGAGGCGCCGGTGCCACAGCAGAAGATCCGAATCAGGCTAAAGGGCTATGACCACCAGCAGGTGGACAAGTCCGCGAAGGACATCGTGGACACTGCCCAGCGCACCGGCGCCACCATCACCGGTCCCGTACCGCTGCCCACCGAGAAGAACGTCTACTGCGTGATCCGGTCACCGTTCAAGGACAAGGACTCGCGGGAGCACTTCGAGGTGCGCACGCACAAGCGGCTGATCGACATCCACTCGCCGACCCCGAAGACGGTCGACTCGCTCATGCGGCTCGACCTTCCGGCCGGCGTCGACATCGAGATCAAGTTGTGAGAGGGATCCTCGGCAAGAAGGTCGGAATGACGCAGGTCTTCGACGCCGAAAGCGGCTCGGTCACCCCTGTTACGGTGATCGAGGCCGGCCCGTGCCCGGTCGTCGCCGTCCGCACGTCGAGTGAGCACGGCTACGAGGCCGTGCAGCTCGCCTGGGACGCCGTCGCCGAGCGCAAGCTGTCGAAGCCCGAGCTCGGCCACCTCGCGAAGCACGGGGTAGGCGCCTACCGGCACCTCGTCGAGTTCCGCGGGCACTTCCCCGACGCGGTGCAGGGCGAGAGCGTCACGGTCGAGATCTTCAATCCCGGCGACAAGGTGAAGGTGTCGGGCACCTCGATCGGAAAGGGCTTCCAGGGCACGATCAAGCGGCACCGCTTCCATCGCGGCCCGGTCACGCACGGCTCGCACAACGTCCGCGCGCCGGGCTCGATCGGCGCGTCCGCGACGCCGTCCCGCGTGTTCAAGGGCATGAAGATGGCGGGCCACATGGGCGCGCGCCGCGTCACCGAGACCGGCCTCACGATCCACTCGATCGACGTCGAGCAGAACCTGCTGCTGATCAAGGGCGCCGTCCCCGGCCCCAAGAACGCCGTCGTCGAGATCCGGGAGATGTCGAAGTAATGGCGACTCCCAAGGCACCGTTGCTCGACGCCGCCGGCAAGAGCACGAAGGAGATTCCGCTCGAGGAGGCCGTGTTCGGCGCCGAGCTCAAGCCGCACCTCGTCCACGAGGCCGTTCGCGCGGAGATGAACGCGCGCCGGCAGGGCACGCGCGCCGCGAAGAGCCGCGGCGAGGTCTCCGGCGGCCGCGCGAAGCCGTGGCGCCAGAAGGGCACCGGCCGTGCCCGCGCGGGCACGATCCGCGCGCCGCAGTTCACGGGCGGCGGAGTGGCGTTCCCGCCGTCGCCGCGCTCGTTCGACGTGAAGGTGAACAAGAAGGCCGCGAAAGCGGCGCTGCGGAGCGCACTCTCCGACCACGCGCAGGCCGGCACGCTCGGCCTGCTCGACGCGGCGAAGTTCGGCGATCCGTCGACGAAGAGCGCCCTGTCGCTGCTCACCTCCTGGGGGAAGAGCACGCCGACGCTCGTCGTCGTCAGCGACGGCGACGACACCCTGATCAAGAGCTTCCGCAACCTCGAGCGCGTGATCGTCGTCCTGCCGAGCGAGGTCGAGGTGACCGCGGTCGTGTGGGCGAAGTCGCTGCTCGTCACGCAGAGCGCGCTCGACGATCTGCAGCGGAGGGCCTCATGAGCCTCCACCCGAGCGAGGTGCTGATCCGGCCCGTGGTCTCCGAGAAGAGCTACGAGCAGATCACCCAGAACAAGTACACGTTCCGGGTGCACCAGGACGCGCACAAGACGCAGATCCGCCAGGCCGTCGAGCAGCTCTTCGAGGTCAAGGTCGTGAACGTCAACGTGATCAAGGTGCAGCCCAAGCCGAAGCGGCGCGGCAACACGAAGGGCTTCCGCCAGGGCTGGAAGAAGGCCGTCGTCCAGCTGAAGCCGGGCGACAAGATCGAGATCTTCGAGGGGGCTCAGCTCTAGATATGCCGATCCGTCGTTACAAGCCGACATCGCCGGGCCGTCGCTTCATGTCCGTCTCGACGTTCGAGGAGATCACGAAGACGAAGCCCGAGCGGAGCCTGCTCGAGCCGGTGACGAAGAAGGGTGGCCGTAACAACAACGGCCGCATCACGACGCGCCACCAGGGCGGCGGCCACAAGCGCCGCTATCGCGTGATCGACTTCAAGCGCCAGAAGGACGGCGTGCCGGCGAGGGTCGCCGCGATCGAGTACGACCCGAACCGCTCCGCGCGCATCGCGCTGCTCCACTATGCGGACGGCGCGAAGGCGTACATCGTCGCGCCCGCGCAGCTGAAGGTCGGCGCGACCGTCGAGTCGGGCCCAGCCGCCGACATCAAGGTCGGCAACGCGCTGCCGCTCGAGAACATCCCGACCGGCACGCTCGTGCACAACGTCGAGCTCAAGCCCGGCCAGGGTGCGAAGATGGCGCGCTCCGCCGGCTCCGGCATCCAGCTCGTCGCGAAGGATCAGGGTTACGCCGTGCTGCGGCTCCCGTCGGGCGAGATGCGGCGCGTGCCGCTCACCTGTCGCGCGACGGTCGGCCAGGTCGGCAACGTCGATCACCAGAACATCACGGGCGGCAAAGCCGGTCGCAGCCGCTGGCGCGGTAAGCGCCCGACGGTGCGCGGCTCCGCGATGAACCCCGTCGACCACCCGCACGGCGGCGGCGAGGGCAAGTCGAAGGGCGGCCGCCACCCGGTCACGCCGTGGGGCGTGCCGACGCTCGGCAAGCGCACGCGCAGCAAGCACAAGGAGTCGAACAAGCTGATCGTCCGCGCCCGCCGGCGCGGTAAGGAGGGTCGTCGGTGAGTCGTTCCAGCAAGAAGGGCCCGTTCATCGAGGCGCGGCTGCTCAGCCGTATCACTGCGATGAACGAGGCAGGACAGAAGAACATGATTCGCACGTGGTCGCGGTCGTCAACCGTCTTTCCGGAGATGGTCGGGCACACGATCGCGGTGCACGACGGGCGTAAGCACGTCCCGGTTTTCGTGTCGGAGCAGATGGTCGGGCACAAGCTCGGCGAGTTCGCGCCGACGCGCACGTTCCGCGGTCACGCGGGCGACAAGGCAGCGAAGGTCAAGAGGTAATGGCAGCGGTCGAGACCCAGACGGTTCGCGCCCAGGCGAAATGGGTGCACGTGAGCGCACGCAAGGCGCGGCTCGTCACGGATCTCATCCGCGGTCGGCCTGTGCCCGAGGCGCGCACGATCCTCGCGTTCTCGCAGCGCGCGGTCGCGCACGACATCGAGAAGGTGCTGCGCTCCGCCGTCGCGAACGCCGAGTCGCGGCCCGATCTCCTCTGGAACGGCGACGAGCTCGTCGTCCACACCGCGTACGTGGACGAGGGCCCGACGCTGAAACGCTGGCGCGCGAGGGCGCGCGGCCGGGTCGCGCGGATCCGCAAGCGCACGTGCCACATCACGATCGAGCTCGCGCGGACGCCCGCAGCGGTCGCGGCCGAGGCGACGGCGACGAAGCCGGCGGCGCGGCGGCGCAAGCCCGCTGCCGAGAAGGCTCCTGCGGTGGAAGCAGCCGCACCGACGACCGACGAGACGACGGCCGACGTGAGTGCAGCGGCTTCCGCTGCGAAGCCGAAGGCCGCCCGACGCAAGAAGAAAGAGGACTAATGGGCCAAAAAATTCATCCGGGCGGCATGCGTGTCGGCGTCATCCACGACTGGAAGTCGAACTGGTACACGGGGAAGAAGGAGTTCTCCGCGTACCTGCTCGAGGACCTGCGCATCCGCGAGCACATCTACAAGAAGCTCTCGCACGCAGGGTTGTCGGACATCCTCATCCGCAAGGACAAGCAGCGGATCACCGTCGACATCTTCACCGCGCGCCCCGGCATCGTTATCGGCAAGTCCGGTGTCGAGGTCGATGCGCTGCGCCGTGAGCTGCACGCCATGACACAGAAGAACGTCCACATCAACATCAACGAGATCAAGCGCCCCGAGCTCGATGCAAAGCTCGTTGCGCAATCGATCGCCGAGCAGCTCTCGAACCGCGTCGCGTTCCGCCGCGCCATGAAGCGCGCGCTCGCGTCCGCGATCCGTTCCGGCGCCGCCGGCGTGAAGATCCAGTGCTCGGGTCGCCTCGGCGGCGGGGAGATGAGCCGGCGCGAGACGTACAACGAGGGCCGCGTCCCGCTGCACACGATTCGCGCCGACATCGACTACGGGTTCGTCGAGGCGAAGACGACGTACGGCCGCATCGGCGTCAAGGTCTGGGTCAACAAGGGCGAGATCATGCCCGAGGGCTACGAGGGGATGAGCTCGCCCGACGCGCGCTTGGGCGACCAGGATGCGCGGCGCCGCCGCGGCGGCGCGAGCGAGGGTCTCGGCGCCTCCCGCGAGAGCGCGCGCGGACGCGGTCCCGACCGCGAGGGCCTCGGCCCGGTGCGTCAGCGCCGGCGCGGACCCGGCGGCGGCGGCGCTCCCGGTGGTGCCGGTGGCGGCGGCGGTGGGCGCGGCCCTGGCACGCGCCCGGCCGGCGGCAGCAGCGGACGTGGACGCGGCCCCGGCGCACGTCCCACTCCCGGCGGCGGTCCCGCAGCAGGAGCACGCCCGGCCTCGCCCCGCCCCGCGCGAGAGCGCAAGCCCGAGAAGCCGCGCACCGACGAGCCGACGCCCGAGGTCACGGACGTGAACGTCACGCCGCCGGTCGAGGAGACGCCGGCGCCGCCCGTGGCTGACGCGCCGGAGACAACGGCGCCCGAAGAGTCGGGTGGTGAGAGCTAGATGCTTCTACCCAAGAAGACGAAGTACCGGAAGGTTCACCGCGGCCGGCGCCGCGGCGAGGCGAAGGGCCAGACGACGGTGCAGTTCGGCGACTACGGGCTGAAGGCGCTCGACGCCGGCTGGATCACGAACCGCCAGATCGAGGCGGCTCGTATTGCGATGACGCGCAAGATCAAGCGCGGAGGCAAGGTCTGGATCAACGTCTTCCCCGACAAGGCCTACACGAAGAAGCCCGCCGAGACCCGCATGGGCTCCGGCAAGGGCTCGCCCGAGGGCTGGGTCGCGGTGATCAAGCCGGGCCGCGTGATGTTCGAGCTCGCCGGCGTGCCGGAGCCCCTCGCGAAAGAGGCGCTCGTGCTCGCCGGCCAGAAGCTCTCCGTCAAGACGAAGTTCGTGAGACGGGACGAGGACCTGTTTTGACCAGACCAAGCGAACTGAGGGAACTGTCGGACGACGAGCTCGACCACCGGCTCGCCGAGCGTCGGCACGAGTTGTTCAACCTGCGATTCCAGTCCGTCACCGGCGCGCTCGAGAATTCGTCGCAGCTGAAGCTGGCGAAGCGTGAAATCGCACGGATCCTCACGGTCGTGACCGAGCGTGAGGCAGCGAAGGGGAATGGGAACTAGAGATGGCTGACGAAGAGAACATCGAGACAACCGAGATCGAGGCGACCGAAGAGGTCGTCGAGGAGCCGGTGGCCGAGGCTGCAGCGGAAGAGCCGGCGGCTGAGGCTGCGCCTGCTGCTGAGGTTGAGCCAGCTGCCGACGTAGCCGACGGCGGCGACCTGGTCGCAGACCAGGTCGCGGATGTACCGGCCGACGAGGCGCCTGCGGCTGCGGCGCCCGCACCCGCCGCCGAGGCTCCGGCTGTCGAGGAGCCGAAGGGGCCCGCTCCGCAGTCTCAGCCGAAGCAGAAGAAGAAAAGGCTGCCGCGCTCGGAGCGCCCCGTGAAGACCCGCCCCAAGCGCCCCGCGCACACGGGCGATCGCAAGCCGATCGTGCGTGAGGCGAAGCCGGAGCACGAGCGCGGCCGGCGCCAGGAGCGCCGCGGCATCGTCGTCTCCAACGCGATGGACAAGACGATCGTCGTCAAGGTCGACGTGATCAAGGCGCACCCGCGCTACAAGAAGGTCGTCCGCCGCTCGGTGAAGTTCCACGCGCACGACGAGGCGAACGTCGCGAACATCGGTGACGTCGTCCGCATCGTCGAGACGCGGCCGCTGTCGGCGACGAAGCGCTGGCGGCTCGCCGAGATCGTCGAGGCAGCCAAGTGATCCAGCAGGAATCCCGTCTCCGCGTGGCCGACAACACCGGCGCACGCGAGCTGCTCTGCATCCGCGTGATGGGCGGGCACCATCGCCGCTACGCGCGGGTCGGCGACATCATCGTCGGCACCGTCAAGACGGCGACGCCGCAGGGCGCCGTGAAGAAGGGCGAGGTCGTGCGCGCGGTCGTCGTGCGTACGAAGAAGCCGTTCGGCCGCAACGACGGCACGACCATCGCGTTCGACGAGAACGCGGCAGTGATCATCGACGCGCAGCGCAATCCGCGTGGCACCCGCATCTTCGGGCCGGTCGCGCGCGAGCTGCGCGAGAAGAACTTCATGAAGATCGTCTCGCTCGCCCCGGAGGTGTTGTAGATGTCCCAAACGATCAAGATCCGCAAGGGCGACGTCGTGCACGTCCTCCGCGGCAAGGATCGCGGCAAGGAGGGGCGCGTGATCGAGATGCTCCCCAAGGAAGGCCGCGTCCTCGTCGAGAACATCAACATCATCAAGCGGCACACGCGCCCGCGGCCGATCCAGAACGCCAGCCGGATGGGCGGCTCGCAGATCATGCCCGGCGGCATCATCGAGAAGTCGGCGCCGATGCCGATCTCGAACGTGATGATCGTCTGCCCGACCTGCCGGAAGCCGACCCGCATCGCCACGATCCAGAAGACGATCAAGGACAAGACCGTCCGCATCCGGGTCTGCAAGAACGACGGCTGCGGCCAGGAGATCGACCGGTAGATGGCAGCAACGGAGACATACGTGCCGCGCCTCAAGGAGGAGTACGAGAACGAGATCCGTCCGCGCCTGAAGGACGAGCTCGGCCTGCGCTCCGTCATGCAGGTGCCGCGCATCCAGAAGATCACGCTCAACATGGGCGTCGGCGAGGCGAAGACCGACGCGAAGCAGCTCGACTCCGCGATGGAGGAGCTGACGACGATCGCCGGACAGCGCGCCCAGGTGCGCAAGGCCCGCAAGTCGGTCGCGCAGTTCAAGATCCGCGAGGGCATGCCGATCGGCGCGAAGGTGACACTGCGCGGCGCACGCATGTACGAGTTCCTCGACCGGCTCGTCTCGATCGCGCTCCCACGCATCCGCGACTTTCGCGGGCTCAACCCCAGCTCGTTCGACGGCCGCGGCAACTACTCGCTCGGCGTACGCGAGCAGATCATCTTTCCGGAGATCAACTACGACGACATCCAGCAGGTTCGCGGCCTCGACGTGACGATCACGACCAGTGCCGCGACCGACGAACACGCGCGTGCGCTGCTGCAGGCGATGGGCCTGCCGTTCAGCGCCGCCGACGGCCAGAGGAGGGACCAGTAGATGGCAAAGACATCGCTCGTCGTCAAGCAACGGCGACCCCAGAAGTTCAAGACGCGCAACTACACGCGCTGCACCCGGTGCGGCCGGCCGCGCGCGGTGTTCAAGAAGTTCGGACTGTGCCGGATCTGCCTGCGCGATCTCGCGCACCAAGGCGTGATCCCGGGCATGACCAAGTCGAGTTGGTAGGAGAGACGACGTGCTGACCGATCCGATCGCCGACATGCTCACCCGCATCCGGAACGCCAACAAGGCGCTCCACGAGCGGGCCGAGATGCCGAGCTCGAAGATGAAGGTGGAGATCGCCCGCCTGCTCAAGGAGGAGGGCTACATTCGGGACTACCACGTCGAGAAGGGCGAGTCCTTCGATACCCTGGTCGTCGACCTCAAGTTCGGCCGCAACCGCGAACGGGTGATCTCCGGCCTGAAGCGGGTGTCCAAGCCGGGCCGCCGGGTCTACGCGCGGAAGGATCGTCTCCCGCGCGTGCTGGGCGGGATGGGTGTCGCAATTCTGTCCACGTCTTCAGGTCTCATCACCGGCCGCACCGCGCAGGAGCGCGGGGTCGGTGGCGAGGTCGTGTGCTTCATCTGGTGACCGCATGAGCAGAATCGGACGCAAGCCAATCGAAGTTCCCACCGGCGTGACGGTGACGGTCGAGCCCGGCCGTGTCGCTGTCGCCGGTCCGCTTGGCGCGCTCCAGCAGCAGGTGCCGCAGCGGATGCAGATCGACCACGCCGAGGACGGCACGATCACGGTGACGCGTCCGACCGAGCGCGGCGAGGATCGCGCGCTGCACGGTCTCACGCGGACGCTCATCGCGAACATGGTCGAAGGCGTGACGAAGGGCTTCGAGAAGCGCCTGGACATCCAGGGCGTCGGCTACCGCGCCGCGCTCAAGGGCGACGACCTCGAGCTCAGCGTCGGCTACTCGCACACGGTGACGATCAAGCCGCGCACCGGGATCACGTTCGAGGTTCCGGCGCCGACGCAGATCGTCGTCAAGGGCACCGACAAGCAGCAGGTCGGCCAGACCGCCGCCGAGATCCGCAAGGTGCGGCCGCCGGAGCCCTACAAGGGCAAGGGAATCCGCTACGAAGGCGAGTACGTCCGCCGGAAGGTCGGCAAGCGTGCCTAGCCTCACCGTCAGAGAGGCGCGGCTGCGCCGTCACCGGCGCGTGCGCGGCAAGGTGCGGGGCACGGCCGAGCGGCCGCGGCTCGTCGTCTTCCGCTCGAACCGGGGCGTGGAGGCGCAGCTCGTCGACGACCAGACCGGTCGCACGCTTGCGTCGGCCTCCTGGCTCGCGCTGAGGAAGTCGTTCAAGGGCGACAAGTCCGAGCAGGCGGCGCAGGTCGGCAAGCAGCTGGCCGCGCAGGCGAAGCAGGCAGGCATCGCCACGTGCGTGTTCGATCGTGCCGGCTACCTCTACCACGGACGCGTGAAGGCGCTGGCAGACGGCGCTCGCGAGGGAGGGCTTCAGTTCTGATGTCGTTCGATTTCACAGAGACCCGCGAGCTCAAGGAGCGCGTCGTCGAGATCAACCGCGTCGCCAAGGTCGTCAAGGGCGGCCGGCGTTTCTCGTTCACCGCGCTCGTCGTCGTCGGCGACGAGGTCGATCGCGTCGGCGTCGGCTACGGCAAGGCGCGCGAGGTACCGCTCGCGATCACCAAGGCCGTCGAGGATGCAAAGAAGAACATGTTCACCGTGCCGAAGCACGGCTCGACGATCACCCACGCCGTGCTCGGCCGGTTCGACGCCGCGCGCGTGATGTTGCGGCCGGCCTCCGAAGGCACGGGCGTGATCGCCGGCGGCGGCGTCCGCGCGGTGCTCGAGCTCGCCGGCGTGCGCAACGTGCTCGCGAAGAGCCTCGGCACGACGAACCCGATCAACATGGCGAAGGCGACCGTCGTCGCGCTGCGCTCGCTGCGCCGGCCGGAGGACGTCGCGAAGATTCGCGGCAAGACGATCAGCGAGGTGCTGCCGCTCCCGGCCGACTGGCGGGAGAGGCGTGCGGCCGAGGGGGCTGTCGCGGTTGCGACGATTCCGGTTGAAGCGGTCGAGATCGTCGAGCCCGTCGAGACGGTGACGGTGGCGGCGGAGCCGGAGCCTGTTGTCGAGGCGGAGCCGGTTGTCGACGCGGAGCCGACAGGCGCGGAGGGAAAGGCCGACGAGGCGCCGGCTGTTGCGGAGCCGGAGACACCGGTCGAAGCGCCGGTTGAAGTGGAGAAGCCAAAGAGGAGCCGGCTTCGCCGCAAGAAGGACGATTCGTAGTGGCGAAGGTGCGGATCACCCAGGTGAAGAGCCAGATCGGCCAGAGCGGGCCTCATCGCGGCACGCTCCGGGCGCTCGGCCTCGGCCGGATCGGCAACAGCCGCGAGCACACCGAGACCCCGGTGCTGGCAGGCATGCTTCGCAAGGTCCGCCACCTCGTGAAGGTGGAGGACGCCTAGCCATGGGCGAGACGCTGAATCTGTCCAATCTTCAGCCCGCGCAGCCGCGGGAGGACCGCAAGCGCGTCGGCCGGGGCCAGGGCTCCGGCAAGGGCCGCTACGCAGGCCGCGGGATCAAGGGCCAGAAGTCGCGCGCGGGCTCGCACAAGATGCGCGCCGGCTTCGAAGGCGGCCAGATGCCGATCCAGATGCGTTTCGGCAAGCTGCGCGGCTCCACCTCCAAGGACGCGATGCCGGTCGGGCCGTTCCGCACTTCGACGGTGCCGGTGAACATCCGCGACCTCGACCGCTTCGAGGCGGGCGACGAGGTGACGCCGGAGACGCTGGTCGCGAAGCGGCTGATCAAGAACACGAAGACCGACGTGAAGCTGCTCGGCGTCGGCGAGATCTCGATGAAGCTCACGGTTCGCGTGCACGGAATCTCCGCAAGCGCGCGCGAGAAGATCGAAGCGGCAGGCGGAACGGTCGAGCTCTTGCGCGCGCCGAAGGAGCTGAAGAAGAAGCATCACAAGGCGAAGGTCGAAGCGCCTGCTGCGGCTGAGACGCCGGCAGATGCCGAAGTCAACGGCGGTGACCTGGTCGCAGACCAGGTCGCGGAGCCACACGGTGAAGCTCCCGCTGTGGAAGAGCCTGAGGCCGAGTAAGTGCTCTCCTGGCTGACGAATGCGTGGCGCGTGCCCGAGTTGCGCCGCCGCGTGCTTTTCACCGCACTCATCCTCGCGGCGTACCGGCTCGGCTCGTGGATTCCCGCGCCGGGGATCGACCAGAACGCGATCCAGGCCTACTTCAGCGGCGCGGGCGGCTCGATCCTCACCCTGCTGAACCTCTTCTCGGGCTCGGCGCTGTCGCGCTTCTCGCTGTTCGCGCTCGGGATCATGCCGTACGTCACGGCGTCGATCATCCTCCAGCTCCTGACCGTCGTCATTCCGACGCTCGAGCGGCTCCAGAAGGAGGGCGAGGCCGGCTACGCCAAGATCAACCAGTACACGCGCTACCTGACCGTTGTCCTCGCGGCTGCGCAGTCGACCGGCTACGCGTTCCTGTTCAAGCGCCAGGGCGCGCTGCCGAACGTGAATGCCGGCAAGCTCCTGATCATCGTGCTGACACTGACCGCCGGCACGACGCTGCTGATGTGGATGGGCGAGCTGATCACGAAGCGCGGCGTCGGCAACGGGATCTCGCTGCTGATCTTCGCGTCGATCCTCTCCTACGCGCCGTCGGGCATCAGCGCGTGGATCAACGGCGGCACGACCGAGCGCCTGTTCTTCCCGATCATCGCCCTCCTCGTCGTGGTCGTCGTCGTGTTCGTGCAGGAAGGCCAGCGACGTATCCCTGTTCAGTACGCCCGGCGACAGCTGGGGAACCGACAAACCGCCGGCGGCTCGACCTATATGCCCCTGCGCGTGAACATGGCCGGCGTCATTCCGGTCATCTTCGCCGCCGCGATCATGGCGCTGCCGCCGACGATCGCCGAGTTCGTGCCGGCCTGGACGGGCTTCGTCAACCGCCACTTTCTTCCCACGAGCTGGTGGTACCTGTTCATCGAGGCGCTCCTGATCATCGTCTTCACGTACTTCTACACCTCGGTCCAGTTCAATCCGGTCGACCAGGCGGACAACCTCCGCAAGTACGGGGGCTACATCCCGGGCATCCGGCCGGGCCCGCCGACAGCGGCGTATCTCGATCGCGTGCTCCAGCGGCTGACGCTGCCGGGCGCGCTGTTCCTCGCGACGATCGCCGTGGCGCCGAGCCCACTGGGATTGATCGTGCTGGCGCCGGTGATAGTGTTGGCGACCACAACCGCAAGCGTCAGCGGCGCGCCGATCGCGGCAACCGGCGGCGAAAACGTGACCGCCAGCGCGTTGACCGATCCGGT
>Ga0208849_1001465_pt1 | contig 16319 bp, 12 predicted proteins | sample NGESurdeep072012_10_FD_184470 | JGI IMG/M metagenome (GOLD analysis project Ga0208849, IMG submission 184470) | Arctic peat soil microbial communities from Barrow, Alaska - NGEE Surface sample 53-3 deep-072012 (SPAdes) | ecosystem: Environmental > Terrestrial > Soil > Wetlands > Peat ...
CTCGAAACGATCGAAAAGCTCGTCGATCTCCGCCTCATCGATCACCAGCGGCGGGCAGAGCGCGACGCGGTCGCCGAGCAGCGGGCGGCAGATGACACCCTCTTCCTCGACGAATTTGCCGACTTGAATCGCCGCGGTCTTCGCCGCCTCGAAACTCTTTTTCGTCTTCTTGTCCGCCACGATCTCGATCGCGCCGATCAGGCCGATGCCGCTGGCTTCGCCGACCAGCGGATGCTCGCCCAGTTTTGCAAGCCGCGCGAGGAACCGCGGCGCCACGCGGCGCACATGCCCGACGATATCGCGGTCCTGGTAAATTTCGATCGTCTTGAGCGCCACAGCCGCCGCCACGGGATGCCCGGAATAGGTGAAGCCGTGCCCGAAGGTTCCGATGCGGCCCGATTCCTCCTCGATCGCGTCGCAGATCGCCGGCGAAACGAGAACCGCGGAGATCGGCAGATAGGCGGAGGAAAGAGCTTTGGCGAGGGTCATGGTCGCAGGCTGAAAGCCGTAGGTTTCGCAGCCGAACCAGTTGCCCGTGCGGCCGAAGCCGGTAATTACTTCGTCGTCGATCAGGGCAATCCTGTGTCGATCGAGGACTTGGCCGATGGCGTCGAAATAGCCTTCCGGTGGCAAAATGACCCCGCCCGCGCCCTGCAGCGGTTCCACGATCATGGCGGCGATCGTCTCCGGACCTTCGTTCTCGATCAGGCGTTCGAGATTCTTCGCCATGCGCCCGGAGAAATCGCGCTCGCTCTCGCCCGGTTCCTGACTGCGATAATAGTGGGGACAATCGGCGAAGCGCACGAAATCGAGCGGCAGATCGAAGCTCTTGTGATTGGCGGGAAGGCTGGTGAGGCTGGCGCTCGCGATCGTCACGCCGTGATAACCCTTCACCCGACTGATGATCTTTTTCTTCGCCGTGTGTCCCCGCGCATTGTTCGCATACCAGAAGAGCTTGATCTGGGTGTCGTTGGCCTCGGAGCCGGAATTCGCAAAGAACACCTTGCCTACCGGAAAGGGCGCGATGTCCTTGAGCTTCTCCGCCAGCGCGATGGCAGGCTCGTGGCTGCGGCCGGCGAAGAGATGGCCGTAAGCCAGCTTGCGCATTTGGCTAGCGGCGGCCTCGACCAGCGCTTCCTCGCCCCAGCCGAGCGCGGTACACCATAGACCCGACATGGCTTCGATGTAGTCCCTGCCGTGTTCGTCATAGACGCGCACGCCCTCGCCTCTTTCGAAGACGAGCGGCCCGGTTTCCCGCAGTTTCATGAGGTTGGTGTAGGGGTGCAGAACGCTTTGTACGTCCCTGGACTGGGCGTTGGAGAGCGGCATCCGAAAGGCCTTCAGGCTTTGCTTGCGCCATAACGCCGTTGCCGCCGCCGCAAGTCAACGCGGGACTGCACCGCGTTGCTCCTGTGGGCGGGCGTTCCTATGATGGCCGGAACATACTGGGGTTTGGGGGAATGCTCGGACTGATGCAGGACTGGCCGTTGCTGGTCCACAAGATCATCGACCACGCGGCGCTCTACCATCGCGACCGCGAAATCGTAACACGGACGGTGGAAGGGCCGATTGCGCGCACGACCTACGGCAATATCGCTGCGCGTGCGCGCCGCTGCGCCAAGGCGCTCGACATGCTTGGGATATGCGCGGGCGACCGTGTCGGCACGCTGGCCTGGAACACCGAGCATCATATCGAGGCATGGTACGGGATCACCGGCGCGGGCGGCGTATACCACACGCTCAACCCGCGGCTGTTCGCCGACCAGCTCACCTATATCGTCAATCATGCCGGGGATCGCGTGCTGTTTTTCGACACGACCTTCACGGAACTCGTCGTTCGGATCGCGCCCAGCTTGAAGAGCGTCGAACATTACATCGCGCTTACCGACCGCGCCCATCTGCCGAAGGCGGAGTTGCCAAATCTGGTGGCGTATGAGGATTTCATCGGCGCCGTTGACGACGATTATGCGTGGAAGGTTTTCGACGAAAACACCGCCTGCGGTCTCTGCTATACATCGGGAACGACGGGGCACCCCAAAGGGGTTCTCTACAGCCATCGTTCCAACGTGATCCACGCGCTGATGGCCGCGCAGGCCGACGCGCAGGGGCTGCGCAATGTGGATTGCGTGTTGCCGATCGTACCGATGTTCCACGCCAATGCATGGGCGATCGCCTTTGCGGCTCCCATGGTCGGCGCCAAGCTCGTCATGCCGGGGCCAAAGCTCGACGGCGCGTCCGTCTACGAATTGCTCGATAGCGAGCAGGTCACCATCAGCGCGGCGGTGCCCACCGTATGGCTTGCCCTGCTGCAATATCTCGAAACCGCAGATAAGAGGCTGCCGCATTTGAAGCGCGTGCTGATCGGCGGTTCGGCCTGCCCCCGCACCATTATCGAAGTCTTCGAGAAAAAATATGAAGTCGAGGTTGTGCATGCCTGGGGCATGACGGAGATGAGCCCTCTCGGAACATTGGGCACGCTGACCTGGCGAAACGACCGGCTGCCCTACGAAGAACAACTCGCCTGCAAGCTCAAGCAGGGCCATCCCGTCTTCGGCGTTGAGATGAAGATCGTCGATGACGGCGACAGCGAGCTGCCGCGCGACGGCAACGCATCGGGGCGACTGAAAGTGCGAGGACCCGCCGTTGCAAAGGCCTATTTCCGCGGAGAAGGCAGCGACGCCTTCGACAGGGAAGGCTGGTTCGATACCGGCGATATCGCAACCCTCGACGCAGACGGCTATATGACGATAACCGACCGTGCCAAGGACATCATCAAATCCGGCGGCGAATGGATTTCCTCGATCGAAATCGAGAACATCGCGGTCGGTCATCCCGCGGTTGCGGAAGCTGCCGTGATCGGCATCGCGCATCCCAAATGGGACGAACGGCCGCTTCTCATCATTGTGCTGAAGCCACGCCAGACGACAACACGAGAGCAAATTCTGAAATTCCTCGAAGGCAGAATCGCCAAATGGTGGGTGCCGGACGACGTCATCTTCGCAGACGAAATTCCACACACGGCGACGGGAAAAATTCAAAAAACAACATTACGCGAACGCTACGCACTGCACCGCTTGCCGACTGCTGCCGAATAGCGCAGCCGGGGGAACATCATGAGATTCATGGGGATCGTCGGACGGCTCGCTTTCGCCGCGTTTCTGATCTCCCTCTTGGTGGGTCTTGCGGCCGTCTTCGGCATGCATCTTCACGTTTGGGGTTATCAATTCGGACTGTACGGGATATTTCCGTACTGCCTCTACGCGGGCGCTGCCGGTCTCGCATTGGGGGCGCTATGGGGCGTCGCGGCGCTCATCCTCAATGCCGAAACGGCATCCACTTTTGGCGTGATCGGTCTCATCGGTTCGCTGATTATCATAGCGCCCCCGCTGTACACCCTGTACATGGTGAAGATCGCGCATGCGATTCCGCCCATTCACGACATCTCCACCGACACGGAGCACGCGCCGCCATTCGTTGCGTTGCTTCGCGATCGGACCGGCGCCACCAATCCAGCCGGTTATGACGGGCCGAAACTCGTAAAGACGGATGACGGACGATTCCACACAACGTCGTCATTGCAGAAGAAATTTTATTCCGACATTCGCCCGATCGGCGAATTGACGAAGCCGGCGTTGCTCTATCGCCGCGCGCTCGTTGCAGCGCGGGCGATGGGCTGGAACATCGTGGCCGCAGAGTCGACACAAGACGGCGGACGCATCGAGGCGACCGATACTTCGTTTTTCTTCGGTCTCACGGACGATATCGTCATTCGCGTCAAGGCCTCCGGGATCGGTGCGCGACTCGATATCCGCTCCAAGAGTCGGGTCGGAACTACCGACCTCGGCGCGAATGCGGCGCATATCAGCGCCTATGTGAAGAAGCTGACGAATACGAACTGATCAAACTTCCCCTTCTGTCATGGCCCGCGACGGCGGGCCACCCAAGTTATGAAACCAACTGTGTCCCAAGTCTTTTCCGCGCATCCTACGCGTATCGGTGAGTTGGTTCGCTTGATCAACCGGGTGGCCCGCAGTCGCTGACCATGACATTTTTGATATTGTTCACGCAATTCGGTACGCTGCTTTTGGCCCAACGGTTGGTTCCGCGATGACGCGCCGTTCCCCGGTCAGCTGAATGAGATGCGCCAGCACCGAGTGCGCGGCCGCAGGATGCAGACGCGGATCCACATCGGTGTACAGGCGCGCAACCATCTCGGGAATCGTCGAAATGTTCTCCCGCAAACAGCAAAGAATTTGGGCTTCGCGTTCCAGACGATGGTCGATATAGGCCTGAAGGAACGGCTTGGGATCGCGCACGGGGCCGCCATGCGTAGGCCAGAGGATTGCGTCGTCGCGCGCGAGCAATTTGCGCAGACTCGCCATGTAAGCGCGCATGTCGCCGTCGGGCGGTGCGACCACCGTCGTGGACCACCCCATCACGTGATCGCCCGTGAACAGCGCCTTTTCTTCCCTTAGCGCAAAGCCCATGTGATTGGAGGTGTGCCCGGGGGTGAACACGCATTCGAAGGTGAAGCCGTTGCCTTGAATGATATCGCCATCGCGCGCGCGTATATCCGGCACAAAATTCATGTCGCCGCCTTCTTCGACCCTGATCCCCTCCTCGGCTTTGCCGGAGCCGTGTGGGCCGAAGGCATAAGTCTTCGCACCCGACCATTGCTTGAGCGGGCTGGCCGCCGGGGAATGGTCGCTGTGCGTGTGCGTCACGAGAATATGGGTGACGCGCTTTCCTTGCAGTGCGCGCTTCAGCGCTTCGACATGCTGGGGGATATCCGGCCCGGGATCGATCACCGCGACGTCGTGCGCTCCAACGATATAAACGCCGGTACCCCTGAAGGTGAACGGGCCCGGATTTGGCGCCAACACGCGATGAATGAGCGGCGAAACCGGTACACTTTCACCATATGGTGCATCGAATTTGCGGTCGAGGGGTATTCCCATCAGGGTTGGGCGTGCAGGCGCGCGAAGCGTTCCAGCGCCAGAGCACTCATAATCCCTCCGCCAGTCAATATGACACTTCGCTTCATGCTTCTCCTACCTGGCCCGTTTCGTAGCAAGCGACCGACAATTGTACAAATCACTCCGATTTGACCCGCACGCAACCGCTTGCTTAACGTGCAGGCTTTCCGACGGAGAAACGCGGATGAAATTCTACAATTCGATCGGCCCCAATCCCCATGTCGTGCGAATGTTCATGGCGGAGAAGGGATTGAACGTTCCATTCGTCGAAATCGATTTGATGAAGGCGGAGAATCGCAAAGAGCCCTATATCAACGTCAATCCGCACGGCCAGATGCCGGCGCTCGAACTCGACGATGGCTCAAGCATCTGCGAAATCACGGCCATTTGCGAATATCTTGAGGACACGCATCCCGCTCCTGCTCTTATTGGCGCCGACGCCCGGGAAAAAGCCGAGTGCCGGATGTGGACGCGGCGGGTCGATCTCAATATCTGCGAGCCGATGGCCAACGGCTTCCGATTCAGCCAGGGTCTGTCGCTGTTCAAGGATCGCATCGTCACTGCGCCCGAAGCGGCCGACGGCCTGAAGCGGATGGCGCGCGATCGTCTGAAATGGCTCGACGGCCGGATGGCGGGTCGCGAGTTCATTTGCCCCGGCCGCTTCACCCTGGCGGACATACTCCTCTACTGCTTTCTGGATTTCGGCACACAGGTCGGCCAGCCGCTGGAGCCCGAAAACAAGACCTTGGCGGCCTGGTTCGAGCGTGTGAAGACCAGACCATCGGCGAAAGCTTGACGTCCTGCCAAGTCCGGCAAACCGGCACGGACAAAAAACTGCTCCCGACTGTTAAGGCCCTTCGACTGCCTGGCATGATCTGTCATTAGCAAAAGGCAACCGGCGCGCATCACATGCGTTATACCCCCGACGCGTTCGCGCAACGCCACAGGGAGGGCTCTCAATGTTACCGATCTCCAGAATAATCGCCGGATTTGCGGTTGCCGCCGCCATTTGCACGGCAAGCGTTTCGGCCCGCGCCGACGAGGCTTCGCTGCTGGCGAATGCCGATTCTACTGTGCTGGCGATGCGCTCCGACCCGACATTCGGGCCCTCCCGCGATCTTCTGCGCACCGCCCGCGCGGTGCTGATTGTCCCCGGATTGCTGCGGGGCGGGTTCATCTTCGGAGCCGAAGGCGGCGACGGCGTGATGCTGGCGCGCACCGGTCGCGCGCGGTGGAGCGAGCCCGCGTTCTACACGCTCGGTTCGGCATCGTTCGGACTGCAGATCGGACTCGAATCGGCGCGCCTCGTCATGTTCGTCATGAGCGATCGCGCACTGAGGGCGCTCGAACAGAGCAAATTCAAGTTTGGCGGCGAAGCGGGCCTGACGGTGATCACGCTCGGCGCCAATGCGGAAGGCGCAACCAGCGCCAACCTGACCGGCGACATCATCATCTGGTCGTCCACCAAGGGCGCCTATGGCGGCCTGACCCTGGAAGGCTCCGTGTTGGCGCCAAAGAACGAGTGGAACGCCCAATTTTATGGCAAGCCGCTCAGCGCGCCGGAAATCCTGGCGAACGAGGGCAGGAACCCAATGGCCGCGCCCCTGCGTCGCGACCTGGCGTTCGTCCGCTAGAGTAGCCGCGCGCTTGCGATGAGGCGTGAGGCGGCGAGGAATTCGCCGCCGTCCTCGCCGGAATATCAGATCCGGTCGCGCGCTTTTGCGCATGGCCGCCTTTCCCTATATTGCGCCTATGGCGCACAACAATGGCAGTGTCGGACGACCGGTCGGGGGCTTTGCGGAGGCGCCGGCCTCGTTTCGTCCGTTGACGGGATCGGAGATGACGGCCTTCGTGCCGCATCGCCCCGCGCGGCCGGACAAATCCGAAGGCGGCAAACAATTCCGGCTGGTGAGCGACTACGAACCGGCCGGCGATCAGCCGACGGCCATTGCCGATCTCGTCGAAGGCATCGGCCCGGCGCCCAACGCCGGCGAACGCGACCAGGTGCTGCTGGGTGTCACGGGCTCCGGCAAGACCTTCACGATGGCAAAGGTGATCCAGGCGCTGCAGCGCCCCGCTCTGATCCTGGCCCCGAACAAGACGCTCGCGGCCCAGCTTTTCGCGGAGATGCGGGGGTTTTTCCCGGAAAATGCCGTGGAGTATTTCGTCTCCTATTACGATTACTACCAGCCGGAAGCCTACATCCCGCGCACCGACACCTATATCGAGAAGGATTCCTCGGTCAACGAAGAGATCGACCGCATGCGCCATTCGGCGACGCGCGCGATCCTCGAACGCGATGATGTCATCATTGTTGCCTCCGTCTCCTGCATCTACGGCATCGGCGCCGTGGAGACCTATTCCGGCACGGCCGTGTCGCTAAAACGGGGTGTCAGGCTCGATCGCATGGACCTGATGCGCCAGCTGGCGGCGCTGCAATATCGCCGCAACGACGACAATTTCACGCGCGGTGCATTTCGCGTGCGCGGCGATACCATCGACCTGTTCCCGGCGCATTACGAAGACCGCGCCTGGCGCGTCGAACTGTTCGGCGACGAAGTGGATTCCATCGTGGAGTTCGATCCTCTCACCGGCAGGAAAAGCGCGGCGCTGGAATCGGTGAAAATTTATGCGAACTCGCATTACGTCACGCCGCGTCCGACCCTGGCGCAGGCGACGAAGGGAATCCGCGAAGAGCTTCGCCAGCGGCTGGACTCGTTTCGCGCCGACGGCAAGCTGCTCGAAGCCCAGCGGCTGGAGCAGCGCACGCAATTCGATCTGGAGATGATCGAGGCGACGGGGTCCTGCGCGGGAATTGAAAACTATTCGCGCTGGCTGACGGGCCGCAAGCCCGGCGAGCCGCCGCCGACGCTGTTCGAATATCTGCCCGACGAAGCGCTGGTGTTTGTCGACGAAAGCCACGTCACCGTGCCGCAGATTGGCGGCATGTATCGCGGCGACTATCGCCGCAAGGCGACACTGTCCGAATACGGTTTCCGGCTGCCCTCCTGTATCGACAACCGCCCCCTCAAATTCGAGGAGTGGGACGTCATGCGGCCGCAAACCGTCTACGTCTCCGCGACGCCGGGGCCATGGGAGCTCGCACGCACGGACGGGGTGTTCACCGAGCAGGTGATACGGCCGACCGGCCTCATCGATCCGCCCGTGGAAATCCGCCCCGTCGAGCATCAGGTGGACGATCTCATTGCCGAATGTCATGCGGTCGCCAAACAGGGCTATCGCGTTCTCGTCACCACGCTGACCAAGAAGATGGCGGAAGATCTGACCGAGTACATGCACGAGCAGGGCATCCGCGTGCGCTACATGCATTCCGATGTGGAAACGCTGGAGCGCATCGAAATCATCCGCGACCTGCGGCTGGGCGCCTTCGACGTGCTGGTGGGCATCAATCTGCTGCGCGAGGGTCTGGATATTCCGGAATGCGCACGGGTTGCCATCCTGGACGCGGACAAGGAAGGGTTTCTGCGCAGCGAGACTTCGCTGATCCAGACCATCGGACGCGCCTCCCGCAACGTCGAAGGCAAGGTCATCCTCTATGCCGACAGGATCACCGGCTCGATGGAGCGCGCGATGGCGGAGACTTCGCGCCGCCGCGAGAAACAGAAGGAATATAACACCGCGCACGGGATCACACCCGCCAGCATCAAGAAGAACATCGGCGATATCATGGGCTCGATGTACGAGCGCGACCATGTGACGGTCGATGCCGGCGTTGCGGAAGAAGGCGCCGCGTATATCGGGCACAATATCCGCGGCCATATCGCCGAGCTGGAAAAGCGCATGCGCGAAGCGGCCGGAAATCTCGAATTCGAAGAGGCGGCGCGGATGCGCGACGAAATCAAGCGATTGCAGGCGACCGAACTCGCCATCGCCGACGACCGGTTTGCACGCCAATCCGCGGTCGAAACCGCGGTGGATGACGCCATGCGCACCATCTCGACGGAGACGGCGCCGTCTCGCGAGAAATCCGTCGTTGCCCCGAAGCGCACGAAACTGCGCCGCGCCGGGCGTCCCAACGCGCCCAAGACCTTCGGCAGCCGAAGCCGCTAATTCGCCGGGGCGGACGCGGCCTCCCGCGAGGGGCGCCAGCTCATTCCGAGTTGATCGTAGAGAAACGCGATCTGGTCGGTTTGCTGGGCGATGCGTTCCGCCAGCGAGCTGCCGATGCCGTGACCGGAATTGGCGCTCGTCCGCAACAGGATCGGCCGGCCGGAGTTCGTCGCTGCCTGCAACGCCGCGGCAAATTTGCGCGAATGCAGCGGATTGACACGTCCGTCGGTGGCGCCCGTCAGCATGAGAACGGCGGGATAGGAAGCGCCAGCTATCACGTGATGGTAGGGCGAGTAGGCATAGAGCGCTCTGAACTGGGCCGGATCCTTGACCGTGCCGAATTCCGTGGTGTTGAAGGCGCCGTTGGGATCGAGCTCCACGCGGATCATGTCGTAAATACCGACGGACGAAACGACCGCCCGCGCCAGATCCGGATGCTGCGTGATCATTGCGCCCATCAACAGCCCGCCATTGGAACCGCCCATCAGCGCCAGCCTGTCATGGTTCGTGTATCGCTGGGCCAGCAGATACTGGCCGGCCGCGAAAAAATCATCGAAGACATTCTGCTTTTTTGTCAGCATGCCTTCCTGATGCCAGCGCTCGCCATATTCGGCGCCGCCGCGAATGTTCGCCAACACATAGATACCGCCGCCATCCAGCCATAGCCGCCGCGAGGCGCCAAGAAATCCCGGCGTCATGCTGATGCCATAGCCTCCGTAGCCGTAAAGCAGGGTTGGATTGTTGCCGTCGCGTTTCGTGCCTTTTTTCTCGATGATGTTAAGCGGCACTTTCGTCCCGTCCTTCGACGTTGCGAAGACGCGTACGACCTCGGCATCGGCAAAGCTCACCGGCGACGTCACCTTCAGCGCGGTTTCCTTTGTGCTGCCGGTCGCCTGGTCCCAGCTCGCGTAATAGGGCGGCCGCAGGAATGTCATGACATTGAACAGCACCTGGCCGTTTGCAAGCGGCTCGATTTCGGAATTCGCCGCTACCCCGGGAAGCGGCAGCTTGCCTTGCGGCCTGCCGGCGAGATCGAAAACGCGAACATCGTTCGGGCCGCCGATGATGTCGCGCACGAACAGCCTGTTCGACGACAGCGACAGGTCGGCGACATGCTGCTCGGCGCCGCCGGATTCGATGGCAACGCCGCTTTCGGGAACAATGACCTTTCCATTGCCAAGCTTGCGATCGCCAAAGGGCGCCGACAGCTTGACGACCTTGCCATTGGGCGCCTCCGCGCGGCTGATGCCGTAAAGCGCATCGTCCGGTCCGATGGCCGCGTAGACGATTTTGTCGGCATAGCTTGCCACGGCAAGCGGCGGCTTGCCTTCGCTCAACACATAGTGTGCCCACTCCCCGCCGTCGCCGCGTTGCACGGAGGCGAGGATCTGGCGACGGCCGTAACGGTTGTCGAGGAAGACCTCGGAAACACGCTCCAGACCGTCTTTCGCGCCCAGCACGAGCGGATCGGCGCCGGCGTCGCTTCCCAGCCGATGGAAATGGACTTCCATGTTGAAATGCTGTTCGGCTTCGGGCGCATCGGCGCCGGGATAGCGCGTATACCAGAAGCCCTTGTCGTCGGCGGTCCAGGCGAGGCTGCCGCCGCCCGTGGGATATTGCACGCGCGGGATCGGCGCATCGATCTCCCTGCCGCTTGCCGCGTCGTAGACATGCAGAGCCCCGTTTTCGCTGCCGCTTTGCGAAAGCGAGACGGCAACCAGCCTCCCGTCGGTCGACGGGACAAACCAGTCCATCGCGGTGAGCCCCTTCGCATCGAGCACATTGGGATCAAGAACCGTCCTTCGGCTGGCGGGATCGGCATTTGCGTCCAGCGCGACCAGCATCGGTTGCTGTTTGGTCGGATCGTTGTAAAGCGCGAAGACGACATTGCCTCTTGCCGCAAGCTCGTAATAAGCCGGCGAGGTCGCCGTTATCAGGTGCGTAAGTTCTGCCTTGATCGGTGCCTCGCTCGGCAGAGAGTCGAGATAGTTCCGCGTGCGCACGTTCTGGGCATCGCTCCACGCCTTCACCTTCGGATCGTTCCAGTCTTCGAGCCAGCGATACGGGTCGGCGATCCTGACGCCCTGAATCGTATCCGCGACGGAATCCCGCGGCGTCGGCGGCGGCGGTGCAATGGTCGCCCCTGCGGCGGCTGTCGCGAGAAGGCAAAGCGCAAGGGCTGCGAGGTACTGCCTGGTCATGGAAAACTCCGGAAACGTGCCGGCTGAAAAGCCGGCCAGATGACGCATCATTCTACACCTTTCGGCCGGGGAACGGGAGAGAGGTGAAACTCCGCATTCGACTTTCGGGTTATAGCCGCGTGCCCGCGACTCGACCCACCCCTCCCTCCAGAGTTCGGCAGCTTGAAACCGCCCCGTTCGCGCTATCTGCGTCCACGGCGCCGATGGAAGCGAAGCTGGTCGACCGGCTTCCCGAAGGCGAAGGCTGGCAGTTCGAGCCCAAATGGGACGGCTTTCGCTGCCTCGCCTTTCGCGACGGCGAAAGCATCGCGTTGCACGCCAAGTCCGGCAAGCCGCTGGCGCGCTACTTTCCCGATGTGGTCGCAATGCTGCGGGCCTCGCCCGTTCGGCGTTTCGTGCTCGACGGCGAACTCGTCATTCCCGTTGGCAACACGCTCTCATTCGACGCGCTGCAATTGCGGCTGCACCCGGCGGAAAGCCGCGTGCGCAGGCTGGCCGACGAAACGCCCGCCGTCTTCATCGTGTTCGACCTGCTGCTGACGCCCGACAACCGGTCTCTGCTCGGCGACCCCTTTCGCGAACGTCGCCGCAAGCTGGAGGAACTGTTTCCCCGACTCGCTGTCGGCGGTTTGCGTTTGTCGCCGTACACGCGCGCCGCGCCTCAGGCCAGACGCTGGCTCGAACGGGTCGGCGCCGCGCTGGATGGCGTTATCGCCAAAGAACTCGCGGCTCCCTACCAGCCGGGAGAGCGCGCAATGCTGAAAGTGAAGTGCCTGCGCACTGCGGATTGCGTTGTCGGCGGCTTTCGCTATGCGCAGGGCAGCCGTGAAGTAGGCTCTCTGCTGCTAGGGCTCTATGACGACGACGGCAACCTCAATCACGTCGGCTTCACGTCCTCGATTGCCCAGGCCGGGCGGGAAAAACTGACCGCGAAGCTCGAACGCCTGCGGCAGGCACCCGGATTTACCGGCCGCGCGCCGGGCGGTCCGTCGCGCTGGAGCACCGAACGTTCCGGCGAATGGGAGCCGCTCAAGCCCACATTGATCGCGGAAGTGCAATATGATCACGTGACCGGCGACCGCTTCCGGCACGGTACGAAATTCCTGCGCTGGCGGCCCGACAAAAGTCCGCGGCAATGCAGCTTGGATCAGCTTGTTCGCGAGAAGCGTCCCGCAAAGCTGATGGCCGACATCCTGAAACCTCGCGCCGCCCGGAAGGCTTGAGCGCGCCCTTCTTCGCAGCCATATCCCCGCCATGACCAAACCCCAAACCTTGCTGCGGCCGACACCGGCGGGCCTCTGCTGTGTGCCGGGGAATTTCATGATCGATCCGGTGCGCCCGGTTGCCTTTGCGGTCATCACGCATGGGCATAGCGATCACGCGCGCGCCGGTCACGGCGCGGTGCTGGCAACGCCCGAGACGCTCGCGATTATGGAATCGCGCTACGGCGCGGGTTTCGCCGGCACGATGCAATCGGTCCGCTATGGCGAAACGACAAACCACAATGGCGTCGCGGTGACGCTTGTTCCGGCCGGTCATATTCTGGGTTCGGCGCAAATCATTCTTGCCTGGAAAGACCTCAGAATCGTGGTTTCCGGCGACTACAAGCGCCGGCGCGATCCGACCTGCGCGGGATTCGAACCCATCGTCTGCGATGTCTTCGTCAGCGAGGCCACCTTCGGTCTGCCCGTGTTCCGCCATCCCGACGATGCGGGCGAGATCGCCGGACTGCTCAAGTCGGTGGCGCAGTTTCCGGAGCGTTGCCATCTCGTGGGCGCCTATGCGCTCGGCAAGGCGCAACGGATCATCTGTCTGCTGCGCGAGGCGGGGTACGACAAGACGATTTATGTCCATGGCGCACTGGCGAAACTCAATGCCCTCTACGAATCCTTCGGCATCGCGTTGGGACCGCTTGCGGATGCGACAACCGACGAAGCGCGATCCTTCGCCGGCGCAATCGTCATCGCACCGCCATCGACGATTGCAGAGCGCTGGTCGCGCCGGTTTCCCGATCCGGTAACGGCTTTCGCCTCGGGATGGATGCGCGTGCGCGCCCGCGCCCGCCAGCGCGCCGTCGAATTGCCGCTGGTCATCTCCGATCATGCGGATTGGGACGAACTGACCGGCACCATTGCGGAAATTCATCCCGGCGAAGTCTGGCTGACGCATGGCGAGGAAGAGGCGCTGCTGCGGTGGGCCGTGCTGAACGGCGTGCAGGCGCGGGCGCTGTCGCTGCAGGGCTATGAAGAGAACGAAGGCGAATAGCGATGCGCGCGTTCGCCCGGCTGCTGGACCGCCTCTTCTTTACCGCGTCGCGCAACGCGAAGCTGACGCTGGTGCGCGATTTTCTGCGCGAGACCCCGGATCCCGATCGCGGCTGGGCGCTGGCTTCCCTCACCGGCGTCCTCAGCTTCGATGCCGCCAAGCCCGGCTTTATCCGCAAGGCCATCGAAGCGCGCATGGACCCGCAATTGTTCGCGCTCTCCTACGATTATGTCGGCGACCTGGCCGAAACGGTCGCGCTTGTGTGGCCGGCGCAGGCCGGCGCGAACGCGGAGCCCGAGATTTCCGAAGTCGTCGAGGCGCTGCAAAGCGCGTCGCGCAGCGATGTGCAACTGCTGCTGGAAAGATGGCTCGACGCGCTGGATGCGGACAGCCGCTGGGCGCTGTTGAAGCTGCTCACTGGCGGTTTGCGGGTCGGCGTCTCGGCACGGTTGGCCAAACAGGCGCTGGCGGATTTCGGCGGTATCGAGGTTTCGCAAATCGAGGAGGTTTGGCATGGCCAGCATCCGCCTTATGCCGACCTCTTCGCGTGGCTGGAAGGACGCAGCGAAAAACCTTCGGCCGATACGCCGGGCCGCTTTCGTCCCGTGATGCTGGCGCAGGCGATCAACGAGGAAACCGATTTGCCGAAACTCGATGCCGGGGATTTCGCGGCGGAATGGAAGTGGGACGGCATTCGCGTTCAGGCGGTGAGCGAACGCGGCATGCGGCGTCTCTACAGCCGTACGGGCGACGATATCGGCCAAGCCTTTCCCGATGTGATTGCCGCCTTGAACTTCGAAGGCGCGATCGACGGCGAGCTTCTCGCGATGCGCGATGGCGGGGTGGCGCCGTTCGGCGATCTGCAGCAACGTCTCAACCGCAAGCTGCCCGACGCGAAGATCGTTGCAAAATTCCCGGCATTCATCCGGGCCTACGATCTGCTGCTGGATGGCGAACACGATCTGCGAACCCTTTCGTTTCGCGAGCGGCGCTCGCGTCTGGAGGAATTCGCAAGCCGGGCGGGTTCGTCGCGAATCGATCTCTCGCCTCTGATCCATTTTGCCGATTGGGAGGCGCTCGCGCGGCTGCGCGCCGATCCGCCCGAAGGCGATGCGCGGCTGGCGGAAGGCGTGATGCTCAAGCGCTGGGATTCACTCTACGAAGCGGGTCGCCCAAAAGGTCCGTGGTTCAAGTGGAAACGCGATCCGCATCTCGTCGATGCGGTGCTGATGTATGCCCAGCGCGGGCACGGCAAACGCTCGAGCTTCTATTCCGACTACACCTTCGGCGTCTGGCGCGAAGACGCGAATGGCGACCGGTTGCTGGCGCCGGTGGGCAAGGCCTATTTCGGCTTTACCGACGAGGAATTGAAACAGCTCGACAAATTCGTGCGCGACAACACGGTGGATCGTTTCGGTCCAGTGCGCGCGGTCCGCGCCGACAGGGATTTCGGGCTGGTGCTGGAGATCGCTTTCGAAGGGCTGCAACGTTCGACGCGCCACAAATCCGGTGTGGCGATGCGCTTCCCCCGCATCAACCGCATCCGCTGGGACAAGCCCGCCCGCGAAGCCGACGAGCTGGCGACGCTGGAACGGATGCTCAAATGAAACCGGCGCGTGTTCGGCGCAGATAATCCAGGAACAGCAGGGCAAAGATCAGGTCGGGCGCGAAAAACATCAAAAGCCGCGGCGAAACCGCGCCCACCAGCCACGGCGCTACCGCGCAGGCGACGGCCAGCAGCTTTCCGATCGCGCCAATGGAAACATAGACCCTGTATTTCCGCGCATCGAGCGCGACGCGCAGATAGCAATAGCCGAACAGGACAACAAACATCCCGACAAGGTTGGCCAGCACAATGTTGGAGCCGCGCGCGGCATCGAATCCGAGCGGGGCAAACAGCAGCGGTCGCAGAAACAGCAACGCGAAGCCGATCGCGAAATTGAACGCGGCAGCGATGCCAAAGAGCGGGCCTGCATAAGTTTTCATTTCGCGCCGCCTTCAGGATCCGCGCCCATCCTGCCGCGTCCGGCTCTCCGCTTCAAAGCGACATAACGATACGCAAGGGTCGTCGCGTTGCGTTACGGCGCAGGTTCGGCGGCCGCGAGCGCTGCGCCGCCTTCGGTCCCTGAGCCATTCCCTGACGCCGGTGGATTGTTGTCGCTAACATCCTGTTGCGGCTCGATGGTTGGTTCGGCGGCGGCTTGGTTTTCAAATCCTCCCTGAATTTTTCCCTGACTGAGGGAAACGTCTTGGGTTTGCTCGTCTGGCAAACCCCCAGCGATGGTACCGGCAGCGGCGGCTGCTTTGCCCGTCAGACTGTGTTGCAAATCCTCTGCTGCGTATTTGTCCGTCAATGCCAGGAGGGTTTTCACGGCTTGCGGCTTGCCGCTGGCAGCTTCAAGAACGAGTTCGCTGGCGATGGTTTCCAGCGAGCTGCCGGAAGACTTGCTGTCCATGAGATCCCAGATCGACCTCTCCAGTGCAGTCTCCACGGCGCTGCGCAGACGCTGCTGGAAGCTCAATATCGGACCGGGCCTGCCGCCGGGATTTCCCGACTGACCTTTCTTGAACTGGCTGTGGACGGGTGGCTTTCCCCGTCCGATTGCATGTCCTTTCTGGAACGGCATATCTGCCTCGTTTGGTTATTATCAAGTCACTATGATCCAAATTGGTTTCTTGTCAACCGAAAATATCATCCGCTTCGATGAATATATCGTTTCGTGCCGACGCCGGCGGGTCGTTCGTGTCGTCCAGCTGGCGTTCGCGCTGCCGGTCGATGAATAATTTCCGGCTGTTGCGGATGTGG
>Ga0208849_1001466_pt1 | contig 16314 bp, 13 predicted proteins | sample NGESurdeep072012_10_FD_184470 | JGI IMG/M metagenome (GOLD analysis project Ga0208849, IMG submission 184470) | Arctic peat soil microbial communities from Barrow, Alaska - NGEE Surface sample 53-3 deep-072012 (SPAdes) | ecosystem: Environmental > Terrestrial > Soil > Wetlands > Peat ...
CACACATGGCCGGAAGGCCGGTGCTGTAGACGATGTTGCTCAAGCCCCCGACTCATCCCCCGCCGCCAGTTGCAGCTGCGGCAGCATGGTGGTGGCGGCGAGCGGTGCGCCGGTGAGGAAATCGACCAAATCATCGCGCCGCTGCCAGGCATCCTTGAAGCCAAGCTCGATCAGGGCGCTGGTAAATCCAGACTCGAACATCAGGTAGCTCGCCAGCAGCGCGCCGGCCGCGCCGCGCGCTCCCATGACGCGCAATAGCGCGCGCAGTCCGCGGGGCAGACTGCGGATGTGCTGTGCGGCAATCAGGCGCAGATCCGCGCTGGGCGCAATCACCAGCGTCGCGACCTTGTGCAGCCCCGGCACCGCGCTGGGCGCGATCTCGACCACCTGGTTGAGCCGCTGTATGTGTTCAACGTTGGCGTAGATCTGATCCATGAACAGCGTATCGAGCATATAACCGAACAGCTGCCCGGGCGAGGGCGGCAGGATGGTGCCGCGCGGCCGGGCGCTGACCCCGGCGCCGGACTCCGAGCGTACGCCGATCACCAGCAGCCGGTCGGCGCCCAGGTGAATCGCGGGGCTCAATGGCCACAGCTGGCGCTGGGCACCGTCGCCGTAGTATTCATCCCCGAGCTTGACCGGCTCGAACAGAAACGGCACGCCCAGGCTGGCCATCAGGTGATCTAGCCTAAGCTGTTCGCGCCTGCCGACCCCCTGCGTTCGCAGCCAGGGCGACAGATCGTTTGCGGCCTGGAAGAATGCTACCGACGCGGCTGAACTATAGCTGGTGGCGCACAGCGCCAGCGCGCGCACGAAGCCGCCGTCGATGCAGCGTTGCAGATTGCGCCAATCGATCTGTGCGGCCAGCAGCTCGCGCAAGGGTGAATTGTCGAACAATGACTGTGGCGGCGACAGCAGCAGGCCGCCGGAAAGCAGCGACAGCATCCAATGCAATCCCGAGCGCAGCATGCTGGGCGCATCCACGCGGAACACCTGCGGCACGTGAAAATGTGCCCACACATCTTCCAGCGCCGCCACGGCGTTTTGCCAGCGGTAGGCACCGACCGCGAGCACCGTTGCGGCCACGGCGCCGGCCGAGGTGCCGACGATAATGGGAAACGGATTAGGCGCATCGGGCAGCATCTGCGCAATCGCCTTGAGCACGCCGACCTGATAGGCCGCCCGCGCCCCGCCGCCGGGCAATACCAATCCGACCGTGGATCCGATCGGGGCGCGGCTTCTTGGGAGCTCGGCGACCATGTGCCGAGCATAGCGGACGCGGGCCCGGCGCCGCCCGTACCTGGGTCTCGGTGGCTCGTCCTAAAGCCTGGTAACCCGCAGAATCTGCATGGAATTGGTGCCCCCGGAAACACCCGAGAGCTCGCCCTTGGTCAGGATCACCAGGTCATTGATGTCGACCAGCCCCAATTCGAGCAGGCGTTCAAAGATCGAGCTGTATATTGCCGTGGTCTCGGTGCTGGTGATATCGAATGGCACCGCATAGACGCCCCGATACAAGGTCACCCGCCGGCGGGTGGCTTCATGACGCGTGAAGGCATAGATCGGCATGTCGGAGCGGATGCGCGACATCCACAGCGGCGTCATGCCCGACTCGGTCAGCGCGACGATCGCGCGCACCCGCATGTGATTGGCCGTGTACATGACGGCCATCGAGATCGCCTCCTCGGTATTGCCGAACTCCTCCTCGGCCCGCACCATCACGCGCATCGCGCCGAGCTGATATTTCTCGGCGCCGCGGATCACATCCGCCATGGCCTGCACCGCCTTGACGGGAAACCGGCCCATGGCGCTCTCGGCCGAGAGCATCACCGCATCGGTGCCGTCGAGCACGGCGTTGGCGACGTCACTGACTTCGGCGCGGGTCGGCATCGGACTCTGAATCATCGACTCCATCATCTGCGTGGCCGTGATCACCACCCGGTTACGCTGCAGGGACTGGCGGATGATGGTCTTTTGCAGACCGGTCAGTTCCGCGTAACCCATCTCCACCCCGAGGTCACCGCGCGCCACCATGACGGCATCGGTGACGGACAGAATCGCCGACAGATTATCGAGCGCCTCGTGGCGTTCAATCTTGGCGACGATGCGCGCCTCGCCGCGCCAGCGGCGCAGCTCCGATTGTGCCCGGCGAATATCATCGGCATCGCGCGCAAACGACACCGCCAGATAATCGATGCCCAGTTCGGCCGCCAGCCGGATGTCTTCGATGTCCTTCTCGGTAACCGCGGGTGCCGAGATGCCTCCGCCCTGGCGGTTCACGCCCTTGCGGTTGGACAGCTCGCCACCCGAGCGCACCACGGTGGAGATGCGTGTGCCGGCGACTTTCTCGACCTCGAGCACGATCTGTCCGTCGTTGAGCAGCAGGGTATCGCCGGCGTGCACATCCGACGGCAATTCCTTGTAGGCGCAGCCCACCTCTTCGCTGTTGCCAGCTTCGGCCTCGAGCGCGGTGTCGAGCGCGAACGGCGCGCCTTCGAGCAGTTGCACGGCGCCACCGCGAAAACTCTCGATGCGGATCTTCGGACCGGCGAGGTCCGCCAGCAGGCCGATATAACGGCCCGCCTCGCGCGCGGCATGACGAACCATTTCGACCCGCTTGCGTTGTGATTCACGGGTACCGTGCGAGAAATTGATGCGCGCCACATCGAGCCCGGCTTTCACCATGCCCGCCATGACCTCGGGGGTGTCGGTGGCCGGTCCGAGGGTCGCGACGATCTTGGTTCTACGCAGCGTGTCCATCAGCCGGCGGCCCGCTGTTCCAGCACGGCCACGGCCGGCAGTACCTTGCCTTCGACAAACTCCAGAAATGCGCCGCCGCCGGTGGAGATATAGGAAATGCTGTCCTCAACGCCGTACTTTTCGATGGCCGCCAGGGTATCCCCGCCGCCCGCGAGCGAGAATGACTTGCTGCTGGCGATCGCATTGGCGATGGCCTTGGTGCCTTCCCCGAACTGATCGAATTCAAACACGCCGACCGGACCATTCCAGATGACGGTGCCGGCCGACTGCAGGATGGCGCTGAACTGCTCGGCGGTATCCGGCCCAATGTCCAGGATCAGTTCGTCGTCGGCCACCTGGCCCACCGGCCTTACATCGGCGTGCGCCGTGGCGGCAAATTCGCGCGCCACCACCACATCCACCGGCAACGGAATCTCGGCACCGCGCGCGCGGGCGCGCTCCAACAAATTGCGCGCCATATCCAGCATATCCTTCTCGCATAGCGACTTGCCGACATTGACCCCGGTGGCCGCCAGGAAGGTGTTGGCAATGCCGCCGCCCACGATCAGCTTGTCGACCTTGTCCAGCAATGCTTCCAGCACCTGCAGCTTGGTGGAAACCTTTGAACCGGCGACGATGGCGATCAGGGGCCGCGCCGGCTTGGCCAGCGCGCGCTCGAGCGCTTCCAGTTCGGCCACCAACAGCGGCCCGGCGCAGGCCTGGGGCGCGAACTTGGCCACGCCATGGGTGCTGGCCTCGGCGCGATGCGCCGTGCCGAACGCGTCCATGACGAACACATCGCACAGCGCCGCCATCTGCCTGGCCAGCGCTTCATTGTCCTTCTTCTCGCCTTTGTTGAAGCGCACGTTCTCGCACAGCACCACCGAACCGGCGGCGCAGTCGACGCCGCCGAGCCAGTCCTTGCGCAGCGGCACCTGCTTGCCCAGCAGCTCGGTGAGTTTCGCAGCCACCGGCGCCAGCGAGAATTCGGACTCGAACTTGCCTTCCTGCGGGCGGCCCAGATGCGACAGCACGATCACGTGTGCGCCCTGCTGCATCGCCGAGCGCAGCGTCGGCAACGCGGCGCGGATGCGCGCATCGCTGCTGACCACGCCATCCTTGACCGGTACGTTCAGGTCCTCACGGATCAGCACGCGCTTGCCAGCCAAAGCCAGGTCGCTCATGCGCAGCACTTTCATGTGGCAGTCTTACGCCGCCCGCGACCAGGCGAGCGTGGTGTCGAGCATGCGGTTGGAGAAGCCCCACTCATTGTCGTACCAGGCGCACACCTTGACCAGGGTGCCGCCGATCACCTTGGTCATAGTGCCGTCGAATATCGAGGAGTGCGGATCGTGGTTGAAATCCACCGATACCAGCGGCTCCTCGGTGTAGGCAAGTATGCCGCGCAGCGGCGCGCGAGCTGACGCGGATTTCATCAGCGCATTGATTTCATCGACGCCGGTGGCACGCCCGGCGATAAAACTCAGGTCAACCAGCGAGACGTTGATGGTCGGCACGCGGATCGCAAAGCCATCGAGCTTGCCCTTGAGTTCCGGCAGCACCAGGCCGACGGCAGCGGCGGCTCCGGTCTTGGCGGGAATCATGGATTGCGTGGCCGAGCGCGCGCGGCGCAGATCGGTGTGGTAGACGTCGGTCAATACCTGGTCATTGGTGTACGAATGAATGGTGGTCATGACCCCGGCCGTGATGCCGACCGAGTCGTTGAGCACTTTCGCCACCGGCGTCAGGCAGTTGGTGGTGCATGAGGCATTGGAGATGACGGTGAAACTGGACTTGAGCATGGCGTCGTTCACGCCATAGCAAATGGTGGCGTCGACATCGTCGCCGCCGGGGGCCGATATCACCACCCGCTTCGCTCCGCCCTCCAGATGCTTGCCGGCCTTGCTCTTGCTGGTGAACAAGCCGGTGCATTCCAGCACCGTATCGACCCCGAGGCTCGCCCACGGCAGCTTGGCCGGATCGCGCTCGGACAGCACCTTGATGCGATCGCCGTTGATGATCAGCGCGTCGTTGTCGACCTTGACCTCGCCGCGAAACGGACCATGCACGGTGTCATGGCGCGTCAGGTGCGCATTGATCTTCGCATCCCCCAGATCGTTGATGGCAACGATCTGCAGCTGGCCACGCTGGTCACCCTCGTACAGCGCGCGCAATACATTGCGGCCGATACGGCCGTAGCCATTGATCCCCACTTTCAGCGTCATGTAACCGTTCCTTTTATCGAAGCGAGAATTTCCTGCAGCACGTGGTCCGCGGTGATGCCGAATTTCTTGAACAGCTCTGGCGCCTTGCCCGAGGCGCCGTAGTGATCGATGCCAATCACGCGGCCGCCGCTGCCGACGTAGCGCCACCACAATCCCGTGCTTCCCGCTTCGACTGCGACCCGCGCCGTGACCGCAGCCGGCAGCACTGTCTCGCGGTAGGCCGCGTCCTGCGCATCGAAGCGTTCGGTGCACGGCATCGACACCAGCCGCACGCACTTGCCCCGGGCGTTGGCGGACTTGACCGCCTCGAGCGCCAGCGCGACCTCCGAGCCCGTGGCAATGACCACACACTGCGGCGCGCCCGTGCAATCGGCGAGCACATAGCCGCCGCGCGCGATGGCTTCGAGCGCTGCGGGCGTGCGCGGCATCTGCGCCAGGCCCTGGCGGGTAAATATCAGCGCGCTCGGTCCGGACTCATGCTCGATCGCCTCGCACCAGGCGACCGCGCTCTCGACCGCATCGGCCGGCCGCCACAGGCTCAGATTCGGAATCAGCCGCAGGCTGTTGAGATGCTCGATCGGCTGGTGGGTCGGGCCGTCCTCCCCCAGACCGATGGAGTCGTGCGTGTAGACCAGCAGCACACGCTGATGCATGAGCGCTGCCATGCGCACGCCGTTGCGCGCGTAGTCGGAGAAGGTCAGGAACGTGCCGCCATAGGGGATCAGGCCGCCGTGCAATGCCAGGCCGTTCATGGCCGCGGTCATGCCGAACTCGCGCACGCCGTAGTAGACATAGTTACCCGCGGCATCGCCCGGCTCGATGGCCTTCGAGATCTTCTGCAGGGTATTGTTCGAGCCGGTCAGGTCGGCGGAGCCGCCGAGCAGCTCGGGCAGCTTGATGCCGATTACGTTCAGCGTCGCCTGCGAGGACACACGCGTGGCCTGCGCGCCGGTGACCGCCTGCGCCGCAGTCACTGCGGCCTTGCGCGTCTGGCTCCAGTCCGCCGGCAGCTTGCCATCGAGGCGCCGCGCGAGCTCTGCAGCAGCTTCCGGATGCGCGCTGCGATAGCGGCCATAGAGTTGCTTCCACTCATCCTCCGCAGCTCGGCCGGCTTCGGTGTGACTCCATGCCTTCTGCAGTTCCGCCGGCACCGTAAATGGCGGCGCGGTCCAGTTGAATGCCTGCTTCGCGCCGGCGACCTCTTCGGCACCGAGCGGCTCGCCGTGCGTGGCCTTGGTGCCGGCCTTGGTCGGCGCACCCCAGCCGATCACGGTCTTGCAGCAAATCATCGACGGACGGTCCGCCTCGCTCCTGGCGCTGGCGGTGGCGCGCGCGACGGCCTCGCCGTCCTGACCGTCCACGCTCTGCACGTGCCAGCCGTAGGCCTCGAAGCGCTTGGGCGTGTCGTCGGCGAACCAGCCTTTGACCTTGCCGTCGATCGAAATCCCGTTGTCGTCGTAGAACACGATCAACTTGCCGAGTTTGAGCGTGCCCGCGAGCGAGCAGGCCTCGTGGGAAATACCTTCCATGAGGCAGCCATCGCCGCAGAACACCCAGGTGCAGTGATCGATGATGGGCAGGTCGGGGCGGTTGAAATGGGCCGCGAGTATCTTTTCCGCCAGCGCCATGCCGACGCCATTGGCGAGACCCTGTCCGAGCGGGCCGGTCGTGGTCTCAATGCCCAAGTCGAGGTCGTGCTCGGGGTGACCGGCGGTGCGGCTGCCGAGCTGACGGAAATTGCGCAGCTCGTCCATGGTGACCGGATAGCCGCTCAGGTGCAGCAGCGCATACAGCAGCATCGAGGCGTGGCCGTTGGACAGAATGAAGCGATCCCGGTTCCACCAGTGCGGATTGCCCGGGTTGTACTTCATGAAATCGCGCCACAGCACCTCGGCAATGTCGGCCATGCCCATGGGGGCGCCCGGGTGTCCGGAATTGGCCTGCTGGACCGCGTCCATCGCCAGCACACGGATGACATTGGCGAGCTCTCGGCGGGTCGGCATTACTGATTTCTCCAGGCCGCGGGCATTGCGGCCGGGCATTGTCTACCAGCGGACGCCCCGGCGGCAATGCGCGTGCGGCCGTCAAATCAGCGCGCGCGGCAATGTGCCGCTGGCTGGCATTTGGCAGACTGGGTCGCAGAATTGACATGCACACGCTGCCGCCCGCGCACCGCGACGGGCGCCGCCGACCGGCCTTCAGCTATACTTCCTGGATGCCAAATCAATATCTATTTACTTCCGAGTCGGTCTCGGAGGGCCATCCCGACAAGATCGCCGATCAGATCTCCGATGCGGTGCTGGATGCCATCCTGCGCGATGATCCTGCCGGCCGCGTGGCCTGCGAGACGCTGGTCAAGACCGGAGTCGTGATCGTGGCCGGTGAGGTCACAACCAGCGCCTGGATCGATCTGGAAAAGCTGGTACGCAAGACCGTGCTGCACATTGGCTATAACCATTCGGACATGGGCTTCGACGGCGCCAGCTGCGGCGTCATCAACATCATCGGCAAGCAGTCGCCGGACATCGCCATGGGCGTAGACCGCACCGACAAGCGCAAGCAGGGTGCGGGCGATCAGGGACTCATGTTCGGCTACGCCACGGACGAGACCGATGTGTTGATGCCGGCGCCGATCACGCTGGCACACCGGCTGGTCAAGCGACAGGCCGAGGTACGCCGCCGCGGCAAACTGTCGTGGTTGCGGCCCGATGCCAAGAGTCAGGTCACGCTGCGTTATGAAAACGATAAGCCGGTCGGCATCGAGGCGGTGGTGCTCTCGACCCAGCACAGCGACGACATATCGACCACCAAGCTGCGCGAAGCGGTCATGGAGGAGATCATCAAGCCGGTGCTGCCGAAGAAATGGCTTGACCGGCGCACGCGCTATCACATCAACCCGACCGGCCGCTTCGTGGTTGGCGGCCCGGTGGGCGACTGCGGCCTCACCGGCCGCAAGATCATCGTCGATACCTATGGCGGTTTCGCCCGCCACGGCGGCGGCGCGTTTTCGGGCAAGGATCCGTCCAAAGTCGACCGCTCGGCGGCCTATGCGGCCCGTTACGTGGCCAAGAACATCGTCGCCGCAGGGCTGGCAGCGCGCTGCGAAGTGCAGGTGTCGTACGCCATCGGCGTGGCGGAACCGACCTCGATCATGGTGGAGAGCTTCGGCACCAGCGAGCTCTCGCGCGAGGAGCTCACCGCCCTGGTACGCCGCAATTTCGATCTGACGCCCTACGGTTTGCGCCAGATGCTGGATCTCGCACGGCCGATTTATCAGAAGACCGCCGCCTATGGGCATTTCGGTCGCGAGGAACCCGAGTTCACCTGGGAGCGCACCGATAAAGCCGAGGCACTGGCCGCCGGTGCGCGCCGGCGCGGCGGCAAACGCGCGGCTTAGAGGATCGAGACGATTGAATTGACGCTGCCGCGGACTGCGGCAGCCTGGTGACTGAGGAGCGCTGCGACAGTGGCCCTGCCAGGCTCAGCCCACCGGACTTAAGTCAACGGCGCTCGCAAACCTTGACCGCAAGGAATTGGAGCTACCATGACTGCCACTGCCCGTCCTGTTTCCATCGCCAAGGGTGCGTCGGATTTCCGCGTTGCCGATCTTCAACTGGCCGACTGGGGCCGCAAGGAGATCGCCATCGCCGAAACCGAGATGCCCGGCCTGATGGCGATCCGTGAGGAATTCGCGCCCACGCAGCCGCTGCGCGGTGCGCGCATTGCCGGCTCGCTGCACATGACTATCCAGACTGCGGTACTGATCGAGACCCTGCAGGCCCTGGGCGCCGAGCTACGCTGGGCTTCCTGCAATGTGTTTTCGACCCAGGATCACGCCGCCGCGGCGATCGCCGCGCGCAGCACCGCAGTGTTTGCCTACAAGGGCGAGAGCCTGCAGGAATATTGGGAATTCACCCATAAGATCTTCGAGTGGCCGAACGCGGCGCACGCCAACCTGATCCTCGATGACGGCGGCGATGCCACCTTGCTGCTGCATCTGGGGACCCGGGCCGAGCAGGATCAGGCCGTGATCGCAAAGCCCGCGAGCGAAGAGGAGACCTCGTTGTTCGAGGCGATCCGCGGCACGCTCAAGCGCGATCCGCACTGGTATTCGACCCGCCTGAAGGCGGTGCGCGGGGTCTCGGAGGAGACCACCACCGGGGTCAAGCGTCTCTATCAGATGGCGCGCGAGGGACAGCTGGCGTTCCCCGCGATCAACGTCAACGATTCGGTCACCAAGAGCAAGTTCGACAACCTGTACGGCTGCCGCGAGTCGCTGGTGGATGGCATCAAGCGCGCCACCGACGTCATGGTGGCAGGCAAGATCGCGGTGGTGGCCGGATACGGCGACGTCGGCAAGGGTTCGGCGCAGGCGCTGCGCGCGCTCTCGGCGCAGGTGTGGGTCACCGAAATCGATCCCATTTGCGCGCTGCAGGCGGCGATGGAAGGCTACCGCGTCGTGACCATGGATTATGCGGCCGAACACGGCGACATTTTTGTCACCGCCACCGGCAACTTCCATGTCATCACGCACGAGCACGTGAAGCGCATGAAGAACAATGCGATCGTGTGCAACATCGGCCATTTCGACAACGAGATCGACGTGGCGTCGCTCAAGCAGCACCGCTGGGAGAACATCAAGCCGCAGGTCGACCATGTCATATTCCCGGACGGCAAGCGCATTATCCTGCTGGCCGAGGGACGGCTGGTGAACCTGGGCTGCGGCACCGGTCATCCGAGCTATGTCATGAGCTCCTCATTTGCCAACCAGACCCTGGCGCAGATCGAGCTGTTCACCAATACCGCCAGGTATCCGATTGGCGTCTATGTGCTGCCCAAGCATCTGGATGAGAAGGTGGCGCGGCTGCAGCTCAAGAAGCTGGCGGCACAACTCACCGAGCTGACTGACACTCAGGCGCGCTACATTGGCGTGGATCTGGCCGGTCCGTACAAGAGCGACAACTACCGCTATTGATTGCAAGAGTTGACCTCAATTGGCGACAACACCGGCACGCGCAGTGATGACTATCGTCCGCGTGCCGGTGTCGGCTTATTCCGACAGGCCGAAAGCGCGCGTTTAACATCTCGCTGCGCAGCAATGCACGATTTGAGTGTTGCGTCACCAGCACGTGCGCGGGGCGATCGCCGGCGCTTGAAGCGCATCACTCGCGGTTCGCGCCCGAGTGTGTAAGATTATTTCATGAATGAGGATGTCCGGCTGCTGCAGTTGACCGACTCGCATTTGTTCGCGAGTCCGCACGGCCGATTGCGCGGTGTGGAGACGCTGTTCTCGCTGCAGCGCGTGCTCGCACATGCGACCGCGCGCAAGCTCAACGTCGACGCGGTGCTGTGCACCGGCGACATCGTCAACGACGAACCCGATGGCTATGCACATTTCGCGCGCGTGCTCACGGCCTTCGGCAAGCCCGTCTATTGCGTTCCGGGTAACCATGACGATCCGGCGCGCCTGCGCGGCGCACTGGCGGCGCCGCCGTTTCAGGTGGGTGGGCATGTGGATCTGGGCGCCTGGCGCATCATCCTGGTCGATAGCTGCGTACCCGGTCAGGCCGGTGGACGCATCAGCGCGGCGCAGTTGCAGGCGCTCGAGGCGGCGCTGGCGGACCGCCGGGGCTTTGCCATGGTTTGCGTGCACCATCATCCGGTCGAGATGGCCAGCCGCTGGCTTGACAAGGTCGGCATTGAAAATGCCGATGCTTTTTTTGAGGTGCTCGACGCGCACGCGCACGTACGAGCCATCACCTGGGGACACGTGCATCAGAGCTTTGACGGACGGCGGCGCGGCGTGCGGCTGCTGGCCACTCCCTCCACCTGTGCGCAATTCCTGCCGCTATCGGACGAATTTGCCATCGATGCCCGGCCGCCGGGCTACCGCCGATTGACCCTGCACCCCGATGGCACGCTCGAGACCGACGTGGTCTGGGTGGAGCACGCGGCGGGTGCGCTCGACAGTGCATCGGGACAGACGGGCTGAGGTGCCGCTCAGGTCTGTACGTCGATCAACGGCGCCAGCAGGCGCAGTCGCGCCTCGGGATCGTCGATCTCCAGCAGGTGCTGCTGCAGGCTGTGATCGAGCGGCAGCAGTTCTGCCAGCCGGTGGCTGACCCACGACGCATCCTCGTAATTGGGCTCAACGAATCGGCCCACGGTGGTGAGACTGGCCATGGCGTGGCGCAGCAATGGCACCAGCGGTTGAAATTGTGCGGCCATCGCTACCGCCTTCTCCGGCTCGAGCCATTCCACCGAAGCAGCATTGAGGCCGTCGTCCTGGCGATCACGTGCACAAATGCGAAAGCGGCGCTCACCGCGGCACAGCAGGCCCAGCAGTCCATCGTCCAGCGTCTGAAAATCGACGATGCGCGCTGAGGTTCCGATCAGCGCCGTGTTCACCTCGCGCTCGCTGTCGCTGCCGCCGTCGATCAGCACCACGCCAAAGGCGGCATCCGTGCGCAGACAGCGTCCGACCATATCGAGGTAGCGCGTCTCGAAGATGCGCAACGGCAGCAAGCCACCTGGGAACAGCACCGTGTTGAGTGGAAACAGCGCAATCTGCTGCGTCACGGCTTACTCAGGGCGCGCGACCAGCGCCTGCAGCAGGCGCGTGTGCAATCCGCCAAAACCGCCATTGCTCATGATCAGCACATGATCTCCGGACCTCAGGCGACGCGACAGTTCCAATACCAGCGCATCCAGCTCCGCCACCACGTGCGCTCGCGCTCCCAGCGGCGTCACGGCGGCGCCCACATCCCACTTCAGCGATGGCGGCGCATAAAGCCAGACCTCATCCGCGCCCTCCAGGGAATGGGCGAGCGCCTGCTGGTGCACTCCCAGGCGCATGGTTTGTGAACGCGGCTCGAGCACCGCGATGATCCGCTCACGGCCGACGCGGCGCCGCAGTCCGTCGATGGTGGTCAGGATCGCGGTGGGGTGATGCGCAAAGTCGTCATACACCCGGATCCCGCCGGCGACACCGCGCAACTGCATGCGGCGCGCGACTCCCTGAAAACGGCCCAGCGCCTGAATGCCTTGCTCGATCGGCACGCCGGCGTGGCGCGCCGCCGCCAGCGCCGCCAGCGCATTGTCGGCGTTGTGCGCACCCATGGCGTTCCAGAGCAGTTCGCCGCATTCTCGTCCCTCGAACAGCACCTGAAAGCGCGAGTAATCGCCCCCCGGCGGCACGCTGGCGCGCCATTGAAACCGTGCATCGCCCGTTACCGCACCGCTGCCGGCAAAACGCTCCACCGGCGTCCAGCAGCCGGCCTGCAGCACGCGCTCGAGATTGCCATCCGCGCCATTGCAGACGATACGGCCGCCGCCGGGTACGTTGCGCAACAGGTGCTGGAACTGCTGCTCGATCGAGGCCAGATCGGGATAGATATCCGCATGGTCGTACTCGAGATTGTTCAGTACCAACGTGCGCGGCCGGTAATGTACGAACTTCGCGCGCTTGTCGAAGAACGCCGTGTCGTATTCATCGGCCTCGATGACGAAGAATGGCGCCGAGCCCAGACGTGCGCTGTGCTCGAAATTCTGCGGGATGCCGCCGATCAGGAATCCCGGTGCCAGTCCCGCATCCTCCAGAATCCAGGCCAGCATGCTGCTGGTGGTGGTCTTGCCATGCGTGCCCGCCACGGCCAGCACCCAGCGATCACGCAGTACCGCCTGGGCAAGCCATTGCGGGCCGGAGGTGTAGGGCAGAGCACGCTCGAGCACCGCTTCGATCACCGGCATGCCGCGCGACATGACGTTGCCGATCACCACCACATCCGGCTTGAGCTCGAGCTGCCCGGCGCCGTAACCCTCGATGAGCTCGATGCCCAGAGCGCTCAGCTGCGTACTCATGGGCGGATAGACGTTCAGGTCCGAGCCGGTGACGCGGTGCCCGCAAGCGCGCGCCAGCGCCGCCACCCCGCCCATGAAGGTGCCGCAGATCCCGAGTATATGAACGTGCATGCGAGCTAAGCTCCCACGTGCGAGATGGCGATCAACAGCATTTCCTCGGCCGACATCTGGACGAACGCCAGTATCAGGCACAATCCGAGTCCTCGCTCCAGTGTCGCGCGCAGAATGTGACCGACTGCCAGCAACGTCCAGACCAGCAGCGCGAACGCTGCGACATATACCGGCACCTGCCAGGCCGCATCGTTGGCGAAGCGCGTGGCCAGCGACTCGATCACCATGCTCGGCAGCGTCAGCACGCATTCCAGTCCGAACAATGCCGTGGCCGTCTGCAGGAAGCGCTCACGCCGCCCCTCGACCAGCAGCAGCAGTCCATACCACAGCAGCATGAACGGCACGTCGAGCGCCAATTGTAGCGGCCAGCCCGGCTGCGCTGGCGGCAGCAGCCGCCCGATGAGCGCACTGAGCAGAACATAAGCAGCGATCGTCAATGGCAGTAAGATGCCCACAGCAGGCACATCCTGCGGTCCGCGGCGCCAGATCGCGATCCGCAAATACAGCAGCGCCAGCCGCGCCAACGGATTGTTAAGGGACACTTCAGGCATGCCGGAGATTATCAGCGACAGCGCCGGGCTGGCGCAGCTATGTGAGCAACTGCCGGCGGCCGATGTCATCGGGCTGGATACGGAATTCATGCGCGAGCGGACTTATTTCGCGCAGCTGTGCCTGCTGCAGCTCAATGTCGACGGCCAGAGCTGCTGCATCGACACACTGGCGCTGCGCGACCTGAGTGCGCTGCGCGCGACCATGGCGTCCGCGCGCATGCCCAAGGTGCTGCATGCGGCGCGGCAGGATCTGGAGGTACTGGCGCCGGCCACCGGGACTTTGACCGGGCTGTTCGATACCCAGGTTGCGGCCGCGCTGATCGGCATGCCGGCGCAGATCGGCTATGGCGAACTGGTGCAGCGCTTGCTGAACATCACGCTGCACAAGAGCGAGACGCGCACCGACTGGACGCGCCGTCCGCTGAGCGCCGCGCAGGTGGCCTACGCACTGGACGACGTGCGTTATCTGCTGCCGTTGCGCGATCGTCTGCGCGAGCGCCTGGAGCGCCTCGGCCGGTGGCGCTGGTTCGCGGAAGAAATGGCTGAACTCGATGCGGTCGGCTCCTTCCAGGTCGATCCGCAGCAGGCCTGGCACCGCATCAAGGGTTTCAGTGATCTGGACCCGGCGCGCCAGCGGCTCGCGCGCGCCCTGGCCGCCTGGCGGGAACAACGCGCCATCGGCGCCGATCGCCCCCGTAACTGGATCCTGCCCGATGCCGCGCTGCGCGACATCGTGCAGGGCGTGCCGCGCACGCCTTCCGAGCTCGAGGCCGTCGCGGCACTTCCCGAGGGCATACTCAACCACAGCGGCCCGCAGATCCTGGGATTAATTCAGGGTGAGAATATGCCGTTGCGGCTGGAGCCGTTGCCGCAACGCCGCCGTCCCGACCCGGCTTTCACCGACGCCGTCAGGAAGCTTGCGCAACTGGCACAGCAGATCGCGCGCGAGCTCGGCATGGCACCGGAGATTCTGGCCACCCGGCGTGAGATGGAGCGGCTCGTGGGCGGAGCGCGCGACGGCGCTCTGCTGACAGGCTGGCGCCGCGAGGTGATCGGCGAGCGCCTGCTGGGCGCGCTTTAGGAGACGCTGGACGCGGGCGCGGGCGCGCAAGACAGCGATGCGATCAGGCGCGCCGTCACATCGGCCACCGGGCCGTCGGCATCGATGCTGCGCAGCAGTCCCTGGACCGCGTAGTGCTGCGCCAGCGGGCGGGTCTCACGCTCGTACACCTCCAGACGCCGCCTGACCGTGCTTTCCTCGTCATCGCGCCGCTGCACCAGCGGCGGGTGATCGGCGCACTGATCGCAATGCGCCGGGCTTTCAGCCGCGGCGCCATGGACGTTGAACACGCGGCCGCATTGCGGACAGCTGCGCCGTCCCGAGATGCGCTTGATGATCTCGTCGTAATCGACTTCGAACAGCACCACCGCATCGAGCGGCGCGCCGATGGCCGCCAGCATGGCGCGCAGGGCCTGGGCCTGTGCGAGATTGCGCGGAAAGCCGTCCAGGATAAAACCGTTGGCGGCGTCGCTCTCGGCCAGCCGCTCACGAATCATTCCCACCACGATCTCGTCGGCCACCAGCTGACCGGTGTCCATCGCGGCTTTGGCGCGGCGGCCGTACTCGGTTCCACGGGCCACGGCGCTGCGCAACAGGTCCCCGGTGGATATCTGTGGAATGCCGAAGCGCTCGACCAGACGCTGAGATTGGGTGCCTTTCCCCGACCCCGGGGCCCCCATAAGCACTATTCGCATCCGCGAAACACTACCGACCGGCGCCGGGAAGGTCAAACCATCGCCGGCGACTGACTTCCGGGCCGCGCCCAAGGTATGCTCGCGCGGCTCATGAAAACCAGGAAACCTGCGGTCCCGGCCCGCAACGCGTTGTACGCGCAATCCGGCGGTGTCTCGGCGGTCATCAATGCCTCCGCCTGCGGCGTGATCGAAACCGCGCGCAAGCACCGGCGCCAGATCGGCCGTGTCTACGCCGGACGCGACGGCATCATCGGCGCGCTGACCGAGAACCTGATCGATCTGTCGCGCGAGAGTGCGGCCACGATCCGCGGCCTGCGCTATACGCCGGCGGGTGCATTCGGCTCAGCGCGCTTCAAGCTCAAGAGCCTGGATCAGAACCGGGCCGAGTACCAGCGGCTGATCGAGGTGTTCCGCGCGCACGACATCGGCTATTTTTTCTACAACGGCGGCAATGATTCCATGGACACGGCATGGAAGATCTCGCAGATCGGCCAGGCCATGGATTACCCGGTGGTGTGTGTCGGCATACCCAAGACCGTCGATAACGATCTGCCCATCACCGATTGCTGCCCCGGGTTCGGCTCGGTTGCCAAGTACATCGCCGTCTCCACGCTCGAAGGCGGCCTGGACGTCGCCTCGATGGCGCGCACCTCGACCAAGGTGTTCGTGCTCGAGGTCATGGGACGGCACGCCGGCTGGATTGCCGCGGCCGGCGGACTCGCGGGCCGCAAGGCTGCAGAGCCGCCGCACATCATCCTGTTTCCCGAAATAACCTTTGAACGCGCGAAGTTTCTCGAGCGCGTGAAGCAATGCGTCAGCCAGTACGGCTATTGCGTGATCGTGGTTTCCGAGGGCGCGCGTTACCCGGACGGCAAATTCCTCGCCGAATCGGGCACCCAGGACGCATTCGGCCACAGCCAGCTTGGCGGTGTCGGTCCGGTGGTCGCCAACATGGTGCGCGAGGCCTGGGGCTACAAGTACCACTGGGCGGTCGCGGATTATCTGCAGCGCTCGGCGCGCCACCTCGCCTCCAGGACCGATGTCGAGCAGGCCTATGCCGTCGGCAAGGCCGC
>Ga0208849_1001467_pt1 | contig 16310 bp, 15 predicted proteins | sample NGESurdeep072012_10_FD_184470 | JGI IMG/M metagenome (GOLD analysis project Ga0208849, IMG submission 184470) | Arctic peat soil microbial communities from Barrow, Alaska - NGEE Surface sample 53-3 deep-072012 (SPAdes) | ecosystem: Environmental > Terrestrial > Soil > Wetlands > Peat ...
TGCCCTTCGCCCCGCCGATGCCATTGTCGAGAGTTCCCTGGAACGCAATCTGAAGAAGCGTCGTTTTTGCTCGATCTGCGACGCCGAGCATGGCCTCGTCAGCAGCCCACGCGGAGAGAAACCCGCGCACATCGCCGCTCGACTTGAGCCGAGAACGGTAGGTCTTCCACCAGAATGCGGCGTCGGCACGGATGGATGCCGGATACTCGCGCGTCACGTTTACGAACCGCTCGCTTTGATATTGCCAGAGCGCAAGCGGTGCTCCCGAGTCAGCGAAGTCGGTGAAGACGTAGGCGAACCGCTCGTCGGCGCTTTCAAACAACACCTTTTCGCCCAACCTGACCAGTTTCGCACCGGAGTCTGCGAAGTTGATCTCGCTCTTGTTAGGCGCCCTCGTGCTGAAGTCGAAGACCTGATCAATGAAGCAGCAATGCGCGCCGCCCGTATACAGCAAGAGCAGCAACTCTGGAAGCCCGTCGGCGTCCAAGTCCCGAAACGAGATAGACGGTCTGGCGCCGAAGCCACCCGGCCCCAGGGACGGTGATCCTGCCGCAGAGGACGTTACCGGCGCATCGAGGACAAGCACGCCCGCGTGAAGAACAGTGAGGTGGAGATCAGAGTAGGAAGGCAGGCCATATTCTGTGCTTTGCAGGTAGGTAAAGCTCGCCTGCCAATCTCCGGAGACGGCGCGTTCGGTGTGCGGCGTCGCAGCGGCTGCGGCGCAGGCAAAGACAAGGGCGAGAACCGAGGCGACGAGCGACGGATTGATTACCTTCGACATGCCTGTTCCCTGACCTGCTTTAGAACTCCTTCTTAATCGACAGAAGGTGCCAATAGAAGTATCCGGCACGAGGGCCGGTAGTGGTCGAGATCTGCGCCGTGTAGATGTGGTTGTTCACGGCGTCGAGATCGCATTGGAACCGCCAGAACTTATCGAGGCCGTAGGCGCTTGTCTGAACGCCGAGGTATCGGAGGCCTGTGCAAGCCGCGTTCTCGATATTGACGTGTTTGGCGCCGTAGTAGACGCCGCGTGACTCAATGGCGTGCCCGAGTGTCAACTCATCGACATAGGCGTGGGCATACGACGACTGCGCGGAACCCGTGACGGTGAGCGTCAGCGCCGCGACAACCACGGCTAATAGTGACAGGAGCCTTCTCATAAACGTGTCTCCTTGTCCAAGAGGATGCGAGGCAAAGCGCCGGCGCCAAAACGGGTCTCTCCCAAGTACCGCGAGCAAGCGGGCACCTCTACGTCACCACGTCAGGATGCTGGTCCGGATTTCGCCCGCAATCGCCCAGATCAGCATCAGGACGCTGAAGATGAAGACCGCCCACGTCATTCTTCCTCCACCGCAGAGGGTTCACCTGCCGCACCTCCTGTACTCGTGCTGGCCGCAACCTTACGAGCCGAAGCTGTACTCACTCTCGCCCTTTTGTCATCATCTGTCCAGTCCAGTCGCGTCCTCCAGCGTTCCGCCTGACGGGGTTGACGTCACCGACCATCAGATCGCTGGCCCAAGCTCATCGGGCCAGGAACCGTCCGGGCCAAAGCCGTCGGGCTTCGCGCTCGACTCAAGCGGCGTCATTCGAAGTGAGCTTTCCTCTCCCTCCCGGCATGAGCGGTAGCCCGATCTGGTGGTTCAGCGAGAAAACCAGCGAGCGATTGCTGCTCGGCATCGCGATTGGCTCTCGATCGAGCATGCGACCACTGTCGCGAACGACTCGTGAGGAACCCGACGGAATTCACGTGTGGCCGTGAGACTTTTAGCGCTTCTTGACTGGAGGCCTTCGCAGCTCCAAGGCCGTTCTCTCGCCGAAGTCATTCTCCCTAGACCGGCGTCTAGCGCCCGCGCCCGTGTACGGAGCCGGCTGTGTTGGAGAAACAAGCGATATAGAGCCAGCTCGAGCTAGGCAACTTTCAGGCAACGCGAGCGCGTTCCGATGGGAGCCGTCGCGTCCCCTCGCATCCTGCGAGAACTTGGCGCAAGCAGGCCTTTCAATGATGCGGATGGGACTACTCGGGACCGGCCGCTACACCCCATACCTGAATGGTAAGGAGGGGGTCGACGGTTCGAGTCCGTCAGAGGGCTTCGTTATTGCACCTGCTTAGAGACCGTTTTCGTTGCTTGCCATGACAGCGGATCGCCGCGGCGACGTCCACGCAGCGTCCACCAGCGTCCACGGCTCGAACTCGGGTGCGTTGAGCGCATCGAGGAGCTTGATGGCGTGTTCGCGTCCGTCGCGTGCAAGGTGGCCATAGTGGCGATCGATCATCGTCAGGCTAGCGCCCATGTACCGCGACAGGTCAAAGGTCGAGATGCCGGCACGGAGCGCGAAGGTCGCGAACGTGTGCCGCAGGTCGTAGATCCGCCGAGGTGGCCTGATCCCTGCATGGAGCTGGGCGGGACGCCACTGGTAGGGGCGGAAGTGATGGACGTCCAAGTAACCACCTCGCTCACCGGGGAAGAGCAGCGGCGAATGCTCGTTCTCAGGCAGCCGGTCGAGGGCATCGAGCGCGCGAGTTTGCAACGGCACCGCGCGAAGGCTCCCTTCGGTCTTCGGCAGTTTGAGCACACCCTTTGTGAAGGAGCGCCGGACATGGGCAACGCGCGCTCCGCGATCAACGTCGCGCTTCTCGAGCGCGATCCACTCGGCCGGGCGCATGCCAGTCGCGGCGGCGAAGAGAATCATTGGCCCATAACGGGGACCGAGTGCCGCAGCGACTGCTTCGAGTTCCTCCCATGACTCGAAGGGGCGTTGCTCTTTCCGTCGCGGTGTCGGGTTGCTGACGCCGACCTTCGCGGGATTGATGTCGAGCATTCCCCAGGCGATCGCGCGATCGAGGGTCTGCCGCAGCGCCTGTGTTGCTTCGAAGCGGTGACCGGGTGAGAGCGTCATCCGCCAGGCGGCGATCTCTTGGGAGGTCAACTCCCCGACTCGGCGATCACCAAAGGCCGCAACCGACTTTCCGAGTAGCCACCGCAACTTGTCGATCGTCACCTGCTGAACATCGTGTTGCGCAAGATACGTTTCGACAAGCTCGGCCAGCGTCAGCGACCGCGGGATCCGCCGCTCACGCCGAACCCGGTCAAGCTCACGTTCGAGGGCCGAGGTCGCATCGATCTCGGACGTGAAACCGCCATGTTGAACCCTCTTGGAGTCGCGCCCGCCCGTCCGGTAGCGGTAAGCCCAGCGGGATGCGCCGTCACGCCCTGCCGTCTTGAGCTGGAAGACCTGCCCCTGCTGGATCATCTTCTACCTCCTCGATCGATGTGACCTCCTTAGCCGCTTGTTCCCACCGGCAATCGGAGCGGGCACATCGAGCGTTAGGTAGACGGTCTCAGTAGCGGCGGCCGATGAATCGACCCGAACGACCGTGACACGGGTTTCCCCATGGGTCCTTGTGTTTGCCGAGTCGGGAGTTCGAGCGGGTGTGAACGAACTCACGTCCGCAGACGGTGCATTGGTACACGTACTCGGGCTGGGCAGATCTTCGCTGGCGTGACGGTGTGCGCGATGTGCGTGCGCCGGTTGAGGTTCGGGTTTGGAGGGGTGCGTGAAGCGGTCCCCGGGCGGAGAACTCGATTGGGAATCGGGGCCGGAACGGTCTGTTCGTGACCCGAATACCGGTGATCTTGTCGAAGCCGTAGGTGCGATGGCCGCTTCCGTCCGCGCGCTCAGCGTGAAGCAACAGTCGCCCGGCGCGAGACATGCGCAGCGCATAGGGCTCGATCAGTCTTGTGCTGCCTTCGTACGCGAGTTCGACAAGCAAGTGATTTGTTGCCGCGAAGCGAAGAGACTCGAGCGGCACGCCGACACCCCATGTCGCAAGGGTCGGCGGTGGCGACCATGAGGAGTCTTCATCGCGGCCGGCGGGCACTGGTACGGCTTGTTCGAACACGACCGTGCCTTCAAGCCAGCCGAAGAGCTCGGGAAGTTCGTCGAGGAAACCCTGGAGAGGCGGTAGCGCTGGAAGCTGGTGGCCGAGCATGTTCTCCCAGTCGGCCGCAAGCGTTGCGAGGAGCGTCTCGTCTGTAAACGTCGAGGTAGTCGGAACGGGCACTCCTTTCCCGCGGCACTTCTCCGCGAGGGCATCACGGATCACGTCCGGGTAGAGCCGAAGATCATCTCGTCGAAACAGATTGACGATGTCGTAGAGATCGCGCGGACGAGCGCGTTGGCCCATCGCCCTCAGCTTCTCGGCGAAGACTTCCTCGAACGAGTAGCAGCGGACCGTGCCTTGGAGTGGACCGTCTGGATACGGATGTGCGATCTCTCGAAGGACTGGAGGACGGACAACCGCTTCATCGGCAGCCAGGTCGAGCTTTACGCGCGCCGGTTGCGGTGTTGCTCGCGGCCCTGTGTAGTAGACGCGACCCTCGGCGGTCTGTTCGCCTGGCCGAAGCCGCAGCATCGGCGCTCGTGCAGCGAAATCGATGCCGGAAGCGTCGTGGACGCGAGCGAGGACCTGATCGAGAAGTGGGCCAACGTCTTCCGGTCGAATCGGCCCTCCCGGCAAGACTGTGAAGTCGAGGTCTTCTGAGAAACGGTACGTCTCGATGTAACACTTCTTCAGGCAAGTGCCACCCTTGAAGATCCATGAGTTACCTAAGGTCGGATCGGCGCCGATTCCCCAAAGAAGCCATCCGAGTATGTAGTCCTTCTCGATGACCTCTTCTGCGAGCTGCCATTCGGCGACGCGCTCGACGATGTCGGCGCGGGTGATCACGATGCCTCCGCGAGCGCGCCGAGCGGAACGTTGATTCGCAGCCCCCAGCGTCGAAGGATTCGCCCTCGGGCTTTCACCGATGGGTCGAGCGCGACGAGCCCGGCGCTTCGCCGGCTGCGGCATGCGGCTACGAGTGCGTCCGCGTCGATACCGAGTTCTTCGAGCAGATAGCCGAGCCGTTTGAAGACTGCGTGGTTCGCGAGCCGATCCCCATACTCGATCACTCGGTCATCGTCGCGGTGGATGCTTGACATGTACTCGCGCAGAACGTCGGCGACCGTGCGGATACCACCGCCGAGATGCGGGTCGTCCAACACGTCAACAAGCGTCCGCGAAGGGTCCGAGACCGTGACGCGCGTACGACCCCGCCAGACCTCGGTCGTCCCGAACAAAGCATCCCTGCTCCGAACGGTCACATGAAACGGCAGGCCCTGAATCTCGAGATCGCGTTCCCGGACCCGCTTGGCGGTGACGACGAGCATCGTGCGAAACAGCTGCTCGGTGAGGTCCCAGTACTCGCAAGCGCTCCACCCGCCGATGTAACACGGGCTGAAGACGAGATCCGCAACAACCCATGCGTCTTCGCGCCACTCGCCAGCCTGCCGTGCATCAAGCGGAACAGCGACGTACAGGCCGCGTCGAATCCGAGATAGCCATCCGCGGCGAGCGAGGTACCCAAGCAGGCGGCTCGCACGAGTATGGCTCAGCTCCAGAGCCTCGGCGGCATCGTCGATGCTGAAGGCGCCCCCCAGACGGTGAAGCGTCTCGAGATGAGCGCGGTGTCGTTTACTGATGCCTGCTGGTACAGCCAAAGCGATCAAACCCCTACTTGGAGAAGGTTAGTACGTTCCCAGTATATCGGTATAGCTCAAGCGCAGCAATGCTGATCTCATGCGCATTGTGGCACTCTCATTATCGACTCCCCAGCCCAAGAAGGTCGGAGCCGCCATTCAACTCGACGGCTCCGACCCGAGCTCGCGGCTACGACCATTCAGGCTTCGGGAAGCGCAGGATCCCACTGCGAGCCGCAATGAAGAAGCAGATGAGGCCAAGCAACGAGCCGGCCGCAATGGCCAACTGAAGCCAGCCGTTCGTGAGTGGATCAGGCATGGCGAACCTCCTTTCCGCTGTCAGTGGGTCAGGCACTCGGGCGAGACCCTCGGGCCACTCAAACAGAACCATGCGCCTCCGTGGCGAAAAACAGTGTTTCGCGTAGCGTGTAACGGCCGTGCCCACCGAGCCGAACTGGGAACCGCTGCCGAACGTCCTCGCATCCGTGGAGACAGCCGGGTTCACCATGAGCAAGTCCCAGCTCTGGCGGCTCAGCTCGGCCGGGATCGTCGGCGAACCGAAGGTCGAGTCGCGTGGCCGCAGCCTCGGCAAGGAGTCGCACTACCCACCTGGCACCGCCGAGCGCACCATTCGCGCTCTCTCGCTTGCGGATGTCGAACGGCGACTCCCAGAACGCGCATGGCTGATTTGGTGGCTCGACGGCGGCGAGATGTCTCCAGGGGCTCGAACCTTCCTGCAAGAGACAGCGCGAGAACTCGATCACCAACTCGGCAAGATCAGAAAGCTCGTCAAGAGAAATGCTCTTGGCGATCCCGAGGCCGTAGCCCAACTCGACGAGATCTACGTCGGAGCAGAAACAGAACGCGTCGACGGCCCGTTCGCTCAGGCGCGTAAACGCGTCGGCAAGTCGCGGGCATCGTCGCTCGTGCAGTTCTTCCTCGAACTAGCGAGCGGGACATTCACGGCCTTCCCGATCGATGCGCTCGAGGGCTCGAGTACCGCGGCTGGCCAACTCGTCGAGAAGGCCCTCGGATTCGATCATGCCCGGCAAGCGTCGGTGGCCGGGTCGGAACCCTGGCTTCAAGGTGATCTCGAGCTCGACTTCGCTCGGCTCTCATCAATCCTCCGCGACATCTCACTCGAAACGCAAGCCTCGGCTGCTGACGAGTCGCTCGACCGAGCACGAGAAGAGATGCGCTCGTTCCAGGAAGTAATCGAGGCAACAGCCGAAGGCGCTCGTCTGCTTCTTGGCCGCGGTGGCTTTGGATTCCGGCTCTTGGCGAATGCGTTCGCAACCGCCGGCTACCGAGGTCAGGTGTTTTTTCTCCTCGCGTGGCAGGCAATGCGCGAGCACGATGATTTACGTACAGGGATGGAAGCCATACTCGAGTGCCTTCCACAAGCCCAGGCGATGCGCGAGGCCGGTCGAACGCTTGCATACCTCAGAGATCATGTCCCCGCCTACCGCACGCTGCTCGCACCGCGTCGCGTCAGCAAGGCGCTGCGCGATCCTGAAGCCCAAGCCCGTTTCCAACATGAGGTTGCTGCCGTCCGCGCAGCACATGCAGACGAAATCGACGCCGCTCTCGCCGCGTATCGTGAGCACAGTTCTGATCTGGACCCGACACAAGACGAGTCCGTGAAGGAGCTCACACCGTACGGATGAGTCACGAAGGCAAACCGGTGATTGGCGAGCACAACCTCGGCGAGAGTGCCCGCAAGCAACTTGAGGAAGCGCGCCGAGACCCAAGGCTCGACCGTGGGCGTGGCGCTTCCGTGGCGGATTTCTGGGCCGCCATCGAAGAAGCGGAGCGTGTGCGGATGCTCGGGATCTGGGGTCTCTATGAGCTCCAACGATCGCTTGAGAATGAAGAGGCGAAGCTCGGTGTCTCGCGGGACGATCCCAATCTCGATGACTCGGTGACGAGACGCCTCCAGGCTGCCTGGGAACGAGCCGAACTGGCGCGCAGCGACCACGAGGCCGGCCATGCCGGGCTTAACGCCCAATGCCTGGTCAGCCAGGTCAGTGCACTTGACGCTCTAGTCGAGGAGTTCGCCCCAGCGATGCGCGAGATCCAGGTAGCCATGATCGCGGACCAGATGACGAAGAAGGCCGCTGAGGAACACCCTGAGGCGGCCGCCGCCCTATCTCCCGAAGTCCACGCGAAGATCGGTGAGGTGGTGCGGAAACAGCTCGCGAACATGCTTCCGAAGCTCAAGAGTTTGAAGAACAAGGGCGCTCAGCGTTACGAGAAACTGCTCGCGGGTGTTGGACTTGCAGCTCCGGCAGACCGACAAATTCCTCAAGACTTGGACCAAGCCATCGCAGAGATGGGCGCATTACGTGACGCACTCGTGCATCGGTCAGCGCGAATCGACGCAAAGGCACTTTCCGATGCTCCATCACTTCGCTGGGCGGAAGGCGAGCTCGTGCGCCTCTCCGATGACGACTATCGAACGTATTCGGCAGCGATTCGCTGTTATTCGGAAGAAGTCGTCTTCCGGTCGATCAGAGCCTGGCCTGAAGTGACGGATAAGGATGGCCCGAACCTCGCGAATTGGAAGAGCTACTACCGCCTCGGGGCGTAGGCGCGATAGGGCTACAAATCCTATGGCGTCACTCCGGCTGAGCTGGCGCGCTGCTGTTCTACGAGTCGAGGCTCGAGCGGATCGTCGCCCAGTTGGTCGCCGGGCTGAGGTACTCAGGGACGAACCTCAGCAGGCCAGTGTCTTGCCACCGGCGCCACTTGCCTCGGATCGCACCACGCGCATTCTGGCCAAGACGGACGGGGTCGGGGTGTAAGACAACCAGCCGCCGATCGCCAGGCCGTTCCGCCCACGCCACGATCCGCGCGTTGATCGCCTTGTCGCGGAAGCCATAGCCGACGACGACGAGAGCATCAGCATCGCGGAGAGCTTCGTGGAAGCGAAAGTGCTGGTCGGCGTAGATGCCCGTCGGGTAGCTGAGGATCTTGTTGAAGGTGCCGGTGAGGATGAGCGGCCGACCGAGCGCTGGGTAGTCGAGCAACTCGTTAGCCGGGCCGCGGGCGTGCTCCGGGTCGCCGTCGGTCGCGCGGGCCGTGAACTGTCCCGTCCACCCGTCCCGTGTCAGCGCGTAGCGCCACCAGTCGATCGAGCCGTGGAGCTTCAGGAGTCTTCGAGTCGGAATGCTGAAGTGGTCGTTCCAAACACGGAGCGTGCCGAAGGGATCGTCGAAGCCGTCGGAGACCTGCACGTCGAAAACGTCGAACGCGTGCTCGAGAACGACGTCATGGTTGAGTGTGGCGATCGTCAGCTGGTCGACTTGCTCGTCGCGCACGGTGTCCGCGAGGGCGGCGAGGTGGTCGAACGGCCCGGCCGGGCGCCCGAGCAGCGAGCGGACGATGTCATCGATGTAATCGGCGCCTGCTCCAGCGATCCGGACAAGCTCGTCGCCGTAGGCGGTTCCGAGCCGCTCGTTCAACGGGAGAAGTGCGGGATTCTCGTACTCGGACGTTAGCCCGTCCTCGATCTGGCGCGCGACGTATGCAATGTCCTCGTAGTTCGTCGTTCTGGTCTTGTCCTGCGAGCGAAAGTAGTCGTCGCAGAGCTGCTCGAGTTTCTGTACGAAGTCGACGATGGCGGGGAGCTCGTGGTTGAAGATCTCGTGGTTCGGCGGCAGCTGGTCGACGACACGCCAGCCGGTGCCGGTCGCCATGACGTTGTTGCCGGAGCGCACGCGCTGCGTGATCTCGCCAACCGAAGGCATCCCAGCGCCCAGGGATGCTCCCGACCCCAGCAGCATCACGATGTTCACGGAGTCGAGTCTACGAGTGGCTCGAGACCGAGCTTGCAGCTCGCGCAGTCGCTGGCGAGCCCGACGGACACTGCCGGCTGTCACCGGGCGCATCGAGGGGGCAGCGCGGCCACCTCGCGGCCTACAGTGGCAGCACGTCTGACGAAGCGGTCACCAGCGAGCAGGTTGAGGAGATCCGGCGGCTATACGAGGTTCAGCCTCGAGGGTGGCTAGAACTCGAGCCCGCCTACGCGGGCGACGGCGTTACGCACTTCACAACGAACCCAGGAACGATCACCGGACCGACCTCGGTCCGCTACGCCGAGGACGGCTCGCTCCTCGAGTTCCGGATGACCGTCGAGCATCTGGAAACCGAAACGCCGATCGCAGGATTGGACTCCCCCTTTGTGTTCGTGAACATGCTTCCGATCCCGGGTTCACCTGGTTCATTCGGCATGGGCGGTCGGTCAAACGAGTGCGCCTCGGTGGAGGTCAGCGGCGAGGGGTTCACGGTGGCTCCTGCTCAGCGCTCGTCGGTGATCGCGAGCGCCGGAGATGCCGGTGTGGTCTTCAGGCCGTTCCGCACGATTGCTCGCTTTGCGGAAACGGCGACTCCTCACTATTGGGTGGCTCCGCTGCTCAACTTCGTCGTCGACTTCAGACGTGTAGCACCACCGTTGCAGGATCACCCGCTGCGGACTCGAGCAACTGCACCTCTCGCCATGAGCAATGGTCTGCTGCGCTTCTACCACGAGAGCTTCTATCGGGAGGGGAACGCGCTGATCCCGTTTCTGTGCGAGGGCGAGCCGGCTTTCGTCGAGCCGCTGCCCGACTACACCGAGCGACGGGCGCGGGTCGAGTCTGGCGAGAGCGCGATCACGGCAGTCGCCGTCGGTCGTACCCCTAGCGGGTTCGATCTCGACGCCCAGGACTGGTTTCCGGCCGACCTCGTGACGCTGCTCGGTCTGAGCACGGGCCGAACGGTCGGAGTGCCGTTCGTTGAGATCCGCGGGGCGGCTGGAGAGTTGATCGCGAGGATGCATGTGCGCGTTGGCGACGCGGGCCAGAGCCGCGGCACCGCCCTGATTGATGAGCAGATCAACGGCACAACCGGACCTCTCCTTACCTCGTTCCTGGTCTCTGACGTCCGTGACGCGGTCTGGTTCCGCGTCATGCTCAAGCACCTTCTGCGCGCCTTCACCGGGGGAGGCACAGTCGAGGATCGCCTCAGCCATCTCCTCCGGGCAGTCGACGGGGCCTGCGCCGGGCTCGAACTCAACCGAGGTCGGCCACTCGAGATTGAGGAGAGCGCTCGCGAGGAGGTCGAGACGGCGATAGACGAGGTCATCGCCAAGCTTGGCGAGATTGGCGGTCGCGCGTCGGAGGACGGCAAGATGCGGCTCGCCCAACTCCAGAACCGTGTGCGCGAGATCACGGCGAACAAGCCGTCGTTCTCCACGCAACTGCTGACGTTGGTCGATGCAGTCGGCTTGCCGGATGCGGACTGGCTCAGAGAGTTCGCGTTCCGCCTGAAGAACCCGCGACCGGACGGGCAACCGAGAACCCCGACCAGTTGGGCGGGAGCAGCGAGCACCTACCGCAACCGCATCTTCCACTCTGCGTTCATCGACTTCGACACGTACGACGTCGACAACGCCTTCGCGTTCATCCAGCACCTCTCCGATGTCCTCGCACGCGTCGTCTTCCACCTGATCGGCTTTGTTGGCGAATACAAGCCACCTTGCGGCAACGCCGGAATGGCCACCTATGAAAGACCGAGTTGGGCGAGGCCGGAACGACTCTCCGCTGAGGTATTCCGCTACATCAACTAGGTACGAACGCTTGTGTCTCCACGAGTCGGGTCTAGCCGATAGGCGACGGCGTCATGAACAAGAAGCAAGCCAAGAAACCTCAGCAACAGGTGCGTGCTCACACGCGAAGGCAGCGCGAGCCGCGGGTCTGCATCTTCTGCCTCTCGAACAAGAACGCGTTCACCGCGCCCGAACACATTCTCTCCGAGGCGCTCGGGAACACGCAGCTGATCCTTCCGCCCGGCGTCGTCTGCGATCCCTGCAACCACGGCCCGCTCTCGGGCCTCGATAAGGCACTCGTCGAGTTCCCACCCCTCCAACTCATCCGTGTGCTCTGGAGTCTGCAGCGAAAGAAAGGCGGCTACGCGACTGCGCAGTTCTCGAACGGAACGATCATCGGGCACGCCGGCAACAACATCCAAGTCGATAGCGACAACGACGACTTCCTCGTCGAAACCGGGTGCTCAAGGAGTTCCAAGTACGCGCGGTTGCGTTCCTCGGTCGTCAGCGCGAAGTTGGAGTGGCCCACGATCGTCAGCTCCTTGCCGCGCACGTCCGCCGACCGCAGCGGCGCCTCCGAACCGGCCGACTGGCCGATGTGAAACACGCGCGCGTGTCGTGCAGCGTGCTCGAGCACGCGGGCCAGCGGTTCCCCCCAGATCGGATCGATGCACACCGTGAACCCCTCCTCCCCGAACGCGTCACCGACCTCGTCGAGCGCGACGACATCGGCCCTCGCCTGCCGGCCAGCGCCGACCACCTTCTCGGCGCCCAGCAGCTTCGCGGCCTGCACAGCCACCTGGCCGACAGCGCCGCGCGCGCCGAGCACGAGCACGCGGTCTCCCGGCCCCACCTTCGCCTTCCAGGCGACGGGCACCCAGGCGGCGACGCCCGCGATCCCGATCGCGGCGGCGAGGGCAGGATCGGTTCCGTCCGGGAGCTGCAGCGGCAGGCTCTCCGACACCGCCACGCGCTCGGCGAGAAAGCCCGGCTTCGCGACGCCGTGGCCCTCGCCGAAGAGATAGACGAGCGTCCCGTCCTCAGTCCGGCCCGCGGCCTCGCAGCCGGGAACATACGGCAGAGCGGGATGGCCGCCGTAGAAGACGCCGCTGCCGACGGTGATGTCGAGCGGATTGAGGGCGACCGTCTCGATCCGGACACCGTCGACGTCGGGAAGCTCCACGACCTCGGGCGACCGCTTCAACGCGTTGATACGGGCGCCGCGCACACCGCGACGATAACGCGCGCCGCCCGCTCGAGCAGGTGGAGCGGCAGCGTCGCCGGCACATGCACGAACCCTGAAGGGCGCCAATATTGGTGTCCGCTCTTCTTTGCGCGAGGGCAGGGAGGGTCGAGGACATGGTTCTCTCCTTTCTCTACCTCGCTTTCCGGGCCCTACTTGGTGCGCTTGTCCGTAGCCGCCGCGGCCTGCATGTAAAGGACATCGAGCTGCTCGTGCTGCGCCACGAGCTCGAGCTTCTCCGCCGCCAGGTCGCCCGGCCGAAGCTCAGGCCTGATCGGGCCCTGCTCGCAGCAGCTGCCTGTCATCTGCCGGGTCCCGCGCGCAGTGCACGCCTGGTGACTCCGCGGACGCTGCTGCGTTGGCATCGAGCGCTTGTGCGTCGAAAGTGGCGGCAGCCTTCGGGACGGCGCGGGCGGCCGGAGCTGCCGGCTGAGGTTCGGGAGCTGGTGCTACGGCTCGCGCGCGAGAATCCGTGCTGGGGCCATCGGCGGATCTGCGGCGAGTTGAGCAAGCTCCGCTTCCAGGTATCGCCGACGAGCATCCGCCGTCTTCTTGCTCGGGCGCGACTCGATCCGGCGCCGCGGCGCGCAGGACCGAGCTGGCGCGAGTTCCTGCACGCGCAAGCGGCGAGCATCGCCGTGTGCGACTTCTTCACCGTCGAGAGCGTATTCTTGCGCCGCTACTACGCGCTGTTCTTCATCGCACACAGCAACCGGCGCGTCTGGCTTGCCGGCTGCACGAGTAATCCAAGCGGCGCCTGGGTAACCCAGCAGGCGCGCAACCTCGGTCTTGACTTCTCCGAACAGGGAGTCCGCTTCCTCATCCGCGACCGCGACAGCAAGTACAGCGGCCCCTTCGACGAGATTTTCCGCAGCGAAGGCATCCGGATCGTGAAGACGCCCGTCCGAGCGCCGAAGGCCGACGCGATCGCGGAGCGCTTCGTCCGAACAGTCCGTTCGGAGTGCCTCAACTGGCTGCTGATCCTCAATCGACGCCACCTCGAAAGCGTGCTCCGCGTCTACGTCGACCATTACAACCGCGAGAGGCCGCATCGTGCCCTTGAACTTCGCCCGCCCGACCCTGACACGCCACAAGCAGGATCGCATGTGGGCAAGATCCACCGCCGCGACCGCCTCGGTGGCCTCATCCACGAGTACCACCGAGCCGCCGCGTGAGACGCGACTCGAATAATGGCGCCCTTCACCGTCTTCGCGTCGCGTGGTCGGAGCGGCGCGACGGGTCCGTTAGCGGTTTTCGGCGCGGCGGGTGAGGTCGACGGCCGCCATCCGTAGTTCGCTCGTGTACCGCCCTCCGTCTCCCTCGAGCCAGCATTGTTCGGGCGCGGGAAGCATTTCGGTGAAGGCAACGAGCGCCTCGGGTGCCCCGCTCGCCGCGGGACGCAGGAAGCGGGAGAGTACGCGCATCAGCGTGGGGCTCTCGAAGTCGACGTAGATTGGCTTGCGCTCAAGCGGCGAGCGCGCGAATGCACGGCGAGGCATGCCTTGCGAGCGCGCCCATTCGGGGATCGCGGAAGGCTCGGCCGGGAGGTCGCCGGCCGGCGCCGACCATTGAGCGCGTCGGACGACCGTCCGCCCGATCGTCAGACGCCGGAGGTTGTCGTCGCCGCCGAATGGGTCGAAGCTTCTGAGGCCGGAAACAAAGACCGGTAGGGAGAAGACCTCGACCAGTGGCGCGCGAAGCGTCCCGCTGCGGTCGGTCACGTGCTCGTTGTCGACGAGCAGATCGCCGATGCCGATCGTCCGGTAGCCGTCCGGCATCGACGAGCCGGGGCCGTGTGTGACGTGGACGTCCGCACGGGTCGTCGCGGGGAACAGGCGGGCGGTCACTAGCCCGCTCTCGCGGGGGGGAAGGAGGAACATCTGCGGGCGACCGACGTCGGCGGCCCAGTTCGCCTGGAGCTCGTCCGGTGAGGGGTGGCGCAGCGCGAAGAGTCCCTGACCGAGGGGGTTGTTGCCTCCGTGGAAGTCGCCGATGACCGCGAGGAACGCGCCCCGGTCGATCGCCTCGGTGTCGCGCGCTGCGATCTGGACATCGGCCGAGTGGTAGACGGACATCGGCCAGGCTGGCGTGTGATCCGCGAACGCGTCGGCTGCACGAGCGCCGAGGGTCTGCGGGTCGTCCTCCGCGAGCAGCCGCGCCCAGCGCCGCTGCAGCTCGGCGGTCTGGTCGGCGAGCTCCGCGAACAGCCCCCACGCCGTCTGGAAGATCTGCCCGACGAGAGGGGCCAGAGGACGAGGGGGACCCGCCCCGACGACCGCGGCCAGCCGCTCGCGCGCCCGCTCGTAGACACAGCCGCAGTGCCAACGCGAGCCGGCCAGCAGTGGTGGGAGCGAAGTAGCCAGCTCCGAGACCAGGCTGGGGCCTACTTCGACGTCGAGGTCGCGCATGGTGTCCAAGTACGCGATCGTCCGCCCCCCACCGGGATCGCGCTCGCCGCGCTCCGCCTTCCGCGCGCTCAGCTCTTCGAAGACGGTGTCGAGGCCCTTGAGCGCCCCAAAGAGATCCTCGCGGCGGGCACACGCGACCGCCTCGCGTGCCGACTCGAGACGATCCAACGCCGCCAACCCACGCGCGCGCACGCCGGCGTCCGGAAAGCGCTTCAGCCGCTGCCGCAAGTCGCGCTCCGGGAACGGCCCCATCGGAACGACCAGCGACTCGTCGAGAGTCCCCGCGACCGCCTGCACGCACCAGGTCTCGAGGTGCACGACACGCTCGGAGACCAACGCGCCGGAGCGCACCGTCAGCCCAGCGCCACGGTCGACGATCCGCCCCCACGCAAGCGGGCCGAAAAAGCCGATCGTGTCGTTCTTCGCGCAGTAACGCTGCCAATAGCTCGCGACGACCTCTTCCTGCCGCTGACGCCTACCCGCACTCGCCGCAGAGCCCGCAGCCAGCTTCCATACCGCCGACCCAAGCGCCTCACGATTCTGCCAGGTCACCGCCTCCTGGAAAGCGGGACCACGCGCAACATCGCGCAAACGCTCGCTCTCGCGAGCACCACCGAACACATCCAGCCCCTCAACCGGAAACCCGGCGCTCCGCACAGCGAAGTCCCGCCACAGCGCCCAGTCACCTGAAAGCGGCGCAAGATGCCTCTGCACAAACAGACCATAGCGGCGCCCGACCGCCACGCAGCGCAACGAATTCCGTATCGAACGCCGCAAATGCGGCCGGCCGCGCCGCCGCTTAGGACTGGTCTGTCTCCGAGTGGAATGCCTGAGCGATTCGAACCCTGATCAGCTTCTCGACAAGCGGCTTCGGTAGCGGCTTGTCGATGGGGAACTGGAGTGCACCGCTCGATCTCCGGTAGGAAGCAACTTCCTTCTGCAACTGCGGAAAGACCGAACCGCTGTGGGGCAGATAGCTGAGATGGTTCTTGAATGCAGCGAAACCGGCAACGACTTTCCCGTGGAGCCTGAATGCTGGCAGCTGATACGAGATCCCCTCTTCGGCCTCAGGGATCACCTCTAGGATCGTCTGACGCAGCTCCTGCAACGTGGAGCGCTTCGGTTCTTCAAGTCTCGCCAGGTAGGCGTCAATCTCGCTACTTGACATGGGGCGATTCTGGCTCCGCTGTTGAGGGCGGTCAAGATGAACTAACTAGGCGTCGGAGGTCTGGTAGGGGCCGCTCTCCCATCCCGAGCCGCCGTAGTTACCGTGCGGTCTGACGCAACTCGCGCGTTGGTCCGCCGCCCTCACATTTCACGACGATCTGTAGGGCAGTGCCGCTGGGCATGTCTCCCTCGACGCCAGACTGCACAATCAGTTCACGTCCGGAGCGGGTCAGCCCGAAGATCCAGTGCGATTCAGGAACGGCTTGATCAGGTCGATCGGCAAGGGGAAGATGATCGTCGACGTGTTGCCGGCGCCCAACTCGAGCAGCGTCTGGAGGTAGCGCAGCTGGAGCGCGATCGGGTGCTCTTCGATCACGACGGCAGC
>Ga0208849_1001468_pt1 | contig 16302 bp, 15 predicted proteins | sample NGESurdeep072012_10_FD_184470 | JGI IMG/M metagenome (GOLD analysis project Ga0208849, IMG submission 184470) | Arctic peat soil microbial communities from Barrow, Alaska - NGEE Surface sample 53-3 deep-072012 (SPAdes) | ecosystem: Environmental > Terrestrial > Soil > Wetlands > Peat ...
CCCCCCCCCCCCCGTAACCCTCGTAACCCTCGTAACCCGGTTTTCGGCCAGCCGGCGGCTGCGGTTTTCGATCCGAAGCGGTCATCGGTCGCAAGGAGCGAGCCGCCCGGTTTGACTGTCGGACGGTATCGGAACACTTTGAGTCGGAGGCTAGCGCGGAGGGGGCGTCGTCCGATGAAACTGGCGCGGATGCGACGCCGTGGCTGAAGGGCCCGAGGCGAAGCCCGAAGAGACCAACCCGGCGGCGATCGCCTTGGCGGTCGGCCGGAGCACAGGCTCCGCCGACGTGGACTGCGAAGCGGCGGAGTTCCTGCGAGACCAGCGCAGACTGGTGAACCTCCAGATCGAGAACCTGGAGGAGGACCGCGCCCTCCAGCACCGCCATCTGGCGCTGAAGTTCTTTGGCGATCGGCTGCGCATCGCGCTCGAACTGGTGGCGGTGGCTTTCGGCCTGGCGCTTCTCCTGGGCCTGGGGGACATGGCCTGGCAGGCCAGCCAGGATCACGGCCTGGTCATCGAGGCCTTTTCCGTGCCGCCGGACCTCGCGGCGCGAGGCGCGACCGGCGAGGCGGTGGCCGAGGATCTGATGAGCCGGGTGGCGGCCATCCGATCGCTGACCAACCGCGGTTCCTTCAGCCAATCCAACGAGGTCCGCGCCGATCAGGCCGACGCCCTTAAGGTGGAGATTCCGCAGACCGGCGTCTCCATCGGCGAGATCGACCATTTCCTTCACCGCTGGCTGGGCCACGAGACTCTGCTGACCGGCGAGGTGCGCAATGAGGCGGATGGCCAGATTTCGGTCGGCCTGCATATCGCCGGCGCCGACCCGATCGCGGTGAAAGGACCGGCCGCCGACTTCGACCGGCTCATGCAGGAGACGGCCGAAAAGGCTTTCGCGACCTTCGATCCACCCAACTATGCCGTCTATCTGGCGAGTTCCGACCGGGGACCAGAGGCGCTGGCGGCGGCGGAGGCCTATGTCCTGAAGACCGACCTTACCGATCAGTCAGCGCAAAACCGCACCGGCGCCTATTGTGTCTTGGCCAACCTGGACCCCGACCGCCGACGCGGTCTGTCGCGCGCCCTGATCGCCATCGACCTCGATCCGCGCGTGATGTTCGGCTGGCGGGAAGCCGCGGTCGCCCAAGCTGAACTCGGCCACGACCAAAGCGCCGTCGATCTCTTTCGCCGGGCTTTGCAGACTAAGATCGGGGACCAGCCGCCGTCGGTGCGAGGCGCCTATGCCCAGGTAATCGATGAGGGGCGCATCCTCATCGACCAGGCCACGGGTGACATTGGCGACCTTGAGGGGGCTTTCGCGGCCGACCAGCAATCGACGAAGAACCGCTACGCCCTGAGCGCCCGCGCGGCGGCGGCCGTGCATGACCGCGCGCGAACCCGTGCGCAGCTTTTTCACGCGCTTGCGGCGGGACCGGTCAATGAAACGATTCTGAAAACGCGCTGGTATGTCAGTTCCGAGGCGGAGGACTGGCCCCAGGCCATGGCCGACGCCAAGGCGCTGGTCGACAATGCCCAAGGCGAGAAGGCGAAGGCGCCGGGACCCGCCTGGGCCGATGAAATCGAACTGAGGCTGGCGACGCTCTATCGTCCGTGGCTGGCCTTGGCGCAGGCAATGAACGGGGATGCGGCCTCGGCCGCCGCCCTGATCGCCGCGAGCCCGCTGGATTGCTATCTTTGCGCCCGAGTGCGCGGGCAGATCGCCGCCGTTTCGGGCGACCAGGCCGGCGCAGACGGTTGGTTCGGGCAAGCCGTCCGCCAGGCCCCACGGCTCCCCAGAGCCTACCTCGAATGGGGCCAGACGCTGCTGGCCAGGGGCGATCTCGCTGGCGCGGCCGCCAAGTTTGCCCTCGCCCACCAGTGGGGCCCACGTTTCGCCGATCCGCTGAAGGGCTGGGGCGACGCTCTCGCGCGCCAGGGCCAACGGAAGCCGGCGCTGGCCAAGTATGATGAAGCGCTGACGGACGTTCCGGCGTGGAAGGAATTGCGACAAGCCCGCGATGCGACGGCCAGGCATCCAGGTTGAGTGTTGGCGAGGGTTACGGTGACACTGCACCAAATGGCTAGGCCTGGTCGCCTAATTCATCGCTCGGCCGGTTGCTCAGGATGCTTGAGCGAACCTTTGCGCGCACGGTAGGGTGGCTTGAGAAAGTGCACTGTCACCGTAACCGAGAGGCGTGCTCACCAAGTATCGGCAAACCGGACGCGTCCTGTAAGGCTCGCTACCCTGAGGCGCGGTTCGACCTCGCAGAGGCCGGTCGGCGCTGAGCCGTCGCGCGGCCGCCCCAAGACCGCTTGCTGGCGAATTTCCAATAGTGGCGATAACGGTGACGCTGCACGAAATGGCTGCGGTTTGGCCGTTCTTAGCGCCTGTCCATTGGGACCGTTGGAGGGGAAAGAATTAAGATGGCGATCCGGACAAGACTGACCGAGGCGCTGGGCATCGCGGCGCCGATCCTCTCGGCTCCGATGGCGCTGAGCGCTGGCGGAAAGCTGGCCGCCGCGGTGAGCGCCTCGGGCGGCCTGGGAATGCTTGGCGCCGGCTATGGCGACCGCGCCTGGATCGAGCGTGAATTCGCGGCCGCGGGCCGAACGCGGATCGGCTGTGGTTTTATCACGTGGATGTTGGCCACGCAGCCAGAAGCGCTCGACGTTGCGTTGGCGCATTCGCCGGCCGCGCTACTTCTCTCCTTTGGCGACCCGACGCCGTTCGCCGGCCGGATTCACGACGCCGGAGCGATACTGATCTGCCAGGTTCAGACAGTCGCACATGCACGCACAGCGCTGGACTGCGGCGCATCGATTCTGGTGGCTCAGGGCGCCGAAGCCGGCGGCCACGGCGCGCTTCGCGCGACGATGACCCTGGTTCCCGAATTGGCTGATGTTCTGGCTCGCGAGAGTCCACGCACGTTGCTGGTCGCCGCTGGGGGCATCGGCGACGGGCGGGGGCTGGCGGCCAGCCTGATGCTGGGCGCCGACGGGGTGATGATCGGCACACGATTGTGGACCAGCCCGGAATCCCTGGCCCATCCCAATCACCAGCGCGCGGTGATAGATGCTGAAGGCGACGACACCGTCCGCCAGACGGCCGCTGACCTCGCCGCGGGAGTCGACTGGCCCGCGGAGTTCACCGGCCGGGTGCTTCGTAACGCATTCGTTGAACGATGGCATGGACGGGAGAGGGAACACCGAGCCGCCGCCGACGCCGAACGCGCCAGCTATCGGGCCGCGCGCGCCGCGGGCCGGTCCGACGAAATTGGCGTCTATGCCGGCGAGGTTGTTGGTTTAATCCATGAGCGGCTGCCGGCCGGTGAAGTCATCGCTCAGGTGGTCAGTGGGGCCGAGGCGCTGCTGCGGGAAGGCGCTGGGTCGTTTCTGGCCTAGCCAACGGTTACGGCGACACTCCGCCTGCTTGACTTAAAGGAGATGCAGCATGGATCGTCGGTCGCGTGGCGTGGCTGCCGCCGTTTCCGCTCTCGAGACGCTACACCCGCGATCGTGGCGCCACGGGTCGCTTGGAGGAGTAGGTCGCACGAACAACGAGTCGTGAGCTTAGCCCGTCCACGGAACTTCGGCCGCTTCACGCGGAAGCTTGGCGCGGTAGCGGGCGACGTGTTTGTCGAATTCGCTCTTGGAGCGGTCCTGCTCTCTTTCGAGCGACCACGCCAGCGGCGCATCGCGCGCCGCGGCGTCCGGCAACTCGTGCAGGTGCATGTGCCAACCGGTGGCGATGCTCAGCAGGTGCTTTGGCGGGATCAGCGTTTGGGTGAGCACCAGGCGCGTGCCCATCGTCTTGGGGTCATCCTGGTGCAGCGTCCAGCGCACTTCGGATGCGGCCCCCTCGCTGTCGGTGGTTGACCAAGCGAGCAGGCTGGGTGGGTCGAGCGCCACGATGACGCCCCTTTCCACATGGCCATGGCTCTCCCAGCGCAACTCGATCTCACCGTCGAGGCGCAGATCGATTTTGACCTGCGCCAACCAGTCGGCGAGTCGCGCGGGCTCGGTCAGCGCGGCCCAGACCTTTGCGATGGGCAGCATGTAGAAGCGCAGGAAGCTGATTTGGTAGCGCCCGTCGCCGGCCGCCGAGACTTCGCCATCCGGTTCGTGGTGGCGCAAGGTGGGGGCGACGTCGAAACCGGGCACGCTCGCGCCCCACATTCGCTCATAGCGGCGGCATCGGTCGCGGTAGGGCTCGGTCTCCCGCATCGGCTGGTCCAGGCAGATGGCCACGAGATCGTCGACCATCCCGTGCCAGCCTCCCATGCCTCCGAAGAACCACCAGGGGGTCAGCCCCGACTGGGTGAAGACGAGCCGGCATCCGTTGCGTTCGGGCGTTAGCGCCCAGGTGATTACCGTATCGCCGCCCGGTCCGTTCAGTTCGAAGGCGAGCAGGTGCGGAGGCTCATAGGCCCTGATGACGCCGCCGGCCGGACTCAAATCATTGCCCGCGCCGGGAAACTTGAAGCCAAAGCGCCCACCCGCTCGCAGATCGAAATCCACGGGCTCGCCCAGCCACTGCGCCACCTGCTCGGGCGTGGTCAGCGCCGCCCAGACCTTTTCGGCGGGGCGGGCAATGAATCTCTCGAAACGCATGGCGTAGCGGCCATCGCCGATGTCGCGGATCGCTGCGTCGGTTGGATCGTCTGGCAGGCGCCAGCCGTCGGCGTTCGCTTCCATTCCCATGGATCAGCTCTCCTTCATCAGATGGTCTTCCAGCGCATCCAGCCTGCCGCGCCAGAATCGCCGGTAGGGCGCGAGCCAGGCGTCAAGTTCGGCCAGCTTCTCCGGCCGCAGGCGATAGACCCGTCGCTGGGCGTCCTTGCGCACGCTCACCAGGCCCGCCTCGCGCAGCACGCGCAGATGCTTGGAGACGCCAGGTTGGCTGATTTGTAGCGCATCGACGATCTGGCCGGCGCTGCGGTCATGTTGGCCAACCAGTTCGATGATCCGGCGACGATTCGGCTCGGCGAGGGCCTCATAGATGTTCATGCCGCCTAATATGCGGTTTTAGCTATATAACTGTCAAGCAATGGTAGATGTCCGCCTGACGGCGAGATCGGCTATCATCCGCCCTCTGTCGCAGCCTAGGGTGGAACATCGGATGTCTCTGTCAGACCTAGCGTCCATCGGCAGCTTCATCAGCGGCTTGGCGGTGCTGATTTCCCTGATCTACCTCAGCCTCCAGATCCGTCAGAACACACACGCGCATCAGGCGACCGCACATCAGGACAGGCTGAACTTCGTCAAGGAGTTTCTCGGCAGGCTGACCGATGCGTCGGTCGCCGACATATTCCTTCGCGGTTCAGCGGGGGACCGCGGGATGACCGAGATCGAATTCACCCAATACCGCAGCCTGATGCACAGCTGGTTTCTTGGCATGGCGGAAATCGTCTGGCTGCACGAGCGTGGCATTCTCGATGACGAGCGGTTCGCCGGCAGCATGGAAGCGCTTCGCCTTCAGCTGCGCAGTCCAGGCTGCAGAGCGGTCTGGCAAAGCATCAAGCCTCTGGTGCCGGCGGCATTCCAAGCTCTTGTCGAAAAGTCCATCGCCGCCAGTGGCTCGGGGAGCGGTCATTTCGCTGTTAAAGATTGGCGGTTGGCCTTGGGAAATCAGCAACTATCCGGATAGCCAGCCAGCAGACCGACACCTGAGGGATCAAATGCTTTAGCTGAACCGCCAAGCCTCCTGGGCGGCCACTTGCAGGGCGCGGGCCTTGTGAAGCGTCTCCTCGTATTCGGAATTGGGATCGCTGTCGTAGACCACCCCTCCGCCGGCCTGCACGTAAAGCATGCCGTCCTTGATCAGTCCGGTGCGCAGGACGATGCAGGTGTCGACCGAGCCGTCGGCCCCGAAATAGCCGACGGCCCCGGCATAGCCGACCCCGCGCTTTTCGGTTTCGAGCTCGTCGATGATTTCCATCGCCCGCACCTTGGGCGCCCCCGAAAGCGTGCCGGCCGGCAGCGCCGCCATCAGCACGTCGACCGGATTGACCCCCTCGCGCGCCACGCCCTCGACGTTGGAAACGATGTGCATGACGTGGCTGTAGCGCTCGACGACGAAGCTTTCGGTTACGCGCACGTTGGCGTGGCCCAGGCCCGGATCGGCGACGTTGGCCCCGGCGCCGCCAAGGGCCGCGACACGGCCGACATCGTTGCGCGCCAGATCCAGCAGCATCAGGTGCTCGGCCCGTTCCTTCTCGTCGGCGAGCAGTTCCTTTTCCAGCTCAGCGTCCAGCGCCGGCGTCGCGCCCCGGGGCCGCGTTCCGGCGATCGGGCGAACCGTGATCTTGCCATCGCGCAGGCGCACGAGGATTTCCGGCGACGAGCCGACCAGCTGGAAATCAGGGAAATTCAGAAAGAACAGGAACGGCGAGGGGTTTGTGCGACGCAATGAGCGATAGAGCGCCAACGGTTGATGATCGAACGGCGCGCGAAAGCGATGGCTCGGCACGACCTGGAAGACATCGCCGGCGCTGATATAGGCCTTGGCTTTCTCGACGATTGCGCAGTAGCGTTCGCGGCTTACCGGCGAGACGAAAGCGTCGGGATCGCCTTCACCGGTGCGTTGGCGCGCGGCGGGCAGTGGCTTGTTCAGGTCGGCGATCACCGTTTCGAGGCGATCCTTCGCGTCGTCGTAGGCGCGGCCAGCGCCCTTGGCCGATACCCTGACCGTGGTGGCGAGGATGATTTCCTGGGCGATGGCGTCGAAAATGGCCACGATCGAGGGGCGGATGAGCACCGCGTCGGGAAGGTCGAGCGGATCGGGATTGACCTTGGGCAGACGTTCGACCAGGCGGATCATGTCGTAGCCGAACACCCCGAACAGCCCGGCCGCCGGCGGCGGCAACCCCGCGGGGACTTCGAGCCGTGATTGCGCCACCAGGTCGCGCAGCGAGGTGAGCGCATCCGCCTCCTGGGCGACAAACGCGCCGTGAGAGATAGCCTCGCCCCGCGCGATCTCGGCCTTATCGCCACGGCAACGCCAGACGAGGTCCGGGTTCATGGCCACGATCGAATAGCGCCCACGCCACGCACCCCCCTCGACCGACTCGAAGAGGAAGGTGTACGGTCGGGGATCGGCGATCTTCAGATAGGCGGATACCGGGGTTTCCAGATCGTTGATCACCCGCGTCCAGACCAGCTGCGCGGCGCCGTTGTCATAGGCTGCCTCGAAATCGGCCGGCGACGGTTCGACGATCACTTCGCCGCGCCCGGCGCCTTGCCTCCCAGCTTGGCCAGCAGCGCGGGATCGACGCCCAGAGCCTCTCGCGCCTGCCGCAGATTGACGGTGACCTTGATCTTCTGCTGCGCGGCAGACTTGGACGCCTCGACGAGATCGCGCAGGTAGTCTTCGGAGACCCGCGAACCGATGCCCTGGACGACGCGAGCCATCTGCGTGACATCGCCCGGGCGCACCGCGTCCAGCTTGGCGATGAACACGCCCGTTTGCCCCGGAGCGTCGAACACATCGCCCGGCTTGGCCGCGAATATGCCCTCGAGGAAGTCGCGTCCGAGGTCTTTGAACTGCTGGGCGCGAACGCGCTGCATGCCAAGCTGATGGGTGACGTGGCCGCCAACCTGCGCCGCGGCCTGTTCGATGCCGCCCCCCTCGCGCATGGCCGCCATCAGCCCATCGGCGCGCGCGGTCAGCGCCTCGATGAAGCGCTGGCGCATATAGGCGGCCGTCAGTTCGGCGCGCTTCTTGTCAAGGGCGGGCAGGGCGGGGGGGATGGCGCGGTCGACGTGCAGGGCGAAATATTCACCAGGGCCCGCGTCCTCGATGTCGACATCCTCGCCGGCGGCGCGGTCGAAGGCGCTCTTCAGAATCTTGTCGTTGAGCAATGGGTTGGTCTTGCCATCCTCATCCAGGCCCTTGGCCGTGACCGGGCCGATCTGGGTGACGGCGACGCCGGCTTTTTGCGCCGCGGCGGCTATGTTGGCGCCGGCCTGGCGCGCGTCGTCGAAGGTCTGGCTCAGAGCGTAGGCGCGATCCTGAGCCTTCTTGGTGCGCAGGTCCGCCTCGATCTTGGGCTTGGCCGTGGCCAGGGTGGCGATCGCACCCGGCGTCACCTTGAGAACCTTTACGGCGGCCATGCCCAGGTCGCCCTGGATCGGGCCGGCCGACTGGCCCGGCTTCATGGCGAAGACGGCCGCGGCCAGCTTGGCGTCGGCGATGGCGCTTTGCGGCTTGTCGGCGTAGGCGATCGGCTCGGCGCCCAGCGACGATGCGACGGCCGCGGGATCTTCGCCCTTGGCCAGCCGCGCGGCGGCTTGAGCCCCTTGCGCCGCGGTCTTCACCGGGATTTCGACCAGGGAGCGCGTTTCCGGCGTCGACAGCGAATCCTTCTTGAAATCGAACGCCTTTTGCACCTCGGCCGGATCGAGCACGATCGACGGGGCAAGGGCGCTGGCCGAAAACCGGACAAGGGTGATGACCCGCATTTCCGGCAGCGTCAGCTGGGCGGCGTGGGCCTTCATGAACGCCAGCAGTTGCGGATCGGTGGGGGGAGCGGGCTGAGGCACCGACGCAGGCGTGAGCATGAAATAGGAAACGTCGCGGTTTTCCAGGCCCTTGAGTGCGCTCAGCGCGGCATAGATGCGCGGCGCCCGGAAACCGGCGGCCAAGGCGCCGGCAAACTGGTTCTGAGCGATTTCGTCGGTGATTTCAGCCTGTGCCTGCCTGGGGCTGATGCCTTGGCTGGCTAGAAACTGGGTGAACTGCTGTTCGCTGAACTTGCCGGTGACGCGGTCGAAGGCGAACGGAAGCTTGCGGATCTCGGCGTCGATCAGCGCCGGCGCCGGCGCGATGCCCGATCGGCTGAGCAGTTCGGCTTCGGCCTGATCCTGCGCAAGGCCGTTCAGCAGTTGCTGGTCGAAACCGTTCTGCAGCAGCAGTTCCATCGGCACCTGCTGCTGGGCCTGCTGGTCGAGGCGTTCCTTCTGCTGGTCGAAGATTCGTTTGAAGTCGCGCGCACTAATCGAGTGCGAACCGGCCAGAACCACCGCGTCGGTATGGGCGGCCCCGAAGGCATCGGGAAACTTTCCTCCGCCGCCGACGCCAAGGAGCAGGAAGACCAGCATCAGCAGGCCCATCAGGGCGATGCCGAGCGGGTTTTTGGCCGCGGGGCGCAGGGAGCCGGTCATCGAGGGCAAGATCCGTGTCTTAAGGCGCTGGCGCGGCGCTCTGGGCAGGGTCGGTATAGTTGAGCGCGCTTACTCGCCGCAAGCGCGCGTGACAGCGCCCGCCGTTTGGCCTAGGCCCGCGACGATCGCCGCCCTTCGCCGGAGCGCCCGCAGACCTTGCCCCTAGCCCGCCCGCTGATCGCCGGAAACTGGAAGATGAACGGCCTGGAGGCCAGTCTCGACCAGGCGCGCGCATTGATGGCGGCGGTCGATGCGCAGCCGCCGGCCGCGCGCGTGGCGCTGTGCCCGCCCGCAACCCTGGTCTGGCGGATGGCCGAGGTGCTGGCCGGATCGTCCATCCTGGTTGGCGGCCAGGATTGCCGGGCCGAACGGCAAGGCCCGTTCACCGGCGATATATCTGCCGAGATGCTGTTCGACGCCGGAGCCAGACTGGTGATCCTGGGTCACTCCGAACGCCGGACAGGCCACGGTGAAAGCGATGAGACCGTAGCGGCCAAGGTCTTGGCCGCGCTCCGAGCGGGGCTGGAGCCCATTGTCTGCATCGGTGAAAGCGCCGAGCAACGTAAAGCTGGCGACGCCCTGGCGGTCGTCGTCGAACAGCTGCGCGGATCGTTGCCGCCTGAGCTGCGCGACCAGAGTTTCTCCGTCGCCTATGAGCCCGTGTGGGCCATCGGTTCGGGAATTACCCCAACGCTCGAGCAGATCGAGGCTGTCCACGGCGCCGTGCGCGAAACCCTGGAGGCCTTGTTTGGCGATGGCGGACAGCAGACGCCGATCCTCTACGGCGGGTCGGTGACCGGGGCCAATGCCGGCCCGATCCTGCGGGCCTCGGAGGTAGGCGGGGCGCTGGTCGGCGGCGCTTCGCTGCGCGCCGCTGATTTCACGGCCATTCTGGGGGCTCTGTAGCACCTGGCGGCCGGCTATGGCGCGCGGCGAGGCTTCCATGATAAAGGGGCCGCTTCTCTCATCTGCCTCGCCAATTCGCGGATTCTGAAAGCCGTTTATCCTGCATGCTGCTCGGCCTGCTTCTAACCCTCAACATCGTCATCTGCCTGATCCTGGTCGGCGTCGTGCTCCTGCAACGGTCGGAGGGCGGCGCGCTTGGCACCGGGGGTCCGACGGGGCTGATCACCACCCGCGGGGCCGGCGACCTGCTGACCCGCACGACCTGGGTTCTCTTCACTCTGTTTCTGGTTATCAGCCTGGCCTTGACACTGCTCGGCGGTCGCGAGCGGTCGTCGCAGGCGATCCTCAATCGCCTGAAGGGCCAATCGGTAAATCCGGACGCCCTGGCCCTGCCAACCACGCCCGCAGCGCCCAACCCGGCGGCCCCCAATCCTGTGGAGACCGTCCCCGTCCTGCCGCCGGCCACGCTTCCCCTTACCGGCGCGCCGGTCGCCGCTCCAATCAGGCCCCAGCGCGCCGCGGCCGCGCCGTCACCGGTTCTGTCAGCGCCGTTGCCCACGGTGCGCCTACCGGGCGCCGCCGCGGCTCCCAGCACCCGGGCGCCATCGCCCGCACCGGTCGCCGCCGCGCCCGTGGCCGCGCCGACCCCGAAAATCGAAGTCGCGCCCAAGCCCTTGGACATCCCGCCGCCGCCGGCCGCAGCCAAGGAAGCAGCCCCGCAGACGCCGCCGCCCCCGGCAACGCCCTAAGGGCGACCGCCGATCAACGCGGCGCCCATCGGCGCGAATCGGTGCTAACCTGAACTCCCATGGCGCGGTACATTTTCATCACCGGCGGCGTGGTTTCCTCATTGGGAAAAGGTCTCGCCTCCGCGGCTCTGGGCGCGCTGCTCCAGGCGCGCGGCTACGGCGTGCGGCTGCGCAAGCTCGATCCGTACCTCAACGTCGACCCCGGCACGATGAGCCCCTACCAGCATGGGGAGGTGTTCGTCACCGATGACGGGGCCGAGACCGATCTCGATCTGGGCCACTACGAGCGGTTCACCGGTGTCTCGGCGACGCGCGCCGACAACATCACCACCGGGCAGATCTACAAGACCATTCTCGAGAAGGAGCGCCGGGGAGATTACCTGGGGGCCACGGTTCAGGTGATCCCCCACGTCACCGACGAGATCAAACGCTTCGTGCTGGCCGACCCGGGCGAGGGCGTCGATTTCGTGCTGGTCGAAATCGGCGGCACGGTCGGCGACATCGAGGGCCTGCCGTTCTTCGAGGCCATCCGCCAGCTTGGCCAGGAATTGCCGCGGGACCATGCCTGCTTCGTGCACCTGACCCTGCTGCCGTTCATCAAGACCGCCGGCGAGATGAAGACCAAACCCACCCAGCACTCGGTCAAGGAACTGCGCTCCATCGGCATCCAGCCCGACGTGCTGCTCTGCCGCTGCGAACAGCCCATTCCACCCGACGAGAAACGCAAGATCGGGCTCTTTTGCAACGTGCGGGCCTCGGCCGTTATCGAGGCCCTGGACGCGCCCAACATCTATGCCGTGCCATTGGCCTATCACGCCCAGGGCCTGGATGCCGAGGTGCTGGACGTGTTCGCCATCCGTGACGCGCCGGCGCCCGATCTTCGACGCTGGGAGGAAGTCTCGGAGGCCCTGTTTCATCCGGACGGCGAGGTCACCATCGCCATCGTCGGCAAGTACACGGTTCTGAAGGATGCCTATAAGTCACTGATCGAAGCGCTGATCCACGGCGGTATGGCCAACCGCGTGCGCGTCAATCTCGACTGGGTCGAAAGCGAGGCTTTCGAGGGTGAGGACGCCGCCGCCGCCACGCGCCTGGAGGGGGTTCACGGCATCCTGGTCCCGGGCGGCTTTGGCGAGCGGGGTTCGGAAGGAAAGATCCGCGCGGCGCGGTTTGCCCGCGAGCGGTCGGTGCCGTTTTTCGGCGTCTGTTTTGGCATGCAGATGGCGGTGATCGAGGCGCTGCGCAACGTCGGCGGAATAGCCTGCGCCTCGTCGACGGAGTTTGGCCCAACCCCCGAGCCGGTCGTCGGCCTGATGACCGAATGGACTCGTGGCAACGCCCGGGAGGTGCGCGGCGAGGACGACGATCTGGGCGGCACCATGCGGGTCGGCGCCTATGAGGCCTCGCTCAGTCAGGGCTCCAGGATCGCCCGGATCTACGGCCAGACCTCGATCAGCGAGCGCCACCGGCATCGCTATGAGGTCAACATCGCCTATAGCGAGGCGCTGGAGCGCGCCGGCCTGAAGATGACCGGGGTTTCGCCCGACGGCCTGCTGCCCGAGACGGTCGAGCGCGAGGACCACCCGTGGTTCATCGGCGTGCAGTTTCACCCTGAACTGAAGAGCCGTCCTTTCGCCCCCCACCCCCTCTACGCCAGCTTCATCGCCGCCGCGGTCGAGCAAAGCCGCCTGGTGTAGGCGGCCTGCCCGATGGTCGCCGCAGACGCTATCCGCGCGCTGTGCCTGGCGCTCCCCGAGGTGAACGAGCTCGACCACCACGGCGCGCCCTCATTCCGGGTCGGGGGGAAGATCTTCTGCACGCTGCGAGCCGATCCGCCGCGGATGATGGTCAAGCTGGATGCCGAATATCAGCACAATCTAGTCTCGGCCCACCCCGGAGTGGTCGAAGCGGTTCCCGGTTATTGGGGCAGGAAAGGTTCGACATTCATCGATCTGGCGTCGGTCAGCGAGACGCTGGCGGGCGTCCTGTTGCGCATGGCGTGGTCCCGCGCCGCGCCGCTCCGGCTTGTGCGCGGACCTTGAAACCCGGCGGGTTTTGCGTCATAGGCACCCACCCTACGTCGGCGGCCCAGCTCTCGGCCGCCGCTTTTCTTTAAGAGCTTCAAAGAACCCGTCATGGCCGTCCCCAAGCGAAAAGTGTCTCCCTCCCGTCGCAACATGCGCCGCGCGCACCACGCTTTGAGCGCCAACAGCTTCATCGAAGACAAGGATACCGGCGAGTTGCGCCGGCCACACCACGTCGACCTGAAGACCGGCATGTACAAGGGCCGCCAGGTCCTGGCGCCAAAGGAAGACTGATCCTCGCCTGTTCTGGGCCCCATGCATAAGATCACCGTGCTCGGGGTCAGGGAAGAGGCCGGCGTTCCATGACTTCGTCACCGGACAGCCGCGCGGCCCGATAGTTGCCGCCTCGCTTCTGCCCCGGTAAAGCCTCGCCTTCCCAGTGCAGCGCCCGGGATGGCCATGACCCAGATCGTCGACATTGCCGCGCGCGAGATTCTCGACAGCCGGGGCAATCCCACCATCGAGGCCGACGTCACGCTCGAGGACGGTTCACTAGGCCGCGCCGCCGCGCCATCGGGCGCCTCGACCGGGGCTCACGAAGCCGTCGAGAGCCGCGACGGCGACGCGCGGCGCTACGGCGGCAAGGGAGTCCAGGGCGCCGTCGATGCAGTCAATGGCGAAATCTTCGATGCCCTCTCAGGGGCGGAGGCCGAGGACCAGCGGCGCCTGGATCGCCTGCTCATCGAGCTCGATGGAACGCCGAACAAGGCGCGGCTCGGTGCCAACGCCATTCTCGCGGTCAGCCTGGCCACGGCCCGGGCGGCCGCCCAGTCTGCCGCCCTGCCGCTCTACAAATACGTGGGAGGCGTCGGCGCGCACATTCTGCCCCTACCGATGATGAACATCATCAACGGCGGCGCGCATGCCGACAATCCGATCGACATTCAGGAGTTCATGGTTCTGCCTACCGGCGCGCCGAGTTTTTCCGAAGCCTTGCGCATGGGCGCCGAAATCTTTCAGGCCCTGAAGGGCGGCCTTGCGGACGCGGGACAGAACACCAACGTCGGCGACGAAGGCGGCTTTGCGCCAAACCTGCCGGGAGCCGAAGACGCGCTTGCCTTCATCGTTGCGGCGGGAAAGCGCGCGGGCTACCGCGCCGGCGAGGATTTTCATCTCGCACTCGACGTCGCGGCGAGCGAATTTTTCAAGGACGGTCGCTACCGCATGGTCGGGGAAGGCAAGGTTCTCGATCAATCCGGCATGGTCGACTATCTCTCGGCGCTGCTCGCCAAGTTCCCGATCATTTCGATCGAAGACGGCTGTGCGGAAGACGATTTCGAGGGCTGGGCGCAGTTGACCCGGGTGCTCGGCGACAAGGTCCAGCTGGTCGGGGACGACCTCTTCGTCACCAACCCGGCGCGGCTGGCGATCGGCATAGACAAGGGTATGGCCAATGCGATCTTGATGAAGGTCAACCAGATCGGCACCTTGTCCGAAACCCTTGATGCGTTCGATATGGCGCGGCGCGCGGCTTACGGCGCCGTGATCAGCCATCGGTCGGGTGAAACCGAGGATACCACCATCGCCGATCTGGCGGTCGCCACCGGTTGCGGGCAGATCAAGACCGGCTCGCTTTCGCGCTCCGAACGGCTGGCCAAATACAACCAGCTGCTGCGCATCGAGGCCCAGCTTGGCGATCAGGCGACCTATGCAGGCCGCGCGGCAATCGCCAGGCCGATCGCGCTACGTTAGGCGCCCGTTAAGCACGTTCGAGCGAGGTTGATCCTGGTTCAGCCAGGCCCCGAGCGTTTCTCAGTGTTTTCCCGTCTCCAGACCTACATTCCGACCGCCGCCCTGGCGGTCCTGATCTTCTATTTCGGGTTCAATGCGCTCACCGGCGATCGCGGACTTCTGCAATCGCGTCAACGGCGTGAGAGCCTGGGCGAAAAGCAGGCGCAACTGAAGCAACTGCGCGTCGAACGCGTCGCGCTCGAGACGCGGGCCAGACTGCTCAGCGACCGCAGCCTGTCGGCCGACCTGCTGGAGGAACGGGCGCACGTCCTGCTAGGCTTTGCCGATCCCAGAGACTATGTGATCCGCGTAACTCCGGGCCGCGGCTGAAATCTGGTTCAACCCGTCGCGGCTTTTAGAGGCAAGTGTCGGGAGAAGCGCATGGCGCGTCGCGGCGTCGCCAAAACGGCCGCCTCACCAAGATCGGCATCAAAGGTCCGCGTCGCCAAGCCTGACAGCGCCGGCGTAGGGACCGCGCAGCTGCTGGAATTCTATCGCTCGATGTTGCTCATCCGCCGGTTCGAGGAGCGGGCGGGCCAGCTCTACGGCATGGGCCTGATCGGCGGCTACTGCCACCTCTACATCGGTCAGGAAGCCATCGCCGTTGGCATGGAGTCGGTAAAGCGCCCGGACGACCAGGTGATCACCGGCTATCGCGAGCACGGACACATGCTGGCCGCGGGCATGGCGCCCAACTCGGTGATGGCCGAACTTACCGGCCGCGCGGCCGGGGCGTCCCGGGGCAAGGGCGGCTCGATGCATATGTTTTCGACCGAGGCCGGCTTCTACGGCGGCCACGGCATCGTCGGCGCCCAGGTCAGCCTCGGGACCGGCCTGGCGCTCGCCAACCGCTATCGTGGGAATGACGCCGTGACCTTCGTTTATTTTGGCGATGGCGCGGCCAACCAGGGCCAGGTTTACGAAAGCTTCAACATGGCCGAGATCTGGCGCCTGCCGGTGGTCTACGTAATCGAGAACAACCAGTACGCCATGGGCACCAGCATCGAGCGGTCAACTTCCGAGACCCACCTCTACCGGCGCGGCGCCAGTTTCAATATCGACGGCGCCGAGGTCGACGGCATGGACGTCATGGCCGTGCGCGAGGCCGGGCTGGCGGCGGCCGAACACGCGCGCTCGGGCAAGGGCCCGTTCATCCTCGAGATGAAGACCTACCGCTATCGCGGTCACTCGATGAGCGATCCGCAGAAATACCGCACGCGCGACGAGATCGATGAGGTCCGCAAGAGCCGCGATCCCATCGAGCACCTGCAGGAGCGTCTGGAGAGCGCCGGGCTGGCCGACGAAGCGGCCCTGAAAGCTATAGACGCCGAGGTCAAGGCGGCCATAGCCGACGCCGCCGAATTCGCCCGCACGACGCCAGAACCGGAAGCCGCCGAGCTTTACACCGACGTCTATCTGGAGCCCGCCCGGTGACGGACGTGCTGATGCCGGCGCTTTCTCCGACCATGGAGGAGGGCACGCTGGCCAAGTGGCATGTGAAGGTGGGCGATACGGTGAAATCGGGGGATGTGATCGCCGAAATCGAGACCGACAAGGCGACCATGGAGGTCGAGGCGGTGGATGAGGGGGTGATCGCCGAAATCCTGGTTCCCGAGGGGACCGAAGAGGTCAAGGTCAACGCCCCGATAGCGCGCATGGAGGGGGAAGGG
>Ga0208849_1001469_pt1 | contig 16279 bp, 14 predicted proteins | sample NGESurdeep072012_10_FD_184470 | JGI IMG/M metagenome (GOLD analysis project Ga0208849, IMG submission 184470) | Arctic peat soil microbial communities from Barrow, Alaska - NGEE Surface sample 53-3 deep-072012 (SPAdes) | ecosystem: Environmental > Terrestrial > Soil > Wetlands > Peat ...
CGACCGCTCCCCACCTCACCTGCCAGAAGCGCCCTCATGGGCCGGGTCCGACAGGCGCAGACCGCCGCCGAACTAGAAATTGCCCGGACGCTCCGCGCCCAGGGCGCTGCCTACCGCAAGAACGTCAAGGGCCTTGCCGGCTCTCCCGACTTCGCCAACCGAGAGCGCCGTTGGGCGGTGTTCGTCAACGGTTGCTTCTGGCACCAGCACACCGGCTGTCCGCGCGCGACAGTGCCCAAGGCCAACAACGCCTTCTGGCTCGAGAAATTCACCGCCAATCGGGCCCGCGACGCCAGGGCTGTGCGCGTCCTTCGCCGGTCGGGCTTTCGCGTCGCCATCGTCTGGGAATGCCAAGTCGGGGCGGCGGGCGCGAAACTGCGCCGGCTCCTCGAAGCTGCCTCGACCCCAGCTAGAGATCCTTGAACCGAGTCGCCCAGATGTGCGCGAGGCGGTCGATCATCGAAGCGTAGTGATGGACATCCCCCGGCTGCGGCGCGGGCGGCCATGTCACCAGTCGCAACGGGCCGCCGTCGTTGGGCATGTCTATGACCACGATCCCCAGGGCGTCATAGCCGGTCTCGCCCGGCTTCGCCCGCCTCGGCAACTGGCGGACCTTGTCGATGGCCAACAGAGCATCGCGCGGCTGCGCGTGGCGGGTCCAGCGAAGTTTCGCGCGCGGCCCGCCGCGGTTGAGATCGGGGCTGAGATAGTTCTCGGCCATGTTGATCATGGCGAAGCCGGCCGCGATAGCCTGGTCAGTCGCCCCATGGACCGTGAGCTGTGAAGAGTTGAGCTCATCGTAGAGTCGAGGGAGCGCGCGCTGATGAGCCGTCATGCAGGCCTTGGCCTCCAGGGCCGCCAGAACCGATCCGACCGGGGCACGCGTCAGGACAGGCAGAGCCGCCAGCTCGGCGTTTTCCTCGTCCGTCAACGCGATCCCGTACTCCGCAGCCATGGAAGCCAGAGTCTGTTTCGAGGGTTTCCCCGCTGCGCTCGAGGCCGAACACAGGACCAGGTCGAGGTTCTTCTTCCGGTCGTGGACGAAATCGCGCATCTCGTGATTGATGCCGAAATGGACAGCGCCGGCCGCCACCTGCCGTCGCAGCAGCGGCGTCGCGCGCAGCAGATCGAAGACGATCCCCCAGCACGCCACCTTCGAGTGATGGTCGCTGCGCGAGTGATACTGCCATCGCCTTCCCTGCCGGTCCTGGCGGCTGACCTTGGCCAGAGTGCGCACCAATATGTCGGGGCCGTGCATGCCTGCCTGATCGCAGGTTGGGGGCGCGGGGGCAACGGCGATCGCCTTACGCGGACCGACCCGGCTCCCAAACTAGGTTCGCGGCGTCGAGCTGCCGACCGGCTTCGTGCGAATGCCCACCGACACGAAGCCCCCCTCCTTGCGCCCACTGCCCAGCGCCTCTAAACCCGCCGCTTAGCCTTCATCCCCGACCGTAACCGCGCGAGCCCCTGCCCGCGCGGCCACCCGCGCGCGTGAGCAACGATGCCCAAACGGACCGACATCGCCTCGATCCTGATCATCGGCGCGGGGCCGATCGTCATCGGGCAGGCGTGCGAGTTCGACTATTCGGGGGTGCAGGCGTGCAAGGCGCTACGGGCCGAGGGCTATCGGATCGTGCTGGTCAATTCCAACCCGGCGACGATCATGACCGATCCGGACGTCGCCGACGCCACCTACATCGAGCCGATCACCCCGGAGATGGTCGAAAAGATCATTGAGAAGGAGCGTCCCGACGCGCTGCTGCCGACCATGGGCGGGCAGACGGCGCTGAATGTCGCCCTGGCGCTGGAGCGGGCGGGGGTGCTGGAGCGGTATGGCGTCGAGATGATCGGCGCGCGGGCCGAGGTCATCGACAAGGCCGAGGACCGGGGCAAGTTCTGCCGGGCGATGGACGCCATCGGCCTGGAAAGTCCCAAGAGCCAGGCGGCGCATTCGCTGGACGAGGCGCTGGAAGCGCAGCCGATGGTCGGTCTGCCCGCGATCATCCGACCCTCGTTCACGCTGGCCGGGACCGGCGGCGGCATCGCCTACAACCTCGAGGAGTTCCGCGACATCGTCGAGCGTGGGCTGGAGCTTTCGCCAACCTATGAGGTGCTGATCGAGGAAAGCGTCCTTGGCTGGAAGGAATATGAGATGGAGGTGGTCCGCGACGTGGCGGACAACTGCATCATCGTCTGCTCGATCGAGAATCTCGATCCCATGGGGGTGCACACCGGCGATTCGATCACCGTCGCGCCGGCCCTGACCCTGACCGACAAGGAATACCAGCGCATGCGCGCCGCCTCGATCGCGGTGCTGCGCGAGATCGGGGTCGAGACGGGCGGCTCCAACGTGCAGTTCGCGATCAATCCGGCCGATGGACGGATGGTGGTCATCGAGATGAACCCGCGCGTTTCGCGCTCATCGGCCCTGGCTTCAAAGGCGACGGGCTTTCCGATCGCCAAGGTCGCCGCGCGGCTGGCGGTGGGCTACACCCTCGACGAGCTGATGAACGACATCACCGGCGCGACTCCGGCGTCGTTCGAGCCGACCATCGACTATGTGGTCACCAAGATCCCGCGCTTCGCTTTCGAGAAATACCCCGGCGCGGAGGCGACGCTCAGTACACAGATGAAATCAGTTGGCGAGGTGATGGCCATCGGCCGCACCTTCGCCGAAAGCCTGCAGAAGGCTTTGCGCGGCCTGGAAACCGGCCTGGCGGGGCTGGACGAGATCGCCATCGAGGGAGCGGATGACCCCGAGACCGGCGAGGCGGCGATCGTGCGGGCGCTGGGCTCGCCGACGCCGGATCGGCTGCGGGTGATCGCCCAGGCGTTTCGCCATGGCCTCGGCGTCGAGGCGGTGGGCGCCGCCTGCGCCTACGATCCATGGTTCCTGCGCCAGATAGAGGCCCTGGTCGGCGAGGAGGCGCGGGTGCGCGAAAGCGGCCTGCCGCGGGACGCCGCCGCCATGACGCGACTGAAGGCCATGGGCTTTTCCGACGCGCGGCTGGCCCAGCTCAGCGGAGGCGGCGAGAGCGAGGTGCGTTCGGCGCGTCACGCGCTTGGCGTGAGACCGGTCTACAAGCGCATCGACAGCTGCGCGGCCGAGTTCGCGGCCCTGACGCCCTATCTCTATTCGACCTATGAGACTGGCGTGCTCGGCGGCGCGGCGCAGTGCGAGGCCGAACCATCGGACGCGCGCAAGGCCATCATCCTCGGCGGTGGGCCTAATCGCATCGGCCAGGGGATCGAATTCGACTATTGCTGCTGCCACGCAGCGTTCGGGCTGGACGAGATCGGCATCGAGTCGATCATGGTCAACTGCAACCCCGAGACGGTGTCCACCGACCCTGACACCTCCGATCGGCTCTATTTCGAGCCACTGACGGCCGAGGACGTGCTGGAGCTGATCGCCGTCGAGGCGTCTCGCGGCGAACTTCTGGGCGTGATCGTCCAGTTCGGCGGCCAGACGCCGCTGAAGTTGGCCCACGCCCTGGAGGCGGCCGGGGTGCCCATTTTGGGTACCAGTCCGGACGCCATCGACCTGGCCGAGGATCGCGAGCGCTTCTCCGGGCTGCTGGACCGCCTGGCGATCGCCCAGCCGGTCGGCGGGGTGGCGCGTTCCCAGGCCGAGGCCGTGGCCGTCGGCGAGCGGGTCGGCTTTCCGGCGGTTATCCGGCCCTCCTATGTGCTGGGCGGGCGGGGGATGCAGATCGTTTACGATCAGGCGGGTCTTGTCCGCTACATCCGCGACGCAGTCCGGGTATCGGGCGATGCGCCGGTGCTGATCGACCAGTACCTGTCGCGCGCCACCGAGGTCGACATCGATGCGTTGTGCGATGGAACCGAAGTGTTCGTCGCCGGCGTGCTCGAGCACATCGAGGAGGCCGGGGTCCATTCTGGAGACAGCGCCTGCTCCATGCCGCCATTTTCCCTGCGCCCCGGGACCATCGAGGAACTCAAACGCCAGACGCGAGAGATGGCGCTGGCCCTGAACGTTCGTGGACTGATGAACGTCCAGTTCGCCATCGAGGAGCCGCTCGGCGCCACACCGCGCATCTTTGTGCTCGAGGTCAATCCGCGCGCCAGCCGCACCGTGCCGTTCGTGGCCAAGACCATCGGCGCGCCGATCGCCGCCATCGCCGCGCGGGTGATGGCTGGCGAGAGCCTCGCCAGCTTCAACCTGACCGATGCGCCGTTCGACCATGTCGCGGTCAAGGAGGCGGTGTTTCCCTTCGCGCGCTTTGTCGGTGTCGACACCGTGCTCGGCCCCGAGATGCGCTCGACCGGCGAGGTGATGGGGCTCGACTGGCGACGGCCGGGCGAGGCCTTCGCGCCAGCCTTCGCCCGCGCCTTCGCCAAGAGCCAGATGGGCGGCGGCACGGTGCTGCCGGCGACGGGCGGGGTGTTTGTTTCGGTCAAGGACGCCGACAAGGCCTGGATCACCGAACCGGTTCGCCTGCTGGCGGCGCGGGGTTTCCACATCCTGGCCACGGGGGGCACCCACGCTCACCTGACGGGCCTCGGCGTCGACGTCGAGCTGGTCAAGAAGGTTCTGGAAGGCCGCCCGCACATCGTCGACGCCATGAAGAACGGCGAAGTGCAGCTGGTTTTCAACACCACGGAGGGGCGCCAGTCGCTGGAAGACAGCTTTTCCCTGCGCCGCACGGCCCTGATGATGAAAATCCCCTATTACACCACGGCCGCCGGCGCCCTGGCCGCCGCCCAGGCCATCGGCGCGCAAGCCGAAGGCACCCTCGAGGTGCGGGCGCTGCAAAGCTATTAGCAGCGGTGGCCCCGATGGCGCACGGTCTCCAACTCACCCGTCATGGCCGGCCCCTCTCTTGTCCCGGCCATCCAGGGTCGGGTTGCGCGAGGCGCTTGCCGCGAAGCCCTCTGGTCGAACAGGGAGGTGGCTCAACCATGGATGGCCGGGACCAAAGAGCCCGGCCATGACGGTTCAAGTGATGTGTGGATCGACGATAGCGCGGCCGGCCACGGATCGGTAAAGGACGACCCTCGCGGCCGGCGCGCTCGTTCAGGCGAAGTCCGGGCCTTCGCTTCCACAACGGGTCCATGCCAAGCCTTAGCTGCATCACCACCTGCAAGAGCCGGCTCGGTCACCTCAGACAGACTCTGCCGGGAATGATGGCGGTTGGCGGTGAAGTGATCGTGGTCGACTACGATTGCCCGCAGCGGACCGCGGACTGGGTGCTTGCGAACCATCCTGAAGCGCGCGTGGTGAAGGTCGATGATCGGCCTGACTTCAACCTCGCCAAGGCGCGAAATCTCGGCGCGGCCGCGGCGAGCGGGGAGTGGCTGCTGTTCGTCGACGCCGACGCGCTTGTCGGCGCCGGGTTCCGCGAGCGGGTCGAACCCCTGCTTGCCAAAGGGTGGTTCCTGCTTCCCCAGCCCCGCCCCGCAGTGCTCTGGGGGACGCTGATCGTGTCGCGCGCCGACTTCGAGCGCATCGGCGGCTACGACGAGGTTTTCGAGGGCTGGGGGTCGGAAGATGAGGACATCATCGATCGCCTGAGCGCGATCGGTACGCGTGCTGGCCGGTTTCCCGGCGAGCTGCTGGACGGCATCGCCCACGGCAATGAGCTGCGCACCCACCACCACCAGATCAAGGATGCCCTGGCGAACAACGCCATCAACTTTCTCTATCGGCAGGCCAAGCGCGACCTGGCCCGTCACGGGGCGGCGCCGACGCTCCCGGATCGGAAGCGGATCTATGCGGAGGTCCGGCGCGCGTTGACCACCGGCGAAGCGACGAGCTTTCAGATAGGGTTTCGGAAATCGACACTGTCGGGGCGCAAGCTCGTGGCCAATCTGCGCTACGAAATCGGCGCCGGCGCCGGCAGGCAAGATTGAACAGCCGCAGCAGAACAGGAACGCGCAATGGGACGGGTTGAAGGCAAGGTGGCCCTGGTGACGGGTGGCGCGAGCGGAATCGGACGCGCCTGCGCTCAATTGCTCGCAAGTGAAGGCGCAAGGGTGGTGATCACCGACCTGCAGGACGACAAGGGCGCCGCCCTCGCCGCCGAGATCGGCGATGCAAAGGCCGTCTATCTGCGCCACGACGTGACCAGCGAAGAGGCGTGGATCGCGGTGGTCGAGAGGATCGAGAGAGACCACGGGCGACTGGATATCCTGGTCAACAACGCCGGCATCGGCATCGGCGCGCCCAGCATCACCACCATGTCCCTGGCCGACTGGCGTCGCCAGCAGGCGGTCAATGTCGAGGGGGTGTTCCTCGGGCTCAAGCATTGTCTGCCGCTGATGCGCCGGGCGGGAAATGGCGGCTCGATCGTCAACATGTCTTCCGTCGCCGGCATCAAGGGCTCTCCGGTGCTGGCCGGCTATTGCGCGACCAAGGGGGCGGTGCGGCTCTTGACCAAGGCCGTGGCGATGGAATGCGCCAACGCCAAGGACGGCGTGCGGGTGAACTCCGTCCATCCCGGAATCATCGAAACGCCGATCTGGGAGAGCATCGCCGGCATGGGCCAGGCCGGCGCCAACGCCCCGCCGGACCTCGACGCGATATCGGCGATGTCGGTGCCGCTTGGGGTCAAGGGGTTGCCTTTGGATATCGCCAATGCCGTCCTTTGGCTGGCCTGCGATGAGTCGCGCTATGTCACCGGCGCGGAGATCGTCGTCGATGGGGGCCTCACGGTGCGCTGACCCACGGGTCGCGGGTACTTCCCCCAAAGAGGGGAACGATGAATGCGTTGACCCGCTCTTCCCCATCTACCTGGGGGAACGCCAACATCGGCGCGCTTTCGCGTCGAGACGAAGGGGGTCTTGCAACGTCGCCAAAACCCGCTTCCCCGCTTTGGCAGCCAGCGCCGCCGTCTGCCAAGGGGTTTGTCGCGAATGCCCCTATCCTGCTGATTCGGTAGCGTTCGCAGGGGGGCGTTGGCGGATGTCCGTTCTCGAGACTGACCTCATCGACTACATCTATCTCGACGACGACGACGAGATCCCGGTGCTGGTCGTCTCCGATCCCTTGACCTGGCGGCCGCCGGATCATGCCCGTCATCTCGAAGCCCTCCGGGACAAGCTCAACACCCAGATCGCCTTCGTCGAGACCGGCCAGATTCGCGGCGTCTGGCCCCCCTACAGCGGCGGCGCCGTGCGGGTCGAAGTCGTCGCCAGATGCCCGCTGTCGCCCGCCGCCGCCGACTTCTACGGCGTGGCGCGAAAGGTGATGACCAAAGCCAACATGGACCTGAGTTTTCGGCTCTGGGACGCCTGAGATAATGGCGCACCCCGCGCGCCGGCCCTGCGACATATCGTGCTGCATCGCAGCATGGGGTTGCCTTTTCACCCCCAACCCGTGTAGGAGAGCCTCGTCCGGCCAACGTGTACCGGCTGGAACCCGTCATTGGCACGGCCCGAGGGACAGACCCTCGCGCGGCCAGCGGCGCGGATGTCAGGGGGCTGATTCAGCCTCGTCACACAGGACACGAAATCCTTGTCTTTCCCTTCACGGACGCGCGCGAAAGCGCGCGCGCTGGCCGGCGCCATATTGAGCGCGACGGGCATGGCGAGCATTCTCGCCAGTGCCTATCTGACCGCTGGTTCGGCCGAGGCCGCGGTGGCGCCTCCGACGGAGGTTAGCGCGCTGGCGCCGGCCACGCCCAGCCAGCTCGACGATCCCCAGGCCCTTACCGCCGCGGTCTCGGACGCCGCACAGACGGGCGCCCCCGCCGCCGACTCGCGTGAACTCGATTGCCTGTCGACCGCGGTCTATTACGAAGCGCGGGGCGAAACGTCCGACGGTCAGGCGGCGGTGGCTCAGGTGATCCTCAACCGCGCCAGTCATCCGGCCTTTCCCAAGACCGTCTGTGGCGTCGTCTACCAGGGGGCCGCGCCCAGGTCCTGCCAGTTCAGCTTCGTTTGCAACGGCGCCATGCACCACCGGCGTGAGCCAGGCGCATGGGAGAGGGCCAGAAGCATCGCCGCCCGGGCCCTCGGCGGCTATGTGATGGCCCAGGTTGGCGGCGCCACCTGCTTTCATGCCGCTCGCATCGGCCCCGGCAGGGGCCCCGGCGTCGGCCGGGTGATCCGCATCGGCGGCCAGGTGTTCTATGGCGACGGTGGCCGAGGCGCCGCTTCAAGGTTGCGAGGCCGTGAATACGTCGTCAACGCCAATCATAGCGCAGGCGCCGCGGGCGCGATCCTGAAAGTCGACAACCCGGTCACCACGGCGGCGCCCGTGGCCGCGGATCTGCGCGGGGTCGACGCGTCGTTCAAGGGCCCGATTACGGTCTACTTCGGCTCGTAAGCTGGACGATCACGCGCGCTGGATTTCAGTCAACATCCAGTCCGATGTCGAGGACCGGCGCCGAATGGGTGAGAGCGCCGATGCTGATCAGATCCACACCGGTCTGGGCGATGGCCCGCACGGTCGCCAGGCTGACCCCGCCGGAGGCCTCGAGCAACGCGCGCCCCTTGGCGATGGTTACAGCGCGGCCCAGGTCGTCCAGTGAGAAGTTGTCGAGCATGATCACGTCGGGGTGGTGAGCGAGCGCCTCATCCAATTGCTCGAGCGTATCGACCTCGATTTCGAGCTTGATCAGATGACCGGCGCCGGCGCGCGCACGATCGATCGCTGGACCGATGCCGCCACAAGCGGCCACATGATTGTCCTTGATCAGAATGGCATCGCCAAGGCTGAAGCGGTGGTTGTGGCCGCCGCCGCAACGCACGGCATATTTCTCCAGCGCCCGCAGCAGAGGCGTGGTCTTGCGGGTATCGACGATCCGCGCGGCGGTTCCGGAGACCGCCTGCACATAGTGTTCGGTCAAGGTGGCGATGCCGCTCAGCCGGGAGACAATGTTGAGCGCCACGCGCTCGGCGCCCAGCACCGCGCGCGCCTCGGCCGCGACGTGGGCCAGCGCGGCCGCCGGCGCGACCCGCGCACCCTCCGCCGCAACCACGTCGAAGCGACCTGACGGGTCCATCGCCGCCAGCGCCAGGCGCGCGCAGCCAAGACCGCAGACAACGCCGGCCTCGCGGACGCGGAACGTCGCCGCCATTCGCGCGCCTGGCGGCACACAGGCGTTGGAGGTTATGTCGCCTGCAAGACCCAGGTCCTCGGCCAGGGCGGCGCGGACCAAAGGCTCAATGAGGCTGTCCGGCGGCGGATCGAAGCCCAAGACCTTAAGCCGCCCGATCGCGCCGGACGCTGTCGGTAGGGCCCAACCGGGTGTGAACCGCCCTGGCTGCCAGCCTAGGGAAATCGGCGCGGAAATGGCCGCCCCGGCTTTCCCGCCGCTCGAGCGCACCCTGAGCAATCAGCCGCGCGGCGACGAGCGGCAGGGCGTGGCCGAACGTCGCGGTGAGCGCATCGATACGGTGCAGCAGCCCGCCAAGCCCGGCGGCATCGCGAACGACACCGCCATCCCGGCTCATCGCGCCGCGCAGGACCCCAAACGGTTGGGCAGGCAGGTCGCCAACCGCGAGCGACGGCGACGGCGCGCTCGATGGATCGGCCATTTCGCGCGCAGCGAGGCCCACGCGGCGGCCGAACACCGCGGCCTCGACAAGCGAGTTGGACGCAAGGCGATTGGCGCCATGAATGCCGACCGCGGCGCACTCTCCCGCGGCGAACAGGCCAAGCATCGAGGTTCTACCGTGGAGATCCGCGCCGATGCCGCCCATGTGATAATGAGCGGCCGGAACCACCGGAATGGGCTGGGTGCGGGGATCGACGCCCGCAGCCATGCAGGCGGCGAAGACAGCCGGGAATGCGTCGGCAAAGCGATCGCCAATAGCGTTGCTGGCATCGAGGAAGGCGCCGCGTCCCGCGAAACGCTCGGCGACGATGGCGCGGGCCACGATATCGCGCGGCGCGAGGTCTCCGGCCGCGTGATAACGGCCCATGAACGCCTCGCCCGATGCGCCGACCAGCCTTGCGCCTTCGCCCCGCAGCGCCTCGGTGGCAAGCGGCGCTGGGTCGGCGCCGACGTCGATGGCCGTTGGGTGGAACTGGACGAACTCGGGATCGACAATGCTGGCGCCGGCGAGCGCGGCCAGGGCCAGACCTTCGCCGACGAGTCCGGCCGGATTGGTGGTCGTCGCGAAAAGGCCGCCAAGGCCGCCCGTGGCCAGAACCGTTGCGGGGGCCACGATCTGAAACTGCCGTCCGCGGCTTTCGACCAGCACGCCTCGCACCCGACCGTCTGCGTCGGTCAACAGGGACCGCACGCGGCAGCCCTCGCGGATTTCAATGTGGGACGCACGCCTAGCCGCCACGACGACCGCCAGCATGATCGCGCGGCCCGCCCCGTCCCCGCCGACGCGGGCGATCCGGGCGCGAGAATGGGCCGCCTCGAGGCCTTGGATGAAGTCGCCGTCCGGTCGCCGGTCAAATGGCGCGCCGAGCGCCGCCAGCCGGCGAACCGCGTCCGGGCCTTCCGAGGTCAGGATCGCGACCGCCGCGGGGTCGCAAAGGCCCGCGCCGGCGGCGATCGTGTCCGCCGCATGCAGCGCCGGATCGTCGGCCGCCGAGAGCGCCGCCGCCATGCCGCCCTGCGCCCACGCCGACGCGCAACCCTCGCCGAGCGGCGCGGCCGAGAGCACAATGACGCGGCGCGGGACCGCGGCCAGGGCGGCGCAGAGGCCCGCCAGCCCGGCGCCGACCACCACGACGCCATCGAAGGCCAGATGATCGTGCATGGTCAGCGATCCGCTCACAGCAGCTCGACGTCGACGTGATGACGGGCCTTGACCAGATCGTAGCGCGCCGGGCGCGCAGGCGGCGGCAGGTCGATCATCGCCTGCACGGAAGCGCGGGCGCGTGCTGAGATGGCCGGGTCGATGGCGATCTCGAAGCGCGTATGCACCAGCGCCTGGTGAATACCCTCCAGGGTAATGCGCTTCATGTGCGGGCAGAGATTGCACGGCCGCACGAACTCGGTTTCCGGCGCTTCGCAGGCGATGTTGTCGGCCATCGAGCACTCGGTGACCAGCACCACCTGGCGCGGGCGCCGCGCGCGCACATAATCGCCCATCGCCGTGGTCGAACCGGCGAAATCAACCGCTTCCAGCACCTCCGTCGGGCATTCCGGATGGGCCAGAATCTCGGCGTCGGGCCACGCCTCGCGCACGTCGGCGATATCCTGGGCGGTAAACCGTTCATGCACCTCGCAGCGCCCCTGCCAGGCGAGAATCCGCACCGGCGTCTGGCGCGCGACATTGCGGGCCAGGAACTCATCGGGCAGCAGGATGACCCGGTCGACGCCGAACTGGCGGGCGATGTGTTCGACGACCTGGACCGCGTTGGCGCTGGTGCAGCAGATGTCGGTCTCGGCCTTCACCTCGGCGGTGGTGTTGACGTAGGTGACCACCGGCACGCCCGGATGGCGCTGCCTGATCAGACGAACATCGGCGGCGGTGATCGAGGCGGCCAGGGAACAACCGGCCGCAAGATCCGGGATCAGCACGGTCTTGTCCGGACATAGCACCTTGGAGGTCTCGGCCATGAAGTGGACCCCGGCCTGGACGATGATCGCCGCATCGCTGCGCGCCGCTTCCCGCGCCAGCCCCAGACTGTCGCCGACGAAATCGCCGACGCCATGAAATATCTCCGGGGTCATGTAGCTGTGGGCGAGGACCACCGCATTGCGCTCGCGCTTTAGCCGGTTGATCGCATCGATCAGCGGCGCGTGCAGGCGCCACTCAAGCGGCGTCACTCGCGCGCGGACCTTGTTCCACAACGGCGCGGTCGCGCGTTCGACCTCGGCACTAAACGGCAGAAGCATCGATCCGTCGGCCATCGGCTTCCTCGTTATGCTCAAAGTGAGCATTTCTAGGGCCCTAAAAACGCCGGCGAGGACGTCCCGCCAGCGCGACTACTTATGCTTCAATTGAGCATAAGGCGTTGGAGACATATAGGCCTCAATCGAGGCCAAGGGAAGCTATCGGCGCACGCGCTCGCTTTTGTGATCCCGCGGTCGACTGCCATGAATCGGCAATCTCCCCGCGGGCGGGGCCCACCGGAGCACGCGCCTTGCCTCCCGCCGCTCGCGGCTTAACTATAGCGGCGATGAAACCGCAGCGCATAACGGCCGTCCTGGCGGCGGTCGCCCTTGCCGCATGCGCCCATGTCAGCGCGACGTCGGTCAGCGCCGTTCATCTGAAGGCCCTCGCCGCGCTCGCCGGGAGCTTTTCGCCCGAGGGTCAGGCGCGGATCGAACGGACCATGGACCCGGCCATGCGCGTGCTCGCCAGCAGGCTCGAGTCCGGCGTCCGCGCCGACCGTTGGGCTCGCGCCGACGGCTGGGCCGTGCTCGATCTGACGAGGGCGCCCTCGCTTGGCTTCGCGGCCCTGAGCCCGGACGAAGCCGAGCGGGTCAACTCTTATCTTCCCGACACCGGCGAGCCGCAGACGCCCGCGACGCCGTTCGTTCTTAAAGCAGCGAGCGCGGAACGCGAGCGGGCGATCTTCTGTCTTACCCAGGCAATCTACTATGAGGCCGCCCTGCAGCCGACACCCGGGCAGGAGGCCGTGGCCCAGACGATAGTCAACCGCATGCGACACCCGGCCTTTCCCAAGTCGATCTGCGGGGTTGTCTACCAGGGCTCGCAGCAGGTGACCGGCTGTCAGTATTCCTTCACCTGCGACGGGTCCCGCGATCGGCCGCCGGCGGCGATATTCTGGGCGCGCGCGCGCGCGGTGGCGGTTCAGGCGCTGGACGGCTTCGTCATGCGCGAGGTCGGCCTGGCGACCCACTACCACGCAGATTATGTGTTTCCCCGCTGGGGCCCGACCATGGTCAAGATCCGCCAGATCGGCGCCCATATCTTTTACCGTTTTCCCGGGCCCGCGGGCGCGTCGGATAGTTTTCAGCAACGTTACAACGGCGGAGAGCTGCGCGTCTCCATGGAGGGGCCATCGCCCGAAGCCATACTGGCGGCGCGCGCGGCGGGGACCCCCTCAGACGATGGCCAGGGGCCCGACGAGACCTTCACCATGATCGATCCATCGGCCCCCGGAGGCCTGCGCCAGCGGGTCGCCGGCGAAGTCATCTTCGGCCGCAGGGTTCCGACAAAGGACGAAATCGCCCGGATCAACGCCGCGTTGGAGAGCGTTGCCGGTCCCCTGGTCAAGCCAGGCCAGGCCGTTCAGCCGCTGCCTGCGCCGAGCCCGCCGGCCAAACAGCCGCCGCCTGTCACCTCCAGCGCGCCAAAGACATCTATGCCGGCCGCTCCAAAGGCGGTTCCGCCCGTTCAGCCGAATCCGGCCGGAAAGTAAGTTGTGGGGCGCTCATCGCGTGCTTTGGCGGCGATTGACGGGCCTGGCGGCTTGCGGGAGGCTGAACGAAATGGCTGAAACCGGCATTATCTTCAACGTCTCCGATCTCGATCATCCCGAGCACAATGTGCTTCGTAAGATCGGCCCGGTCGACGGCGAATGGAGCGCTCTTTTTGCTCAATGGCCGCGCCAGGGCGTTTTCGACCCGCTCGACCGGGGCTTTTTCGATCAAGTGGATGGCGCACGGGCGCGCCCGCTACGAAGTCGACAGGCGCGTTCACACGGTAAGCGCCCAGAGCGCCGTCCTGGTCGGCCAGGACCAGCCCTACGAGGCCGAATTCGAGGCGAGGTCGGGAGCCGAGTCATTCTGCCTGTTCTTTTCTTCCACCCTGGTGGGCGAAGCCTGGGCCAGCGTGGAGGCTGGATTTGCCGCTGCGACCGGCGACGCGGCGCCGAGAGCTTTTCCGAATGTCTCCTTCAGCCCGTCGAGGCGCCTGACCAGAGTGCTGCAAGCACTACAGGCGACTGGGCCCGCGAGCTGCGAGACACTGCTCGAGGCGCGGGTCCTCACGGCGGTGGCGGAGGCGGTGAGCACCGCCTCTCGCCACAGGCGCCTGATCGCCAGGGTCCCGGCCACGCGGCCAAGCGCCCGCGCGCACCTCCTGACCCTTCTCGAACGGGCGCGTGACGCAATCACCGAGGCTCATGGCGTCGGCGCCAGCCTTGGCGGCCTGGCTCGCGACGCAGGGATGTCGAAGTTCCATTTCCTGCGGATGTTCAAGGCGGTCTACGGGTTGACGCCGATCGCCTGCGCCGAACGGGCGCGGGTGGACCGGGGCGCCTCGATGCTCAGCCAGACCCGCGCTCCGGTGGGCGAGATTGCGGCCGCCCTGGGCTACGAAAGTCCCAGCGCCTTCGCCAAGGTCTTTCGCCGCTGGCGGGGGGCCGCCCCGAGCGTCTGGAGAATTTAGCAATCGCGAGCGCGCGACCCTCGCCCAGGAGCGCTTATCCTCGTCTCGTCGTGCGAGGAGGATGACACATGGCATTTGCCCTGGGGCCTATCGGCCAGATTGGCTTGGGAGCGGCCGACGTCGACCGCGCGGAACGCTTCTACGGGGAGATGCTCGGGCTACGGAAACTCTTCCGTTTCGGGGATCTCAGTTTCTACGACTGCGCCGGCGTGCGGCTGCTGATCGAAAAGACCGTGGGCGCTGGCCCAGCCGGCGGTTCGCCAATCTATTTCCGCGTGGCCGACATCGCCCTGGCGCGCCGGGAACTTGAAACGCGCGGCGTCAGATTCGTGGACCATATCCACCTGGTCGCGCCGATGGCCGACCACGATCTATGGATGACCTTCTTCAACGACCCGGACGGACACATCCTGGCCCTGATGTGCGAGGCCCCAAAGGGCTATCAGCCGAACGCGGCCGGATAGTCGATGACGATGCGCTCATCGAGGGCGCCCGGCGCCAGGGCCATGGCCATGAACGCGGGCGACCCGCTGTAGCGCGAGATGAGCTTGGCGGCGGCTGCCGTCGAAAACCCGAAGCGCGGGTAATATTCAGGGTGGCCGAGCACGATGATGGCGCTCGCGCCCAGGGCGCGGCAGGCCTCGATGCCGGCGATGCTCAACTTCGCGCCGATGCCCTGGCGCTGACGCTCCGGCGCGACCGCGAGAGGACCCAGCCCGGCGATCAGGCGCGGCGGCTGGCAACGCATGCGGGAAAAGAGGATGTGGCCAAGGATTTCGCCGGCCTCCTCCGCGACCAGGTCGACCAGGGCCGCGCCCTCCGCACGCACGCCGGCGACTATGCCAGCTTCATCAAAGCGGCTTTGCGCGAAAGCTTCGGCGACAACTTTTGCGATCTGCGCAAAATCCGCGTCGACCGCCGGCCGCAGGGTCACCACGTGGCGATGGTCTGAGCGTCCGCATGGCTGATCGGATGATGGGCCTTTGCGTGATCTTCCTCGGCGAGCAGCCTTACCGCCTCGAGCGCCGCCATGCAGCCCATCCCAGCAGCGGTCACGGCCTGGCGGTAGACGCTGTCGGCCACGTCACCCGCAGCATAAACCCCCAAGACGGCGGTAGCCACGGCCCCAGGCTCGAGAGCCAGATAGCCGGCGGCGTCCATCGCCAGCTGGCCCTTGAACAGTTCCGAGGCCGGCGCGTGGCCGATAGCCACGAACAGGCCGTCGCAATCGAGGTCCCGCCGCTCGCCGGTCTTAACGTTCGCCAGTCGCACGCCGGTGACGCTGAGCGGCTCGCCCGAGCCCAGCACCTCCTCGATCGCGTGATCCCAGACCACCTCGATGGCCTTGTTGGCGAACAGTCGCTCCTGCAAAATTTTCTCGGCGCGCAGTTCGTCGCGGCGATGAACCAGGATCACCCTTGAGGCGAATTTGGTCAGGAACAGCGCCTCTTCGACCGCCGTATTGCCCCCGCCGGCCACGACCACCTGCTTGCCCCGATAGAAGAAGCCGTCGCAGGTGGCGCAGGCCGAAACGCCAAATCCTTGAAACCGCTTTTCGCTCGGCAGGCCCAGCCACTTGGCCTGGGCTCCGGTGGCGATGATCAGGGTTTCGGCGATCCACTCCTGGCCCGAGTCGCAAACGATGCGGAACGGGCGGGTGGAGAGATCAGCCGAAACGACAATGTCGTTCACTATCACGGCGCCCACGTGCTCGGCCTGCTCGCGCATCTGATCCATCAGCCATGGGCCCTGGATGACCTGCGCGAAACCTGGGTAATTCTCCACATCGGTGGTGATGGTCAGCTGACCGCCGGGTGTCAGTCCGGCGATCAACACCGGGTCGATCAGCGCTCGCGCGGCATAGATCGCCGCCGTGTAGCCGGCAGGTCCCGATCCGATGATCACGACTTTAGCGTGGATGGTCTTGGTCACCGCCTCATCTCGTCATTGCGGCAGGATTGGAGGGTCGAATCGACCTGCCTGGAGCGCGAAAGAGCCCTCACTAACTCCCCGGGGGAGGGTCGGGAGGGGTCGTTCGCGTGAT
>Ga0208849_1001470_pt1 | contig 16271 bp, 15 predicted proteins | sample NGESurdeep072012_10_FD_184470 | JGI IMG/M metagenome (GOLD analysis project Ga0208849, IMG submission 184470) | Arctic peat soil microbial communities from Barrow, Alaska - NGEE Surface sample 53-3 deep-072012 (SPAdes) | ecosystem: Environmental > Terrestrial > Soil > Wetlands > Peat ...
CGGCGGCTTGCGTGCGAGCGGGCGGCACGCTGATCTTTCCCACCGATACGGTGTACGGAATCGGCTGCGCGCCGGACAACCCGCGCGCGGTCGCGGCCGTGTTCGCCGCAAAACTAAGACCGGAAGACAAACCGCTTTCGCTTCACGTCGCGCGTGCTGACGATGCGTCGGCACACGTCGCCGATGTCTCGCCTGCGGCGCGCATGCTGATGGAGAAATTTTGGCCCGGCCCGCTCACGATCATCGTGCAGCGCCCACCCGACGCGATCGAGGCCGCAGTTCTTGGGGGAGCGACGATCGGATTGCGGTGTCCGGACGACGACGCGTGCCGTGCCATTCTTGCAGCGGTCGGACCGTTGGTCGCGACATCGGCGAATATATCCGGAGAATCCGCATATGACGGTAGCGACGACGATGTCGCGAGGTTGCCCGATGCGACGCTCGCGTTGCTCAAAGGGCCGACTTCGTTGCGGCGAGAAAGCACAGTCATCGATTGCACCGGCGCAATGCCGGTGATTCTCCGGGCTGGGGCGCTCGACGCCGACGCCATTCGTGCCGCTCTCGCCGGCATCGCCGAATTGGAAACCTGACCCATGCAGCACAAAGGCCACGCCGTGTTCAGTGTTGGGATGCTATCGCTCGCCGCCATCGCTGCGTCGGCCGGCTTGTCGACTGCTAAAGTCTCAGCTCCGCCAAAGGCGTCGCCTGCTCCAGCTCCGGCGAGCAGCGGTTCCATGATCTCGAGCGGGCCGGCCCAGACTAAAATCGGCGATCTCACGGTGAACTTCAGCGAAGGCGAGGGCAACCTCAAGACCGGCGATTTCGTCATGCCGAGCACCATCACCGGTCACTCGACCGACGGCAACTTTCGCGGCGATCGCGCGTTTGGCAATAGCAAGCGCGATGAGATCACGCTTGTGGGTCACGTGATGGTCCACAGACTTGGCGGCGTGAGCAAAGATGGAAAGAAGCCCACCGAGCCGGTGACGCTCACGTGCGACAAACTTGAGATCCACAACAAGGCGAAGCTCTACATCGCATCGGGTCACGTCAAAGTCGTGCAAGGCGACAAGTCGCTGACCGCCCCACTCATGCGCCTCGACGACATGACGCACGATGCGGCTCTCACCGGCGGGGTACACGCCGAGGAGCCGCCGGACCGGACATTCGACTCTTCAGAGGTTCTCTACAACACGAAGAGCGAGGATTTCAAAGCATTGGGCGGTGTTCAAGCCACGTTCCCGCTCAAATCGTCGCCGACACCGGGCGTGCCGGGCGGCAACTCAAGCTTACCGTCGCCGCTCCCAAAGGGCGCCAAACCCGCCTCTCCCGCACCGTCGCAGGCTCCCGCGCCGGCCGCCACTTAAGGCCCAGCTTTAGTGATTTCCGTCACTACGAACGGGTGTGCGGCTACTCTATCCTGAGCCCGATTCCGATATAGTTAGAAGAAGGACCGGTGGCTCCGCCGCCGGTTGTTGTTGAAGATCGGGGATCGGGTTCGTGCTGGAATTCATCGATAAAAAATTTACCGACATCTTGATGGAAAAAGGCGTATTGACGGCCGAGCAGCTCAAGACTGCGACCGCCGACGCATTGCGCCGCAAGGAGCCCCTCGAGAAGATCCTCGTCGAGTTGCGCGTCGCGCCTAAAGAAGAGATCATGTGGGCGCGCGCCGAGGAGCTCGGAAAGATCTTTGTCGACCTCAGCAATCGCAAGATCGACAGCGACATCGCGAACATCGTGCCCGAGAATATCGCGCGGCGGCACCATCTCATCTGCATCGGCCGCGTCGACAAAAAAGTCACTCTGGCCATGGCCGATCCCACCGACATCTTCGCGCTCGATGACGTTCGCCTGAAGACCGGCCTTACGCCGGAGCCCGTGCTTTCGTACATCGACGACATCGAGCGCGCGCTCGATGGCATCTACACATCCAACGACAGCCAGTGGCAATCGCTCATCAGCGACGCCGAAGACGGCGTCGACATCATCCAAGACCGAGAAGAGATGCCCGACGACATCGTCGTCGACGCCCCTATCGTGCGCTTGGCCGACATGATCGTCACGCAAGCTATCCAGCAAAAAGCATCCGACATCCACATCGAGCCGTTCGAGCGCGAGATCGTCGTGCGCTACCGCATCGACGGCGTGCTGCGCGTGGTCATGAACCCGCCCAAGGCGATCCAGCCGGCCCTGATCTCCCGGTTCAAGATCATGGCGAACTTGAACATCGCAGAGAAACGCGTGCCGCAAGACGGACGCATCCAAGTGACTCTGAAGCGCGATCGCTACGATTTGCGTGTCTCGGTGCTCCCGGTCATCTACGGCGAATCCATCGTCATGCGTATCTTGGACCGCAAGAGCGTCAACGTGGACCTCGACAAGCTCGGGTTCCATCCGCAACTGCTCGAAGTCTGGCAAAAGCTCATCGTGTTGCCGAACGGCGTGCTGCTCGTGACCGGCCCGACCGGCTCGGGTAAATCGACGACGCTCTACGCCACGCTGAACTCAATCAACGACACCGAGACGAAGATCGTCACGGTGGAAGACCCCGTCGAATACAATATCGCCGGCATCAATCAGGTGCAGGTCAACCCGAAGGTGGGTCTGACGTTTGCCATCGGCCTGCGTTCGTTCTTGCGCCAGGACCCCGACGTCATGATGGTCGGTGAAATCCGGGACCAAGAAACAGCTTTGATCGCTGTGCAGTCCGCGCTCACGGGTCACCTCGTGCTGTCGACGCTGCACACCAACGACTCCGTCGCTTCCATCACGCGGCTCATCGATATGGGCATCGAGCCGTTCCTTCTCGCGTCGTCGATCCAGGGCGTCATGGCCCAGCGACTCGTGCGAACCGTCTGCCCGAACTGCAAGCGCGGCGTCAAGACCATCAAGGCGCTCGCCGTGAAGTTCGAAGAGTACGGCATTCCGGCGGAATCGCTGCGGCTGGTCAAGGGCGAAGGTTGCGAGAATTGCAACGGCACCGGCTACAAAGGCCGCGCCGGCGTCCACGAACTTTTCGTGATGACCGAAGAGATGCGCCGCATCGTGCTCGAACGCGGGTTACCGTCCGACATGAAGAAACTCGCATTGGAGCAGGGATTGCGGACGCTGTATCACGATGGCCTTATGAAAGTCGCGCAAGGCATCACCACGATCGAAGAAGTGCTGCGCGTCGCCGTCGACTAGTTTATATAGTTACTTCAGGGCAAACCGTACTAGGGCAAGCATCGCTTGCCCTAGTTTTTTTTGGGGCGAGCAACCCGTACTAGGGCAAGCATCGCTTGCCCACTAGGGTTAGCGTTGCTAACCCTAGTACGAACTCACGCTTCAGAACGATCGAAGTCAGATCGCGTCGTCGTCGTCCGGCACGTAGAATGTCCGGTCGGCGAGTGCATCGGGAAGATGCTGCTGCTCGACTTTCGCGCCCTCGAAGTCGTGCGCGTACTTGTATCCCGCGCCATATCCGAGATTCTTCATCAGCCCGGTCACGGCGTTGCGCAAATGCAGCGGCACCGGAAGGGCTCCGGTTTGCTCTACCGCATCCACGGCGGCGAAGTAAGCGCGAAGTCCCGAATTGCTCTTGTGTGCCTTTGCGAGATAGATCGTGGCTTCGGTGAGCGGATACAACGCTTCCGGCATGCCGATCACATGGGTGGCCTGGAATGCGGCGATCGCCAGCGGCAATGCATGCGGATCGGCAAGTCCGACGTCTTCGGACGAGAGAACGACAAGCCGCCGCGCGACGAATAGCGGATCTTCGCCGGCCTGAAGCATCCGCGCAAGATAGTACACCGCCGCGTCCGGATCGCTGTCGCGCACGGACTTGATGAACGCCGAGATGACGTCGTAGTGCTCGTCGCCCGCTTTGTCATAACGCAGTGCGCGTCTCTGGAGAGCTTCTTCGATGTCGCGGGTCTCGACGATCGAGCCGGCTCCGCCGCGCGTCTGCGCGATCTCCGCCGCGAGCTCGAGCGCATTGAGCGCGATTCGCGCATCCCCGCCAGCCGCGGCCGCCAACTGGGCGCGCGCTGTCGGATCGAGGCGCACTTGACCGGCAAGACCGCGATCGGAATCCGCAAGCGCCCGGTCGATCAGCAACAGGATGTCGGCATCTTCGAGTGGCCGCAGCACGACGACCCGGCTGCGCGAGAGGAGCGCGCTGTTCACTTCAAATGACGGATTCTCGGTCGTCGCGCCGATGAGCGTGATGTCGCCGCGTTCCACATACGGCAGCACCGCGTCTTGCTGACCTTTGTTGAAGCGGTGGATTTCGTCGATGAACAAGATGGTGCGTTTGCCGGAAGCGGCTCGCGCGAGCTTCGCTTCGGCCACCGCGCGGCGCAGGTCGGCAACGCCCGCGCTCACGGCGGAGAGCTGCACGAATCGCGCATCGCCCGCCGTGGCGGCAAGTCTCGCGAGCGTGGTCTTGCCGGTGCCGGGCGGTCCCCAAAGGATCATGGATGGTGCTCGGCCGCGTTCGAACGCGGCTCGCAAACCGGAGCCGGCGCCCAAAACGTGCTGCTGTCCGACGAATTCGTCCAGTGCGCGCGGCCGCATCCGGGCCGCGAGCGGCGCACCGGCCGGCAACGCTTGCTCCTGCGCCAAAGCGCCGGGCCCGGTTTCGCCGAAAAGGTTAGGCCCGTCGTCCATGCGCATCCGATTCGCCGCACGGCTGCAACCGCCCGCCCCGCGCGAGATCGCGGCGGGGCCGCGCCTTGGGCTCATCGAATCCAAAACCCGCTTATGAATCGCATATATCTCGATAACGCCGCTACCACCGCGCCACGTCGAGAAGCCGTGGATGCGATGCTGCCATTTCTCACCGAATCGTATGCCAATCCGTCGAGCCCGCACCGCAGCGGCCAGCGCGCAAAAACGGCTCTCGAGCGCGCGCGCAAGCAGACGGCCGCCGCGCTGAACGCGCAATCGTCGGAGATCATCTTCACCGGCGGAGGTTCGGAAGCCGACAGCTTGGCGATATTCGGCATCATGGATGCGTACGCATCGCGCGGCAAACATTTCGTCACGAGCGCGATCGAGCATCACGCGGTGCTCCACGCGGCGTACACGCTCAAGTCGAGAGGCGCCGACGTCACGATCGTGCCCGTAGACAAAGACGGCCTCGTCCGCGCCGACGACGTGCGCAGCGCGCTCAGAGATAACACAGTGCTCGTGAGCATCATGCACGCCAACAACGAGATCGGCGCGATCCAACCGATCGCCGAGCTGGCGGTGATCGCTCACGAACGCGGCGCGCTCTTCCACACCGACGCGGTGCAAACCGTCGGGCACATCCCGGTCGACGTGAAGACGCTCGGCGTCGACGCGCTTTCCCTCTCGGCGCACAAATTCGAGGGACCCAAAGGCGTGGGCGCGCTGTATCTCAAGACGGGTGTCCGCATCGCGCCGCTCGTCGTGGGCGGCGGACAGGAAGGCGGCCGCCGTGCCGGCACGGAGAACGTGCCGGGAATCGTCGCACTCGCCACCGCGCTCGATCTTGCTGTGAAAGAACTGGACGAATCGCAGCGCGCCGCGACGCGATTGCGCGACAAGCTTATCGACGGTGTTTTGAACGCCGTGCCCGGATCCGCACTGAACGGATCCCGCACCCGGCGCATGCCGAACAACGCGAGTCTTCGCTTTTCGAAGATCGAGGCGGAGACGTTGGTCGTCGGTCTCGACGTCGAAGGCATCGAGGCGTCGACCGGCAGCGCCTGCACCAGCGGATCGCTCGAGCCTTCGCACGTTCTCACCGCGATCGGGCTCGATCCGGCGGTCGCTCGCGGAACGATCCGGTTTTCGCTGGGACGCTCGAACACGAGCGACGATGTCGCACGTTTGCTGGGCGTGCTGCCGGGTATCATAGAACGGCTGCGTCAGCTCGCCGGCACGCTTGCCGCTGGCGCGTAGCCACGGGAACGCGCCTAACTGCACGGCTGAAGGCGCGCACTCTCTGGCAAAAGAAAAGGACACGCCGCCGCTGTCCCGGAAGGGAGACCACCTAAACGATGCCGACGCAAGATTTCATGTGGTTGGCCATCGGAGTGTCCTGCCTCGTAGTGGCGGCCGGACTCTCGTTGACGCTGTTCAAGCTTGCCAAGGTGCTCGACCGCACCGTGGTCACGCTTGAAAAAGTGGACGCCCAGCTCGACGGTCTCGGCGAACCGGTCAACCGGACGCTGGCCAGTATGAGCGGTGTCGCAGCCAATGCAGAGCGTCTGAGCGGCAGAGTGGAGCGAGTCGCCGAACTCATCGAATCCACGGCCGGCGCGATCGCGAAAACTGCGGACGCGGCACAGGCGGCGGTTTCACCCACGGTCGCGAGCGTCGCCGGCATCGTCGCCGGCGTCACGCAGGGCGCGAAAACTTTTTTCGGCGCGCACAAACGCGGCAACGGCCGCGCTTGACGGTGCCGTCACTTCTGAAGCAACGGAGTAATCACCATCATGTCTGACAACGATCGCGGCGATTCCGGACTCGGATTTCTCTCAGGCTTAGTGCTCGGCGGGTTCGTCGGCGCAATATTGGCAATCGTGCTCACGCCCCAATCCGGCGAGGAGACTCGTGACTATCTGCGCGGCAAAGCTCACGAAGCAAAGGGCAAAGCGCTCGATCTCGCCTACGATCTCAAGGATCGCGCGTCTTCGGTCGCCGACGACCTTCGCGGCCAAGCGGACGATCTGGTGAAGAAGGGTCGTGACCTCGCGGACGTCACGCGCAGTCAAGTAAGCGACGCCATCGAGTCCGGCCGCCAGGCGGCCCGCAACAAAATCGACGAACTCAAGAACGACTAAGGGTGGCGCGAAGAGTGGATATCAAAGTCAGCGTTAGGGAACCCGACGGCAAGTCGGGACCTACTGTCGTCGATCTCAACGGCGAGATCGACGTCTACACGTCTCCTAAGGTCAAAGAGACGATTTCGGAATTGATCGACCAAGAGCACTACCGGCTCGTCATCAATCTCGAAAACGTCCGCTACATCGATTCGACGGGGCTCGGCGTGCTCATCGGCGGACTCAAACGAGTCCGCGAGCATAGCGGCGCCGTGAATCTGGTCTGCAGCAATCCGCAGATCAAGAAGATCTTCGACATCACCGGATTGGTGAAGATCTTCGGCATCTACGATACCGAGAAGGCGGCATGCGAGAGCCTGTGACCTCGGCCGACGCCACCCGCACGCTCGACGGGCAGTTGCAGCTGCGCATTCCGAGCCGCGCGGAATGGGTCAGCGTGGCCCGCCTTGCCGTCGCCGGCATCGCGCATCGCATCGAGGCCACGATCGACGAGGTCGAGGATCTGAAGCTCGCGGTGGCCGAAGCATGCACGAATTGCATACAGCACGCGCAGGGCAACGACGAAGTGCTGGTCACGTTTGAGATCGCAGGGCGCAGGCTCACCATGGTCGTCGAAGACGGCGGCAAGGGATTCGACGGCCGGGCGCTTGCTCCGGAACCACTAGGCGAGCCGAAAGTCGGCGGCCTTGGAGTGTTTCTCATACGGTCGCTAATGGATGAGGTCGATTACGATTTCGATCCGTTGACCGGCACAAAGCTCACGATGACCAAGGTGCTCGGGCAGTAGGATTTCATGAGCCACTCTAAAGCGCAGGGCGGAGTGGATGAACGCTTCGACCGCGACCGGACGCGCGCGCTCTTCGTCGAGTTCGCCACGTCGAGCGATCCGGCAGTGCGCGACGAACTCGTGCTGGCGCACCTCAACTTGGTCCGCTATCTCGCCGTGCGCTTTGCGAATCGCGGCGAAACGCTCGAAGATCTCATCCAAGTCGGCACCCTCGGACTCATAAAAGCAATCGACCGGTTCGACTCCAGCCGCGGCGTGGAGTTCACGACCTATGCCACGCCCACGATCATCGGCGAGATCAAGCGCCACTTCCGCGACAAGGGCTGGGCGGTAAAAGTGCCGCGCCGGCTTCAGGAGCTCAATCTCGCGGTCAACCGCGCGGTCGAAAATCTCTCCATGGTGCTCGGCCGCTCGCCCACCGTCCACGATCTTGCCGAGAAGCTGGGCGCCAGCGATGAAGAGATCATCGAAGCTCAGGAGCTCGGCCAGGTCTACAACCTGCTCTCACTCGACACGGAGCTCGGCGGCGACGGCGAAGCCAAACCCGCGACCTTGCTCGACTACGTCGGCAGCGACGAGCGCGGTTTCAGCACGCTCGACGACCGCGCCGGACTCGAGCGCGCGTTCGAAGTTCTCGACCGGCGCGAACGCATCATCATCTACCTCCGGTTCTTCAACAATTTGGCGCAAGCGGAGATCGCCAAGCGCATGAACGTCTCGCAGATGCACGTCTCGCGGCTTCAGCAGCGGGCGCTCGCGAAGCTTCAGCGCTTCTTCAAGGACGCCTGAAGCGAAGGGCGCCGCCCCGTCACCCGTAAATAACTGCCGGATATGACGTCTCAGGAAATCCGCCGCTCCTTCGTCGACTTCTTCACGAGCAAAGGTCATCGCCATTTGCCGGGCTCTTCGCTCGTGCCCGACGCGATGTCCACCACCCTCTTCACGATCGCGGGGATGGAGCCGTTCGTGCCGGTGTTCCTGGGCGATGAGCCTGCGCCGGCGCCGCGCGTGGTCACGGTGCAGCGCTGCCTTCGCGTGGCGGGCGGCAAGAACGACATCGAAAACGTCGGCCGCAGCGGGCGCCACGGCACGTTTTTGGAGATGCTCGGCAACTTTTCGTTCGGCGACTACTACAAGCGCGAAGCCATCGCGTGGGCGTGGGAATATCTCACGTCCACGCTCGCGATTCCCGCCGATCGTCTCTACGCCACCGTGTACGTCGACGACGACGAAGCCGCCGGGATATGGCACACGGATATCGGCCTTGCGAAAACGCGCATCTCGCGATTCAAGGAAGACAATTTTTGGGATATGGGGCCGACCGGCCCGTGCGGCCCGTGCTCGGAGATCTTCGTCGACCTCGGCGACGCGGCGGGTTGCGGCCGGCCCGACTGCGCCGTCGGCTGCCCGCATTGCGACCGCTACATCGAAGTATGGAATCTGGTGTTCCAAGAGTTCGACCGCGACAGCTCCGGCACTTTGCATCCGCTGCCCAAGAAGTGCATCGATACCGGCATGGGTTTCGAGCGCTTGTGCATGGTGTTGGCCGGCAAAACCTCGATCTTCGAAACGGACCTGTACCAGGATATCATCGCCGCGCTGCCCGGCCAAACCGCGAGCGCGCTATCGCCGGACGACCAGGCTGTGCACCGGCGCATCATCGCCGACCACGCGCGCGCGAGCGTCTTCTTGATCGCCGACGGCGTGGTGCCCGGCAACACCGATCGCGGATACGTGTTGCGTTATCTCACGCGCCGCGCCATTCGCAGCGGCCGGATGCTCGGATACGAATCCGGCTTTTTCAGCGCGCTGGTTCCTGCGGTGATCGCCACGCTCGCCGACGGTTATCCCGAGTTGAACGGCGCCGGCGAGCGCATAGCGCGCGCGATCTCAGCCGAGGAACGTCAATTCGAGCAGACTTTGGCGCGCGGCATGCGGCGGCTCACCGAGTCGCTCGACGCGTTACGGTCCGCCGGCGGGCGCGCGCTGACGGGTGACGACGTCTTCGAACTGCACGATACCTACGGCTTCCCGCCGGAACTCACCGCAGAGATCGCACGCGAGGCCGGCGTCGATATCGACATGGCCGGTTACCGCGCGGCGATGCAAGAGCAGCGCGACCGTGCCCGACGCGACGCACAGGCGAAGCGCACCGAAGTGCGCGTGGCCGATATCGCGGGCGGCGCACCGCTGCCCGGATCGGACTTCGTCGGCTACGATTCACTCGAAGCGAAGGCCGAAGTGCTTGCCTTATTCGACGCCGGCGGCAACCCCGTCACGGCGCTGGATCCAGGGCAAGAGGGCGTCGTGGCGCTTTACCGCACGCCGTTTTATGCCGAGCGCGGCGGGCAGATGGGCGATCATGGTGTGCTGGCCCGCGTCGGCGCGTCTTTCGAAGTCACCGACACGCAGTATCGCGATAAGTCGCACCGCCACATCCTGCACAAGGGAGCAATGCGCGAAGGCCACATCGCGGTCGGCGACACCGTTGACGCATTGGTGGACCCGGCTTGGCGGCGCGAGATCCGGCGCCATCACACCGTGACACACCTACTGCAGCGCGCGCTCAAGGAAGTCGCGGGCGAAGCCGTCGCACAACGCGGCAGCGCGGTGTTTCCGGATCGCACGCGGTTTGATTTCGATTCACCGGTGGGCGCGCTTGGGAAAGAGCAGCGGTCGCAGGTGTCGGCGCGCGTCAACGATCTGATCCGAGCCGATCATCACGTCGCAGTCGAGACTCTGACTTTCGCCGAAGCGGTGACGCGGGGCGCGGTATTCATGCAGGGCGAGCGCTACGGCGACATCGTGCGCGTGGTGAAGTTCGGGCCAAGCGTCGAACTGTGCGGCGGAACGCACGTCGATTCCACAGGTGAGATCGGGCACTTCGTGCTGCTTTCCGAGGGCGCCATCGGTGCGGGTATCCGGCGCGTCGAGGGTCTCGTCTCGGCGGCCGCCGACTCATATGTCAATAGGGTGCGCGACGCAGCCGAAGACGCGGGCTCGCAACTCACGTCCACGATCGAACAGCTGCCCGAGACGGTGGCCAAACTCAACCGCGAGCGTCGAGATCTCGAGAAGAAGATCACCGCACTGCAAGCGCAGCTCGCAGGCAACCGCGCGGCCGAGTACCTCTCGCGCGCGCAAGACGTGGACGGCGTGCAGTTCCTTGCCGTGCGCGCGGCTGATAACGACGGGGTAAGCGCAAAGGATTTGGCCGATTCCATCCGCGCCAAGTTCGGAAACGGCGTGCTTGCCGTCGCCGGCGGCGAGAATGGCAAGCTATCCATCGTCGTCACGGTGAGCCCGGATCTCGTGAAGCGCGGCCTCTCGGCGAAAGACGTCTTTGGAGCGATCGCGCCGCACGTCGATGCAAAAGGGGGCGGCGGCCCGGGCATGGCGCAAGGCGCCGGAAAGAACGGCGCGGGAATCGAGGCCGGCTTCGCATCCGTGCCGCCGCTGATCCGCGCGGCGCTTCGTGGCTAACTTCATAGCCGCTGCGCTCGCGATATCGATCCTGCAGGCGCCGGGGGACATCGCGACGCCCGTAGGAGAGACTCCGGTTCCGCCCGCCGACGCGTTGGTCGCGCGCTACCAGCGTGCGATCCAAGTCTTGAAACAGCCGCCGAACATGGTCGTAGAGTACACGCAGACGCGCAGCGGACCCACGCGCGTCGTCACGGAGAATCATCGCATCTACCGCGACGCCGACGGCAACGAACGAAACGAGACCACGGCCATCAACGGGTTGGCGGTCCCACGCGCACGAGTCTCCATCTACATCAGGCCATCGTGGGCATACGGTGCGGATAAATTTTTTGTCGACCCGGAGAGCTACCAGATCGCGCTGCGCGGCGCGGTCGACGTCGACGGCCGCAAAGGCTATGATTACGCGGTCGTGATGAAGGATGCAGGCGCGTTCGCGGTCACCGATCTCGAGCTCGACGCCAAAACGGCAATGCCGCTGCGCGAACGTTTCGTGGCGACTTCTTCCACGTGCGCGGCGACGGGGAGCATCGACTTCGGTCCGACGGGCGGCTATTGGCTGCCGAAGATCGTAAGCGTGACGTGCCCGTTGCTCGCAGCGCCCGAGGCGGCGGACCTTATCCCAGCCGGGGCATCGTATCGCGACACGATCCGGTTCAGCAGCTACTCGTTTCCGAATGCGCTCCCGGCGCAGGTCTTCGGTTTGCCGCCCACGCCCGCTCCGGGCAGCACCGGGCTGCTCCCGCCGTGAGCCAAGCGCGCTCGATAGAGCCGGCGTTCAGCCTTCGCACGTGGGTGATCTTCTTCGCCGGATTCGTGCTCTATTTTCTTTCATCGGGCGGCAAACAGACCGCTTACGACAACTATACGATTCTCGCCAACGCGTGGCTCCACGGATCGATCGCCATTCCGGAACCCAGCCCTGCCATCGACGCGCTGAAATATCTCGGCAAATGGTATATCATCGAAGCGCCTATCCCCGCCGTGATCATGCTCCCGCTCGCATTGATATTCGGCGCCGCCGCCAACCAGACATTCGCGTGCGTGTTGTGCGGCGCTGTCGCGGTCGCCGCAGCCGACGTGATGCTCGGCCGCATGGACGTGACGCCGGCCACGCGCAACTGGACGCTCGCATTCTTGACGGCCGGCACGATTCTATGGTGGTGCAGCGCGTTCGGCGCGGTCTGGATGTTCGCGCACGTGGCCGGCGCGATGTTCGCGCTGCTCGCGCTTGCCGAGTGGTACGGGCACAGGCGGCCGTGGCTGCTCGGGCTCTTGATCGCGTGCGCCGCACTGTCGCGCTTCCCAATCGTGTTGGCGGCGCTGCCGTTCGCGTGGTGGCTTTGGGTAGAGACGCCGCCGGAGCGCCGGTTGCGGGCCTTCGGGTCGGCCGTCGCAGGCGCGCTGCCGCTCTTCGTGCTTTACGCGTTCTATAATGAAGCGCGCTGGGGAGTGCCGACCGATATCGGCTACACCGTGTGGTACCATCAGGATTCCGTGGGCGAACCCACGGGCAGTCCGTTTCGCCTGCAATACTTGCCGTTCAATCTGTACAGCTTTTTCATTCTGCCGCCCGAATTCACACAATCTTTTCCATGGCTCAAACCGGGCGGCCTCGGCGTAAGCCTCACGTTCACAAGTCCGGCGCTCGTGCTGGCGCTCGCATCCGCGCGCGGGCGCGAAACCATCGCGATGTGGAGTTCGGCGATCTTGGTCGCGGTGCCGTCCCTGCTCTATTACGTGAACGGTTTCGAGCAGTTCGGTATGCGTCATTCGCTGGATTTCACGGCATTTCTCGTGCCGCTCGTCGCGCGCGGCATGGACCGCACGCCGCGCTGGTTCTCGATCGCTCTCGTCGTCGTTTCGCTCGCGGCCAACGTCTACGGTATGTGGTTTTCGTGGACGTATCACACGTTCCACGTCGTGCCGCTTTGAATGCGAGAACAACGCCGCGCAATGGTTAAGAATCATTAACGTTTGCCGCGCGAACTTGCTCGCTCTTCCAGGCAATTTAATCAAGCCTTGAGAAACCGATGAGAGCAATGTCGCAGGCCGGCCCGGAGCGCGCGCCATCGAAGCCGTGGAAAATTCTCGTCGTCGATGACGAGGTCCACATCTTACAGACGCTGCGCTATAACCTTGAGAAAAACGGCTACCAGGTCTGCACGGCAGGCGACGGGCGGCAGGCGTTAAGCGTCCTCGAAATCGAGAAGCCCGACCTGTGCGTCCTCGATATCATGCTGCCCGAACTCGACGGCACCGAAGTCTGCCGCGAAATCCGCAAGCGGTCGAACATGCCGGTGGTCATGCTCAGCGCGAAGGATCAAGAGATCGACAAGGTTCTGCTTCTCGAAATCGGCGCCGACGATTATATCACCAAGCCGTTCTCCATCTACGAATTGCTGGCGCGCGTCAAGGCGCATTTGCGGCGGCTGGGCAACACGACGAAAGCCGCGCAGGAACTCACGGTGTTGACCGGCGGCGACATCGAACTCGACGTGGCGCGTCAGCGCGTCACGAAGGGCGAGAATGTCGTGGAGCTGGCGCCGAAGGAATTCGCGCTCTTGCACGTCCTGCTTGAGAACCGCGGCCGGGTGGTCACGCGTCAAACGCTGCTGGATCGCGTGTGGGGATATGATTTCTTCGGCGATCAGCAGACCGTCAACGTCCACGTGCGCTGGCTGCGCGAGAAGATTGAAGACGATCCCAACGATCCGCAACATATAATCACCGTCCGCAGCCGTGGTTATCTTTTTCGAGAGTGAACGTGCTTTCGGCCATCGTTTCGATAGTGCTCGCGATCGCTCTGCTGGCGGTGTTGATCGCGAATTCGAGAATGGCCCGGCGGCTTCGTGACGCGAAGGCCGAAGTAGCGTTAAACGGCGTGGAGTCGGCCGCGTCCATCTCAGCGGCGGCGGCCGCAGCGCGGCTCGGGGCGCTGCTCGATGTGTTGCCGGTCGGCGTCGTCGTCATCGACGACGATGCGCGCGTGACGGCGTTCAACTCCGCGGCATCGGACATCTTAGGCGTGCAGCCCGAGCGAGCCGTGGGCCGGGCGCTCATCGAAAGCGTCCGCAGCTACGATCTCGACCGCAGGCTGTTGGCGGCATTGCGCGAGGGGGTCGAAGGCACCGCCGAGGTGCCGCTTCATGCCGCGTCCGATCGCAGCCTGAGGATCACGACGAAGGCCGTGCACGGGGCGGACGGCTCGACGGAGGCGATCGCGGTCGTCGTCGATCTCACGCGGATGCGCGAACTTGAGGCGATCCGCCGCGACTTCGTCTCAAACGTCTCGCACGAATTGCGCACGCCGCTTGCGGCCATGAAGATCATGATCGAGACGCTGCAATCCGGCGCCGACGGCTCCGATGCGGCTGGATTCCTTCGCAGCCTCGCGGCCGAGACCGACCGCATGGTCGTGCTGGTGGAAGAGTTGCTCGATCTCGCCCGGCTCGAGAGCGGCAGGCTGGAGATGCGCTTCGGCACGGTCGATTTGAGCGCGCTTTGCCGCGATGTGGTCGCCACCCACATGCCGCGCGCGCGTAGCCTGGGCATCGCGCTCGACCTCTCGCTTCCGGAGCAGGCGGTGACCATCGTCGGCGATCGCGACCGGCTCGTGCAAGTCGTCTTCAACTTGCTCGACAACGCGTTGCGCCATTCTTCGACAGCCGGTCACGTCCAGGTCGGGATTTCGCTCGCGCCCGGTCTCGCGACGCTCTACGTGAAGGATGACGGGCCAGGCATTCCCTACGATGCGCTCCCGCACATATTCGAGCGTTTTTACGTCGTCGACCGGTCGCGCTCGCGCAGCGCCGGCGGCACCGGACTTGGCCTGGCCATCGTCAAGCACATCGTCGAATCGCATGGCGGCTCGATCACCGCGGAAAGCGAGCTCAATCGCGGGACCACCTTCCGGTGCACGTTTAGCGTCTAGCCGCTCGACGTTCGCGCCTCGCGTGTTTACAAACCCGCGCTCGCGCTTTATAATGCAATAAAACCGGTCATCGCCTGGAAGCGAGGAAATATTGGCCCGGGAGAACTTCCACCGGATCCTCAACGAGACCCAGCAAGACGTCCTGCGGATGGGAAGCTTGGTCGAAGAGGCCATCACGAAAGCAGTCGACGGGCTCGCCCGGTCCGACATCGCCCTCGCGGACGAAATCCTGAATTTCGACGATTACATCGACGACCTCAACGTGCGCATCGAGACCAACTGCCTGAACCTGCTCGCATTGCAGCAGCCCATGGCGTCGGACCTGCGCACCATCGCGGCCATGCTCGACATCATCATCGACCTCGAGCGCATCGGCGATCACGCCTGCGACATCGCGCAGATCACGAAGAATTTGGCTCGCGAGCCGCAGCTCAAGCCGATGATCGACATTCCGCGGATGGCCGCCAAAGCGCGCGAGATGTTGCGCGAATCTCTCGATGCGTTTGCCAATCGAGACGCCGGTGCTGCGCACCTCATCCCGGAAAAAGACGACGAAGTCGATCGCCTCTATCGCGCCGTTTTCAAAGAACTCATCGAATTCATGGCCAAAGATCCAAAGGCCATCAATCGCGGGAGCAACCTCATCCTCGTCGCGCTCTACTTGGAGCGCATCGCCGACCACGCCACAAACGTCTGCGAGCGCGTCGCTTACATGGTCGAGGGCGTCCCGAAGAAGCTCAAGCGTTCCGTTGTTGAGATCAACGAAGTCGCCGCACACGGCGACGCGCTCCTCAAAGCCGGCCGCACTGAGACTTAGGTCTGCTGGTCTTAACTTTCCTTAACCTTGCGATAACTTCAACTTGATGCCCCCACGGTATACTATTGAATAAAGCGTCCGCTTCACTTGCACTGCAGGAGCATAAAAATCGTGCGCAATAGCCCCCTCAGACTCATCGCAACCGTTCTCGCGGGCATTTCGCTCGCAGCACCGGCCGCGGCTCTGGCCGATTCCCAACTCGTCGGCGCGGGATCGTCGTTCGATTATCCATTTTTCTCGCGCGCCTTCTACCAATATTCCGAAGTGCACAACGATGTCACGGTCGACTATCAAAGCATCGGCTCCGGCGCCGGCATCCAACAATTCACCGCTAAAACCGTGGATTTCGGCGCATCTGACGTGCCGATGAACGCCAAAGAGCTCGCCGCCGCCGCATCGTCGAACGGCGATGTCATCCAAGTGCCCGTCGCGCTTGGCGGCGAGGCCATCGCG
>Ga0208849_1001471_pt1 | contig 16256 bp, 16 predicted proteins | sample NGESurdeep072012_10_FD_184470 | JGI IMG/M metagenome (GOLD analysis project Ga0208849, IMG submission 184470) | Arctic peat soil microbial communities from Barrow, Alaska - NGEE Surface sample 53-3 deep-072012 (SPAdes) | ecosystem: Environmental > Terrestrial > Soil > Wetlands > Peat ...
CCTCGGCGCGCGGCCACCTGATGCTGCAGCAGCAGATTCCGGCAACCGCGCTCGTCATCATCGACAACGAGTACGTGCTGCGCGGCGAGCTGCCACCGGCATTTTCGCATCACCGCGTGGTTCGGATCGGCGCGCTGCCGGTGTTCCTGAAGACCTATATCGACCGGCTGACGTTCTCGTTCACCGACTATCTGCGGCACGAGAAGGATTCATCGACCGAACTGCATCAATGGATTCGCAAGAACTATTCCAGTTTTCGCGAGCTCGAATTGAATCTGATTTTGCTGAGGTCGTGAGTCTCTTCTCCCTCGCCCCGCTCTTGCGGGGTGAAGACCTCAGTGCCCCTCGAACGCCATCAGCGTTCGCACCGGCACGTCCATCGCCCGCAATTTGGCAGCGCCGCCGAGATCCGGCAGGTCGATGATGAAGCAGGCCGCCACCACATTGGCGCCGATCTGGCGCATCAACTTGACCGCGCCTTCCGCGGTGCCGCCGGTGGCGATCAGGTCGTCAACCAGGATAACGCGCTCGCCGGGATGAATGGCGTCGGCATGCATCTCCATTTCGTCGAGGCCGTATTCCAGCGAGTAGGCGATCCGCACCGTGGTGTGCGGCAGCTTGCCCTTCTTGCGGATCGGCACGAAGCCGGCCGACACCTGATGCGCCACCGCGCCGCCGAGGATGAAGCCGCGCGCCTCGATGCCCGCCACCTTGTCGATCTTGTTGCCGGCCCAGGGCTGCACCAGTTCATCGACCGCGCGGCGAAACGAGCGGGCGTCGCCGAGCAGCGTGGTGATGTCGCGAAACAGGATGCCCGGCTTCGGATAATCCGGGATGGTGCGGACGGCAGCCTTGAGATCATGTTCAAAAGTCATCGGTGCTTCTCTTCCAGCTCTTCGTCATTGTAATCACGGGATCTCAATTGACCGGCACGCCAAGCCGGAACGCGTTCTCGACGATGCGCAGCCCCACTTGGTCGCCGAGCGACATCAGCGATTCTGGATGAAATTGCACGCCGCCGACCGGCAGTGTCTTGTGCTCGATCGCCATTGCGACGCCGTCCTCGGTGCTCGCCGTCACCGCCAGCACCGAGGGCATGCTGTCGCGCTCGACATAAAGCGAATGATAGCGGCCGATCACGATTTCATTAGGCAAATTCTGCATCAAGCGCCCGCCGCGGACCTGAACGCGCGATGGCCTGCCATGCGCGGGCTGACCGAGTTGGCCCAGCTGGCCGCCAAAATATTCGCCGATCGCCTGCACGCCGAGGCAGACGCCGAAGATCGGCAGCTTTTTCTCAAGTGCGGCTTGAATGGTTCTGGCGATCGCAAAATCTTCCGGCCGGCCCGGCCCTGGCGACAGCACCAGGAGATCGTAGCTCCTGGTTTTGAGCATTTCCAGCGCATGAATGTGCCTGACGACGGTGACGGTGGCGCCGACCTGGCGGAAGTAATCGGCCAGCATGTGCACAAAACTGTCGTCATGATCGATCAGCAGCACCCGCTTGCCCGAGCCGGTGGCGTCAGGCGCGAACGCCGACAGCGGTTTCGGCGGATCGCCGCGCAGCGCCTGAAACAATGCGGCGGCCTTGACCTGGCATTCGCGGTCCTCGGCGGCGGGATCCGAATCGAACAGGCAGGTGGCGCCGACCCGCACTTCGGCGAGGCCATCCTTCATGCGGATGGTGCGGATGGTCAGCCCGGTATTGATGCTGCCGTCGAAGTTCACCGCACCGATCGCACCGGCATACCAGCGCCGCGACGAATGCTCATGGTCCTCGACGAATTGCATCGCCCATAATTTCGGGGCGCCCGTCACCGTTACTGCCCAGGCGTGGGTGAGGAACGCATCGAGCGAGTCGAAGCCCGGCCGCAATATGCCTTCGACATGGTCGACGGTGTGAAACAGTTTTGAATAGGTCTCGATCTGCCGCCGCGCCAGAACCTTGATCGTGCCGGGGACGCAGACCCGCGCCTTGTCGTTGCGGTCGACGTCGGTGCACATGTTGAGCTCGAATTCGTCCTTTTCCGAATTCAGCAATTGCCGGATCTGCTCGGCGTCGCCGATCGCATCGACGCCGCGGGCGATGGTGCCGGAGATCGGGCAGGTCTCGACCCGCCTGCCGTCGCAGCGCACGAACATTTCCGGCGAGGCCGCCACCAGGAACTCGCCGTCGCCGAGATTCATCAGCGCGCCATAGGGCGACGGATTGATCCGGCACAGCCGCTGGAACACTTCCGCCGGCGAGCGCTCGCAGGCTTCGGCGAACAGCTGGCCCGGCACCGCCTCGAACAGATCGCCGCGCGCGAACGCCGCGCGCGCGGTCTCGACGGTGGCCTGATATTCGCCCGGCGCGTGATCGGCAAAACCCTGCCGTGGCGTCTTGACGTAGCCGCTTTCGGCCGTCTCGCGCGGCAAGCCTTCGGTGGACGCGCCGTTCCAGACAAAATCGTAGCTCAGCACCACGCCGCGCCCGGTGGCGCGGTCATAGGCCAGGAGGCGATCCGGAAGATACAGCACGATGTCGCGCTGGTCGCTCTCTCGCGCGCGCTTCTGCACGAGATCTTCGATCTGGAACACGAGGTCGTAGCCGAAGGCGCCGAACAGGCCGAGCAGCGGATCGTCATTGGCGCCGAGCGCCGCCACGAGGTCACGCACCAGCGACATCGCGCTGGCGCGGCGGGTGCGCTGGTCTTCGTCGACCGGTGCGGCGCCACGCACGATATGGCCGGCGAGCCGGCTGGCGTCCTTCTCGGTGACCACGACGCAGGGTTCGCGCAGCGCATCGCCGAGGAATGCGATCAGCACCTCGCCCCGCGCGTTCAGCGCAGCAAGCGAAAACTCGGCGCCGGCGGTCTCCAGCCGCAACGGCGGATCGGAGAAGCCGAGATCGAAACTTTCGTAGCGGCCCGGCACCGTGGTGCCCGACGACAACACCACGCCGCGGCGGCGGTCGAGCAGGTCGATCAGGTCGTCGAGCCGGTTGGCGCCGCCGCTGAATTGCTCCACCGACCGCGACACCGCAAGGCCGCCGCGGGTGCGATATTCGCTGTAGGCCGGAAGCGAGAAGGCTGTCCTGTTCATGTGATCCTCTTACGAAACTTGCCGAGGGAACGCCACACAGGACAAACGAAAGGGCCGTCGCACTGCGATGGCGGCCTTTCGACGATTGAAAAAAATGAAATCGCACCGGCCACCTCTTCAGGAGGTGCGCCACCACAGCTGGATTGGGCGGACGGCGGTGCTCATGGCCGGGTAAACACCATGGCGGCGGGCCCGCGTCAAGGGCATGCCGGCGTGGCGCCGGCCAGACAGCATCTCCATGCCCCCTCGCGCGAGCCGCAAAAGATGCGTAGGATTCGACCCTGGATTCGAAGAAAGCGGGAGACGCGCAATGGCGGTGCAGGCGCTGGGATATGCCGGCTTCGGATCGGCCGCGCTCGACGACTGGCGGCAGTTCGGGACCGGCCTGGTCGGCCTGCAGGCGGTCGAGCGCGGCAATTCGCTGCTCGCGTTCCGGATGGACGACCGCAAGCAGCGCATCGTCATCGACCGCGCAATGCAGGACGGCGCGCGCTTCTTCGGCTGGGAGGTCGCGGACGCAGGCGCTCTGGACGCGCTCGCGGCCCGGCTCGAGGCGGCCGGAATCGAAGTCACAGCCGAGCCGCGCGCGCTGGCCGACGCCAGGCGGGTTCACGCCCTGATTTCTTTTCACGACCCGGCAGGCAACCGGCTCGAGGTGTTCTACGGCGCCGAGATCGACGACACGCCGTTTCGTCCCGGTCGCTCGATATCGGGTTTCCGGACCGGTCCGCTCGGCCTCGGCCATGCTGTGCTGACGGTCGAGAACATCGATCCCATGATGTCGTTCTATGTCGACGTGCTTGGCTTCGGCCTCTCCGATTACATCGAGAAGCCGTTCCGCGCCTATTTCTTCCATGTCAACTGTCGGCATCACTCGCTGGCGATGATCGAGACCGGCAGGAACGGCATGCACCATCTGATGGTGGAGCTGTTTTCGCTCGACGATGTCGGCCAGGCTTACGACATCGCGCTAACCCAGCAGGATCGGGTCAACGTCACGCTCGGCCGTCACACCAACGATCTCATGACCTCGTTTTACGCCAAAACGCCGTCGTCCTTCATGATGGAATGCGGCTGGGGCGGCCGCGAGATCGACCCGGCGACATGGCAACCGGTCGAGATGCATCACGGCCCGAGCCTGTGGGGCCATGAGCGGGTCTGGCTGTCGCCGGCAGACCGCGAAGTCGCACGCGAAATGCGGATGCACGCCGCCGCCTCCGGCCTGCGCGCCCCGGTCCAGGTGATGGAAGGCAATTACAGACTGATGCCGGGGACATGCCCGTGGTGGGACGGGGTCAACGGGAAGGGGTGAAGGGTTAGATTGCGAGATCCGGGCGCAGCACGGAGCCGCACACGTGTCGTCCTTCGAGACGCGGCCCGATGACAAACTCCGGCGCCGCTCCTCAGGACGACGCGCGGCCGCTCACCCCAGATGCTTCCGGAAAAACTCGGTCGCCCGGCCCCAGGCCAGTTCGGCGGCCTCGCGATCGTGCACGGATTGCCGCTGCTCGTTGACGAAGGCATGCTCGGCGTCATAGCGAAACAGTTCGAGCGACTTGCCGGCGGCCTTCATCGCCTTCTCGAAGCCACCTACGAGCTCCGGCGTGCACCAGTCGTCCTTGTTGGCGAAATGGGCCTGCAGCGGAATTTTGACGTCCGCCGGCTTCGCCGCCGCTTCCGGCGGGATGCCGTAGAACACCACACCGGCGGTCAGTTCGGGAATTTTGGTAGCGCCGATGATGGTCACCGCACCGCCGAGGCAGAAGCCGGTCAGGCCGACCTTGGCGCCGTTCTTGCCGAGATATTGTGCCGCGCCACGCACGGTCTGCGTGGTGGCGTCCATGAAATCCAGCGAGTTCATTTCCTTGCCGGCGGCGTCGGTGTCGTGATACGGCACCACCTTGCCGGCATAGAGATCGGGCGCCAGCGCATCGAAGCCGGCCAGCGCGAAGCGGTCGCACAGCCCCTTGATCTGCTCCGACAGCCCCCACCATTCCTGGATCACGACCACGCCCGGCGCATCTCCGCGCTTGGCGTTGGTGAGATAGCCATTGGCGTCCTTGCCATCCGGGCGCTTGAACGAAATGTGGGTACCCATGGGTTCCTCCGGGTGATTTTTCTTGGGGGCGCGATTGGCGGCCAGTTTGTCTGCTGTTTGGCCCGGATGCAATCGGTTGCGTCAGAGTTCGTCCCCCGGATGCTGCGCAGCGCGCCGCGCTGGCGGCGTGGTGCGCGGCTGATCCGGGCCCAAAGGGCGTTCCAAGAAAAGCCATGGGACCCGGCATGGCGCTGCATCGTGAGGAATACCGCACCGCGTCCGGGACACGGATCGGCGTTTCAACCCAGCAAAAAAGCCCCCGCAGGGTCTTTTCAAATTCGTGTCATCGGACGCCGGAGCTCAGTGCGCGTCGGCCCAGACCTTCTTCTTGGTGAAGTACATCAGCCCCGCGAACAGGATCAGGAACACGAACACCTGCAGGCCGATCCGCTTGCGGGCTTCCATGTGCGGCTCGGCGGTCCACATCAGGAAGGTCGCGACGTCATGGGCGTATTGCGCGACCGTGGCCGGCGACCCGTCGTCGAATGTCACCAGGCCGTCGCTGAGCGGCGGCGGCATCTTGATGGCGTGGCCGGGGAAATATTTGTTGTAGTAGGAGCCGTCGGGAATGGTGACGCCGGCCGGCGGCGTCTGTTCGAAGCCCTGCAGGATGGCGCTGACGTAGTTCGGGCCCTGCTCCTGGAACTGGGTGAAAAAGTCGAACACGAATTGCGGGAAGCCGCGCTCGTAGGAACGCGCCTTGGTGATCAGGGACAGATCGGGCGGAGCTGCGCCGCCCATGGCGGCCCGCGCCGCCTGCTCGTTCGGAAACGGCGAGGGGAAGTAATCGGCCACCCGGCCAGGGCGTTCGAACATCTCGCCCTGATCGTTCGGACCGTCCTTGATCTTGTACTCCGCTGCGAAGGCCGCCGCCTGGGCCTCCGAGAATCCCGGACCGCCGGGATCGGCGAGATTGCGGAAGGCGATATACGACAGCGCGTGGCAGGCCGAGCAGACTTCCTTGTAGACCTTCAGGCCGCGCTGCAGCGAGCCACGGTCGTACTTGCCGAACGGACCGGCGAACGACCATTTCTGCGACGGCGGCACCGGCGGCGCGGCTTCCTGGGCCAGGGCACTGTGGGCGCTGCCGGCGAATAGCGCGCCGGCGAGCGCGAGCACGATTACCGTCGATACCATCGGCGTCGACCTGCTGCCGGTTTTGGCGAGCACGTCGGCGGCGATCGAGTTCGGAACCGGACGCGGAGTTTCGATCCGGCTCAACAGCGGCAGCAGGATCAGGAAATAGGCGAAGTAGCAGAAGGTCAGGATCCGGCCGGCGATCACATAGATGCCTTCCGGCGGTTGCGCGCCGAGATAGCCCAGCAGCACGCAGACCACGACGAAGATCCAGAAGAACTGCTTGGCCAGCGGACGGTATTTTGACGAGCGGGTTTTCGCGGTATCGAGCCAGGGCAGGAACGCCAGTATGGCGATCGCCGAGAACATTGCGGTCACGCCGGCGAGCTTGTTGGGGATGCTGCGCAGGATGGCGTAGAACGGCAGGTAATACCACTCGGGCACGATATGCGCCGGGGTCACGCCGGGATTGGCCGGAATGTAGTTGTCGGCGTCGCCGAGATAGTTCGGCATGTAGAAGATGAACCAGGCGAAGAAGATCAGGAAGCAGGAAATGCCGAACGCGTCCTTGATGGTCGCATAGGGCGTGAACGGCACGGTGTCCTTTTCCGTCTTCGGCTCGACGCCGGCCGGATTGTTCTGGCCTGCGACATGCAGCGCCCAGATGTGCAGCACCACCACGCCGGCGATCACGAACGGCAGCAGATAATGCAGCGAGAAGAACCGGTTCAGCGTCGGATTGCCGACCGAAAAGCCGCCCCACAGCAAGGTCACGATGCTCTCGCCGAAATAGGGAATGGCGGAGAACAGATTGGTGATCACGGTGGCGCCCCAGAAGCTCATCTGGCCCCACGGCAGCACATAACCCATGAAGCCGGTCGCCATCATCAGGAGGTAGATGATGACGCCGAGGATCCAGAGGATTTCGCGCGGCTCCTTGAACGAGCCGTAATACATGCCGCGGAACATGTGGATGTAGACGGCAAGGAAGAACATCGAGGCGCCGCTGGCGTGGATATTGCGCAGCAGCCAGCCATAATTGACGTCGCGCACCAGGCCTTCGACCGACCTGAAGGCGAGGTCGGCATCCGGCGTGTAGTGCATCGCCAGGATCACGCCGGTGATGATCTGCACCCCGAGCATGAACGAAAGGATGGCGCCGAAGGTCCACCAGTAGTTCAGGTTGCGCGGCGTCGGATAGGCCACGAACGAGGAGTGGACGAGACCCATAATCGGGAGACGCCGTTCAATCCATTTCAAGGTGGGATTGGTCGGCTGGTAGTCGGATGGTCCGCTCATGATGCGATCCCTAGGGAAATAAGACGACGCGACGGGCTTAAGCTCTCGGAGATCGGCTCCGGGCTTCAGCCAATCTGGATTTTGGTGTCGGAGACGAATTGATAGGGAGGAATGTAAAGATTCAGAGGCGCCGGTCCCTGCCGAATGCGACCTGAGGAGTCGTATTGCGAGCCGTGACAGGGGCAGAAAAAGCCGTCGTAATTGCCCTCATGGGCGATCGGGATGCAGCCGAGATGGGTGCAGATACCGATCACGACCAGCCACTGGTCGTGGCCTTGCTTGACCCGGGACTGATCGGTCGCCGGATCGGGCAGGCTCGCCACCGGCACCGCGCGGGCCTCGTCGATCTGCTTCTTGGTGCGGTTCATGATGTAGATCGGCTTGCCCCTCCAGAACACCTTGATGTCCTGCCCGGTGGCAATCGGCGTCAGATCGACTTCGATCGGCGCGCCGGCCGCGATGGTCGAGGCGTCCGGATTCATCTGGGAAACCAATGGCCAGAGCGTGGCCAATCCGCCGACCGCAGCGGCGGCTCCCGTTGCAACAAAGAGGAAATCACGGCGTGTCGAGTCCGCCGAAGACGCTGTCGTCACGATTCCAAACCCTTTCTCAGCTGCACCGGTGGAACCACCCCAGGCAACGCCCATAACCACCCAAGGAGGCCTGCCGGCGCCCGCGACCCCCGCGGCGGCAGAAGGACCACTTTTCCCGGCCGATCGGGCGGAACAAGCAGTCCAGAATCGTTCTATTGGCACCCTTGCCGGACGAGCGCAAGCCCGCTATCGGCTGGCAAGCGTGCAATGCACTAAATCCACGCCGGGCGACGATTTATTCAGACATTTCATGGGGACCTTTGGGACCGTCAGCAAATGCAGATCGCACTTTTCCAGCCCGACATCCCCCAGAACACCGGAACGATTCTGCGGCTCTGCGCGTGCCTTGACGTGGCGGCCCATATCATCGAGCCCGCCGGATTTCCGGTGTCCGACCGCCACTTCCGCCGGGCCGGCATGGATTATCTCGACCAGGTGACGATTACGCGTCACGACTCGTGGTCAAAATTCGAGCAATGGCGTAACCACAGCGGCTACCGGCTGGTGCTGTTCACCACCAAGGCGGCCGGCTCATATCTCGATTTCCGCTTTGGTGCGGCCGACATCCTGCTGTTCGGGCGGGAATCCGCAGGGGTTCCCGACGATGTCGTCACCGCCGCCGACGCCCGGCTGGTAATCCCGATCAAGCCAAGCCTGCGCTCGCTCAATGTCGCGATGGCGGCGGCGATGGCATTAAGTGAGGCGCTGCGGCAAACCGGTTCCGCCATTGAGGAGAGGTTGCGGTGAGTTACGCGGTCAAGGAAATCTTTCTGACATTGCAGGGCGAAGGCGCACATGCCGGCCGGGCCGCGGTGTTTTGCCGGTTCGCCGGCTGCAACCTCTGGAGCGGCCGCGAGCAGGACCGCGCCACCGCGACCTGCCGGTTTTGCGACACCGATTTTGTCGGGACCGACGGAACGCTGGGGGGCCGCTATGGCTCGGCCGGCGAACTCGCCGATACCATCGCCGCGCAATGGACCGCGACGGGGGCCCACCGCTACGTGGTATTGACCGGCGGCGAACCGCTGCTGCAGGTGGATGCGGCCCTGATCGAAGCGCTGCATGCCCGCAGCTTCAGTATCGGCGTCGAGACCAACGGCACCATCGATCCGCCCGACGGCGTGGACTGGATCTGCGTCAGCCCGAAAGCCGGCGCCGAACTGCTGCTGCGACGCGGCCACGAGCTCAAGCTGATTTACCCGCAGGCCGATGCGGCGCCGGAGGCCTTTGTCGATCTCGCTTTCGAGCGTTTCTCGCTGCAGCCGATGGACGGGCCGGAAATTATCGAGAACACCGCGCGCGCGGTCGACTATTGTCTGCGCCATCCGCAATGGCGGCTCAGCCTGCAGACGCACAAGACGCTCGGTATCCGATAGAGTTTTTGGCACACGAATGGAATTTGGATTGTCGAGATGTGGGAATTGACGAAATCGTTCCGGTTCGAGGCCGCGCATGCGCTGCCGGGAACGACGCTGGGTGAGGCAAGCGAGGAAATCCACGGCCACTCGTTCCGCGCCGAGGTGACCGTGCGCGGCCTGCCCGATCCGGCCACGGGGATGGTGCTGGATCTGGGCGCGTTGGAGAACAGCCTGGCCGAGGTGCAGAAAATGCTCGACCACCGGCTGCTCAACAAGGTCGAGGCGCTGGGGGCGCCGACGCTGGAGAACCTGTCGCGCTTCATCTGGGAGCGGGTTCAGCACGCCGGCCGGATCACCCGGGTCAGCGTCCACCGCGACAGTTGTGGCGAAAGCTGCGCCTATTACGGGCCGCAAAGCTAGGTATCGCGCCGATGGACATGTCCGTGATCGAGCATCGCAAGGGCCGCGCGCGGAGCTGGTTCGAGGCGCTGCGCGACGATATCTGCGCGGCGTTCGAAAAACTGGAGGACGACGCGCCGGCGCAGCTTTATCCCGGCGCCGCCGGGCGCTTCGTGCGAACGCCCTGGGACCGCACCGACCATGGCGGCCAGCCCGGCGGCGGCGGCGTGATGTCGATGCTGCATGGCCGGCTGTTCGAAAAGGTCGGCGTGCATTGCTCGACCGTGCATGGCGAGTTCGCACCCGAATTCCGCGGGCAGATTCCCGGCGCCGCCGACGATCCCGCGTTCTGGGCGTCCGGCGTTTCGGTGATCGCGCATATGCGCAACCCGCACGTCCCTGCGGTGCACATGAACACCCGCTTCGTGGTGACGACCAAGGCATGGTTCGGCGGTGGATCGGATCTGACGCCGGTGCTGGAGCGGCGGCGGGCCCAACAGGATGCCGACACCATCGCCTTTCATGCCGCGATGCAGGCCGCCTGCGATGCGCATGCTGGAGTGGCGCCTTACGAAAAATACAAGAAATGGTGCGATGAGTATTTCTATTTGCCGCATCGCAAGGAAGCCCGCGGCATCGGCGGCATTTTCTACGATCACCACGATTCCGGCGACTGGGACGCCGACTTCGCCTTCACCCGGGACGTCGGCCGCGCGTTCCTGAAGATCTATCCCGATCTGGTGCGCCGGAATTTCAACACGCCGTGGACACCTGACGATCGCGAGGAGCAACTGGTGCGCCGCGGCCGCTACGTCGAATTCAACCTGCTCTACGACCGCGGCACCACCTTCGGCCTGAAGACCGGCGGCAATGTGGATTCGATCCTGTCGTCGATGCCGCCGGAAGTGAAATGGCCCTGAAACCCATGACGCAACTACCCCGCGCGATGCTGATCGACTTGGACGACACCATTCTGTCGGCTTATGGCCGCTCCGATATCGCCTGGAACACCGTCGCGACGGAATTTGCCGGCGAACTTGCACCGCTGTCGCCGCAACAGGCCGCCGCGGCGATCGTGGATTCGGCGCGAAGGTTCTGGGCGACGGCGGAGGCGGCATGGCGATTGAAGCTCGCCGAAGCGCGGCAGGAAGTCGTCAAGAGCGGGTTTGCCACGCTTGCAGCCGCCGGCCGGCCCGCTTTGTCAACGGATCTTGCAATAAGGCTCGCCGACCGCTTCACCGCCTACCGCGAAGAGCAGATGTTCGTGTTCCCGGGCGCGCATGACGCCATCGATGCCCTGAAAGCCCGCGGCGTGAAACTGGCTCTGGTGACCAACGGCGCGGCCGAAACCCAGCGTGCGAAGATCGAGCGCTTTGCATTGACGCACCGGTTCGATCATATCCAGATCGAAGGCGAACATGGTTTCGGCAAGCCCGACGAGCGCGCCTACCGCCACGCCATGCAGGCGCTGGGCGTAACGGCGCCCGAGACATGGATGATCGGAGATAATCTGGAGTGGGAAATCGAAGTGCCGCAGCGTCTTGGTATTTATGCGATCTGGATGGATGCGCACGGCGAAGGCCTGCCGGCGGGAACCAGCATCAAGCCGGACCGGATCATCCGCTCGCTCAGCGAGTTGCTGACTGACAAAGCAGCATGAAGCCCTTGCCGCGCCAACCCTCGACCCAATTTCGCTCCCAAACAAAAATATCGAAAACAACCCCATGCAAAGTAGCGGGCCGGTCGCGGTCATGCGCGATGCCAGTGAATGGAATTGACACGTCGGGCAAATCACTGGCACTAATTTAGGGTGTGGCCTCCCCAAGGCGCGCAGGAATTCACTTCATCTCTCCCTGGCTTTTTGCGAGAGGCCAAAGGCATTGGCGAACGTCCGTATGGTGCGGATTTGCGGACTCAAGTCCGACATCGTGTCACGACCGAAATGTGCCACAGGCGACATCATCTCGGAATGAAAGTGGCCGAAGGCGGCCTTACGTGGCGGGCTTCGAAATCATGCGCCCGCCCTTGATCTCGTAGGTAACAGCGTTTCCGCGTTGCGGGTTTAGCCAAGCCTCGGTCACGGCGCTTTCGATGACGTGCCGCTGGACCCTTTTGCATTGCGGGCAAGTGAATGTTCGCAGGTCTTGACTGCTATCGCTTGGCTCAATCGCCGTCAGCGTCATCGGAGAACCGCAGGCGGTGCATTGTGGGCCTTTGTTCTGTGCGTCGAGCATGGTCGTACTCCCTGCCAAACCGGACCTTCAAGCCCCGAAGCTGCCGATTTCCTTGAATCGTTCTCGGTAACAACCTGATCAACGTGACCGCAGTGAACGCCCACGAATGTGCGCATTTCGAATCCGACCAGCAGCGGCTTGACGTATGTCAACATCGTTGGACCCAAACACTGTGAGCAAACGTGTGGCTCGGCCGCTACGCTGACTGGATCGAGCGAGACTTGCGACGTTCGCATGATGCTCACCTGTATTTGGCGGGAGCACTACGGGACTCTCGGTCACCGGTCGATGCCGTGATGGGTCGGTGATAGAACCGGAATAGAGCTTCTAATCTCGTTCTGTTGGTCAATTTTGATCAGTTACATGAAATTAATAATTCGATGGCTTTGCGGAAGATCAAGGGATTGCCACTGAATCATCGGTCCTGAGCGCCGGCTTTTCGTGCAGAACGGCAGTCAACAGCGAGTTGTGGACGTGAATCTTGCCGTTGTAGCTGATGAAACCCAATTTACGAAACTTGTTCATGAAAAAGCTGACGCGAGAGCGTGTTGTCCCTATCATCTCCGCCAGAGTTTCTTGACTGACTTCAACATCGATGGGTTGCGGCGAGCCTTCCTTGCCGAAATGGGCGAGCAGCAGCAGAAGGCGCGCAAGCCGCCGCTCGCTGGAATTGAACAACTGATCGATCAAATCTGCTTCCACGCGACTTGCACGAGTGATGAGATAGGTCACGAAAAGGTCGGCGAGGTGAGGCTCGTTTTTGAGGGCTTCACGCATGGCATGTTTCGTTATTGAGGTGATTACGCTGTCCCCCAGCGATACCGTGGTCGCAACCCGAGCAGTCTCCCCATTGAGACATCCCTCGCCAAAAAACTGGCCCGCTTCCATTATCGCTACAATGGCTTCTTTGCCCTGATCGGATATCACGTTGAGCTTTACCCGGCCCTTCCGGATATAGAACATCGACTCCGAAGGCTCGCCCTGAGAATAAATAATGTCGTTCTTCTGAAAACTAATGATCTTCGTCCCTGCGCCCGCTGTCGCAAAGTACGTTTCGAAACCCGAGACAGATTGCTTCGGTTCTTTCATAAAGCCTCAAGCCGGGCTGCAAATCACTGCTGTTTACGGAGCGTCAGAAGCGCCCCGCCTTCGTCCGCCGTCACTGATTCCAAGGGTAGTAGAGACGAACGCAGCATATGTCCGGTTCGTGACTTATACACTCGACGCTTAAGGCTCAGCGATATATTTTCAAATATTTCCAGCAAATCCCAACTTCTTTTGGTCGCCGACTTTCGAAATGGGTCAACTTGGCCCTCATCCCTTCATGGCGGACCTGCGGTGAAAGGACGGCATGACCGTTTCGGGTCATCTTAAAGCAAACTTCGCAACGCCGATGAAATCATCACCGCGCCGCCGGCGATCACCGCGACGTCGAGGATCGCGGTGTGAATATGCACCGGCATCCGCTCGACGAAGGCGCGCGCCAGAAACGCTCCCGGCAGCGATACCGCGCCGATCAACAGCGCGAACGCGAACACCTGGGGGGTGACCACCCCGGCCAATCCGAACACGGAAATCTTGATGACGCTGGTGGCGAGCGAGGCCACGGCGTCGGTGGCAATCACGGCGGCCCCCTCGAGGCCCGCCGCCATCAGCAGCGACAGCAGGATCACGCCCGATCCCGAAGTACCGCCGACCAGCACGCCGTAACCCGCCGCGCCGGTCACCAGACCGGTGTCGCCGATCCTGATATTGCGGCGCCTGAGCAGGCGGCGCAGCGGCACGCTCGATATCAGCATGGCGCCGATCACCAGGGCGGCGCCGGCGTTGGTCAGCCGCGTATAGCCGTAGGCCCCGAGCGCGGTCGTCAGCGCGGCCGCCGCGATCACCATCAGCACGCGGCGGCGGTCGGTGTAGCGGCGATAGGCGGTAGCGCGGCTGAGGTTGGTGAAGATCGAGGAGATGGCGATGATCGGCACCACAGGTTCGGCGCCGACCAAGGGCACCAGAACCAGCGGCATCAACGCGCCGGTGCCGTAGCCGGCAAGGCCGCCAAGAACCGAAGCAAACAACGCAACGCCGGCAACCAGCAGCAGTTGAACCAGGGAAATACCGGCAAAGCCGGAAACAATGTTCACAGCCTGTGATCGCGGGTGAAACGGGTGACGGTCTGGTCGGCGATGGCTTCAAGCGCGGATTGGTCCAAAGGAAAGTCCGCCGCCAGCCAGGCGTCTTCGGCCAGCCCAAGCACATGGCCGAGTGCCGGACCAGACGCGATTCCGCGCGCGCTGAAATCGGCCGCCTTTAATGGAAATTTTGGCGCGCTCCAGCGCTCCGGCAGGCGCGCAAGCTCGCGCCAATGCGCCGCATCGACGTCGTTTCCCAGCCGTGCCCATGCCAGCATCAGCCGGTCGCGGTAGCGGTCGGCGCCGAGCCGATAGAGCCGCCGCCGCGCGGTCGCCTCGTCCATGCCGGCGAGCCGCCACCAGCGATGGCCCATGGAATCGAGCATTTTGGTTTCGTTGTTGGTGAGCCGCAAACGGCTCGCCAGCCGTCTCGCATCCTCGGTGACGGCGACCGCGAGCGCGCCGAGCCGGCGCACCGCATCCGGCGCCAAGTCCAGCGCGCATTCCGCGGCGACCATCGCGGCAAACGGCCCGGTATAGGCGACGCCGCCGAAAATCGGCAGCAGCAATCCGCCCTCCGCCATCGCCGCGATCGCGCCGGCCGCCCCTGGCGCGATCATCAGCTTCAGCATCTCCATGCGCACGCGCTCGGCGGAAAGACCGGCAAGCCCGGCGCGCCCTGCAATGCAGGCGAGGTATCCCGCCCGATCAGGTTCGCCGGCGCCGTAGGCGGCGTGAATGCGAAAGAACCGCAGGATGCGCAGGTAATCTTCGGCAATCCGTGCCGCGGGATCGCCGATGAAGCGCACGCGTCTCAAGGCAAGGTCGTCAAGGCCGCCGACGTGATCGTGCACGACGCCGCCGGCATCGACCGACAGGCCGTTGATGGTGAAATCGCGCCGCTCCGCATCGCGGACCCAGTCGCGGCCGAACGCGACCGTGGCCTTGCGGCCGAAGGTCTCGACGTCCTGGCGCAGCGTGGTGACCTCGAACGGCTGGCCGTCGGCCACCAGCGTCATGGTGCCGTGTTCGATGCCGGTCGGCACGCTCTTGACGCCGGCCGCCCTGGCGCGGCGGATCACCTCGGCCGGCAGGGCGGTGGTCGCAATATCGATGTCTCCGGTCGGCAGCTTCAACAGCGCATTGCGCACCGCGCCGCCGACCACGCGGGCTTCCTCGCCATCGCCGTTGAGCAATTCCAGCACGCGGGCGGCGGGACCGGATGTGAGCCAGGGCGCGTCATCGAGCAGGCGCGCATCGGTCATTTTTCCGCTCCGGGAACGAACTTGCCGTTCTCGATGTGGGCGGGAATGTAGGTCGAACTCGGCGGCGCGCCGGAAAAATGCGCGAGCAGGATGAAACTGATCACCACCAGCAGCAGCGAGCCCAGCACCAGCTTGGCGATGACATGCACCGGCCACGAGGTCTGCTGCAGCAATCCGGTGCGGGTCGCGAGCAGGCACAGCGCATAGACCGCGAACGGGATCAGGAAAATTCCGATTTCGGTGAACGCCGGACGGATCATGGCAGATAGATCCGCTCATACAGCACGCGCAGAATTCCCGCAGTCGCGCCCCAGATATAGCGCTCCCCGAACGGCATCGCGTAATAGCTGCGCTCGATGCCGCGGAATTGCTTGCTGTGCAGCTGGTGGTTGGCGGGGTCCATCAGGAACGCCAAGGGGACCTCGAACGCATCGTCGACTTCGGCCTGGCTGATGTGCAGCCTGAACCCGGGTTTTACCCGCGCCACCGTCGGCAGGATGCGAAATCCGAAACTTGTGCCATACAGGTCGAGATAGCCGATCGGGTCGATGAATTCGCGGATCAGGCCGATTTCCTCCTCGGCCTCGCGCAACGCGGCATCGAGCGGCGAGGCGTCGGTCGGATCGATCTTGCCGCCGGGAAAGGAAATCTGGCCGGCGTGGTCGTTGAGATGCGCCGCGCGCTGCGTCAGGATCACGGTCGGCTGCGGATGATCGACCACCC
>Ga0208849_1001473_pt1 | contig 16247 bp, 12 predicted proteins | sample NGESurdeep072012_10_FD_184470 | JGI IMG/M metagenome (GOLD analysis project Ga0208849, IMG submission 184470) | Arctic peat soil microbial communities from Barrow, Alaska - NGEE Surface sample 53-3 deep-072012 (SPAdes) | ecosystem: Environmental > Terrestrial > Soil > Wetlands > Peat ...
ATGCGTGCGACTGGCACGAGGCCTGAGAATCGCCGCACTCGCCGCCGTAACCACAGTACTGGACCTGGACACCGCAGTCGGCAGCCTGTGCTTGCCGTACGGCGAAGGCGCCCGTCATTGTCACAACGGATGCCACCACGATCATCACCCGCCGAATCGCGCGAAACTTTGGTTCTTTCATGACAATGTCTCCGAAGTCGTGGAGTTGACGCTCTTCGCCTCTGCGGCCAATGCGCGACGTGACGTCAAAGTGTGCAGCCCCTGCTGGGAGACAAATAGTGGGGCTCGACCGTAGTAGAGCGATATGACAATTGCGCTAGAGGCTCCCGTTTTCCGAAGTCCAGTCACGAAAGTCGCGAGCGCGATGGTTTACGTCTGTCCCATCACGCAGGTTTGTTTCGGCGGCGGGTGCCAATGGGAATCGGAGTGACGCCATGCTTCGAGCTGTCGCCAGTTACCGCGTCCTCCGCCGGCTTCCGGTGCGATAGCGTTCGCCACTCCTCGTGAGGAATCTTGATGCCGACAATACGACCCCCACACCTTCGATCCATTTCCTGCGTTGCGATGCTGGGCATTGGCGCGTGGACGTCTCTTCCGTTACAACTGCAGGCGCAAAGTGCCAAGGTGCTTTTCTGCCCGTTGGAAGGAAATAGTTCGCTCGGGTCAAGCCAGGCACTCGACCGGCTAAAGAATCGCACCTTTCCGCCCTCGCCGTCGGAAATGAATCGGCATGTGACCATGAGCGCCCTCGTCGCACCCGGCAGCGACAGCCACAGCTTCAATGCGAGCGACGGCGCTCGAATCACTGGCTATGTCGTGGATGTGAAGGTCGGTGGAATTGAGTCCGTCAATTGCGAGGCGACGGATGTAGATGACCGTGACACTCGCATCGACTTGACTTTGCAGCCGAATAACGCCGGCGGGGCGACACGCGTTGCCGTGGACGTGACTCCACGACTGCGCGCGGTGATGCGGCAAAGGGGCATCGACTGGACCACACCTACGTTGCGCAGACAGCTTACGGGGCGTTGGATTGAAGTGACGGGATGGCTGCTCTACGACGAGGGAACCCAGTCGACGGCCCACAAGACGAACGCTGCCAAAGAACAAACTCCGCGGGCCAGCGCATGGGAGATTTACCCGGTCACTAAGCTACGGCTGGCTAAAGCGCCGAGACGGCCGAATCCTTAGGTCGTTGATATCGATTGCTTCTGTGGGGCAACAACTAGCACCGACGTTCCAACCGTTTTGCAAAGCAGCGATGAAGAGTTTGCTCGGGTGATGGAGAATATCAAAAGGATTCTTGCCCGAGATGAGGAGGTCGCTCTTGCTACCTAGCTCCTCTCGCGAAGTCCACAGTCATGAAAGGACCGGGTGCGGGATTTCTTGAAGTCCCGTCAAGCACCAGAAGCACATGAAGACTCGGGCCGGCATTCGCCGCCTGAACTCCGCCTTTCATCACATGGCCGTCTCGCAAATCTCGCGAATGGGCAACTACAAAGCCCAAAATATTTCAGGAAGAAAATTGAAGTGGCTCCGCAATTCTGAACAGGTCGGATAGCTGGACAGGCGGGTATCCCGGATGATCATTCGTCCATCGCTTCATGGGCCCAGTTTATGTCTCGTCGTCCCCGCCGGAACTACTCGCCGGCCTTCAAAGCCAAGGTCGCGCTCGCAGCCATCAAGGGTGAGGCCTCGCTTGCAGAGCTCGCGCAGCGCTTTGATGTCTATGCGCACCAGATCGGCCAGTGGCGCGAGCCACTGCTCAACGGCGCCGCCACCGTCTTTCCGTAGGGTCGGCCCGCCACACCCGAAGTCGACGTGAAAACGCTGCACGCGAAGATCGGCGAGATTACATTAGAGAGTGGTTTTTTTGGAACCAGCGCGCACCAAGGCCGGGTGGCTGAGCGCCACGCGATGATCGATCAGACCCACACACTCTCGATCACGAAGCAGGCCGCCGCGCTGGGGCTGAGCCGTAGCAGCGTGTACTACGTGCCACGCCTCATCGGCGATGCGGACCTGGCGCTGATGAAGCGTGTCGACGCGCTTGATCTCGATTCCCCGTTTGCGGGTGCACGGATGCTGAAGCGCCTCCTGCATCGCGCGGGGGTGCGCGTCGGACGCCGGCACCTCACGACGCTCATGCGGCGCATGGGCATCACCGCGATCGCGCCGCAGCCGGGCAGTAGCAAGCGGCACCGCACGCATCCCGTGTTTCCCTATCTGCGGCGCGGCCGCCCGATCACGCGGCCGAATCAGGTGTGGGCGATGGACCTCACGTACATCCCGATGGCGCGCGCCGGCATCGCGCGCTACTTCACCCTCTACAACACCGAACGGTCCCACTCGCGTCTTGCGCACCAAACCCCCGACGAAGCTCATTGCACGCTGCGGCCACTTCGGGCCGCGGCGTAACCCCGCCCGCTGATCCAGTTAGCCGACCCTGTTACGCTGTACAGAAAACCGGGACCACTTCATAAGTTAAGTCGAATACTATTGGAAGCATGCCAGCGTTGCGAGTCGCTTGATCCATAGGACAATACGTCTCGCCGAAGATACGTCCACGTTCACCACTTAGTCGGCGTATTCCTGCTTCAGGGCATCAATAACCGTAATACACCGCCACAGTGTGAGCGCCTTTGCATCAGCACTAATGTCAGGCAAATCGAGGTATTGAATACTGAAGTGGAGCACAGCAATTCGAAACTGCGCTACGGCACCTGCGCCTGCCAAATGGAAACACGTCGTTCTGAGGTCGCGGCAGAATGTCAACACTCTTGAACAACGCCGCACTTGGTCGGGCGACCGATCATCGAGGAGCGACTCGTTCAACGTTAAATCGTCCGACCAGAGTCCACGACGGCGCACGCCAGCGAGCGGCTTCGCCGGCAATACTCGCGCAATCAAGTCCGTCTCAAGTTTGGCTAGGTCGTTAACTGCAGGCCCCGGACCGGAATTTGCAAAATCTATAAGAACGAGTCCCCGAGTCATGGTCAGAATGTTGTCGGCGTGAAGATCACCATGGATGAAGCGCATGTCTGTCTCGATCTCTCGGTCTAGTAGCCAGTGGTTTGCGCCGTCAAGCGACGCATCTTCCGCCGCGTCGACGAGCTGCCGGATTTCGGCCACGGCGCCCTGGAGGCTGACGTCCCCACGATGAGTTGCAGCCTGAGCATCAATTCCCCGGCGACCGCGAGAGCACGCCCGCTCGTCGAACCATTGACTACGAGGATACGTGTGGGCGGGGCTTGTGCGACCATACAGTTGCTTCAGGCAGTATCCCAGACTCTCTGCCGTGTAGTCCAAAGGTTGCGGCTCATCCCCCGAAATCGCGAGGGCCAAGGTTTTGCTCTCTGGTTCGCACTGATAGCCAATCGCTGCCAATCCGTCTCGGCACAGTAACCCTGGGTACAGCAAGGGGGGAAAAATCGAGTGGTGCACTCCACGAAGTTGCAACGTGTTTTGAGCTCGGATCTCCGTAGCCAGCTTGATCGGTGACTCGCTCACCTTTAACACCCATTCTGCCGAATGCGCGATGTCATGGTTCCTCTGTTGCGCCGTAACTTTGAATACGGTTGCGCCAGAGTGCCCCGGCGTAAGAGAATGAATCCGCAACGATCGACAGTTCGGAAAGACGTCCAACATGAGCTGGTTGAATGCGGGATTCGCGGCAACAAATCCACTTGACGCACGATCTACGTCTAGGGCCTGTTCCTCCGCGCGAATGGGTTCAGCATCGGCGCTGTGCCACAGATCATTTCTCGCCGCGCGTGCGCGCACGGCGCGAACGCGCTCGATAAGTTCCAAGAACCCTTCCTTGCCGATAAGGTTCCTGAAGAACACCGCCTTGGGCACGATTGCATCGAAGCCTTGCTTCGACATCTCATACGTCCTGACGCCCTGATCGCAATGGCTTGTAAAGGCAATCACCGGTAGCCATGGCAAGTGTTTTCTAATTAGCGGCAGAATTACATAGCCATGCGGATCATCTAAGGGCTCCGCGCTCCCCAAGTAGATATCAAGCAAGACCGCGGCCGCTTCGGCCAAGCGTTCCGGCGCTTCGGTAATTTCGCGAATCGCATCCTCGGCCGTCGGCAGATGGACGAGTTGGAATTCGTCTGTGGCCCTCTCAACGGCACCAATTCGAAGAAAGTTAAGGACTTCCCGGTGAGTTGCGGTGTTGTTCTCGATCAGTACCACCTTCACTCGATGTGCCGACGGCGTGCTCATGGAACGGCCCTCTCATCGTCGCTAAAGTATTGGAAGGTTACACGCCAACCCTTCGAGTGCGCTCGAACAGGGTCAAGGTTGTCGATTGGGCCTTCCAAACGGGCGCAGATCGCATGGCACTTCTCGCGAATCTCGCGAAGGCCTGGACCCTCTTGAAGCTCAGCGGCATCAGTGGCGATGCCGTTGTCAGACACGACAAGTTCAAGTGAGTCGCGGGATGCGCTGAATAGCACACTGATTTCCCGCGACGGTTCCGCGTAGTCCTCGAACGCGTGTTTGAAGACGTTTTCAACGAGATTGTTTACGATTGTGCGGACGTACAGCGTCGTTCCGACAACGGCCAAAGGCTTGCTACTCGTAGTCCGACGTACCGTAATTCCGGCGTTTGGAAACCGCGCTAGCGTGTACTCGATCACTTCGTTCACAACCCGCCCGAATTCCGTCTTGTAATGCTCGACTTCAGTCCGCAGGACTCTTAGGAAGACCTCAATCTCGCTGGCACACGCAGCCGCAACTTGCGCAGCAACCTGCAACTCAGTCGGCTCGTATTGCGCGAGGTGAACAAAGGCGTCGTCCATTCTCTGTACGATCGCTGTTAGTTCGAGTGCCCTGACCGACGGTGTGTTATGCCGACTGAAGAATTCCACACCCAGCGGCGACTCCAAGAGTTCGTGAAGTAGTCCGATTATGGATACCAAGGTTCTGGCGACTCCATCCTTCCAATCGGTTTCGTAGTAGTCGAGCAATTCATCATAGTCAGGCGCCATGGCCAGACGCGGGGCCCTCTGTCTGTCCAGTGTTTCGATAAGCGCAATGCTCCCGACAATCGAAGCGGAGAGTTGTTTCAGTATCGTGGCGAGATTCACTGTTGGGGGTTCACCAGTGCGCCACGCAAGGCGAGCAAGTTCCCATACAACTCCCGGGAGAGGATCGATCACCTCTGAATGGCCTCGAATCCGCGTCGCCACCGTGTCAAGCGCCGACGCGAACCTGCGATCCGATTGGCTGTTCTCGCACAGCTTGAGCGTCTCAAGAGACAGCACTCGCGCGAGTCCTGGATTCGCACCCGCGCCTTCCAGTAAGCTCGGCAATGCATTGCGAAATCGGTCTCCACAGAGCATTGCCAGGGCCGATATTATGTTGGGGTGCGTGCTCAACGTCACCGGTGAGTCTATCAACTTCGCGCACTTCCTAATTAAGACGTCAAAAGCGTCATTGTTTAGGATGTCCTTAACCCCCGCTGGGTGCCGAAATGCACCCCAGCGTTCCGAGCCGAGAAGGACAAGAAGTGCACAAAAGCGAGAATCGTCCGGATCATCTGAGACGATGATCTTGGTCAACTCCTGCCTCGCAGTCTCGGAATGGAATGCCTCGGCCAAGATGTTACGTAGTTGTGCGGTAACTCCACCCGGATCCGGAGCCACCCTCGGTTCCCCGAGGATACGACCGTTGTCATCGAACAGAACGTCTTGGAATTCGAGTACATCGACTAACGGTTGCAGGAAGGAACGCACCTCCGATGGGTGGCCAAGCCGCGACAGATAGTTGCTTATCTCTCGCTGAGCTAGGCAGACCGGGCAGTTGCCAGCTAGCCAGCCGGGAATTGAGACATTGAATACAAAGCACGACGTTACCTGCGCTTCATCATACACCTTCACTCGGGAGAAGAATCTCAAGTCAAGAGGGCCCAAGCGACTAATTAGCCCCCAGGCCCAGATGCGCTGCGCCCCGCATGCCGCCGCATAGTCAATTAGCGTCTTGAAGGTCTCTCCAGTTGCAACAACAGTGTCAACCACAAGTGCATCGATCGGTTGTTCACTTCGCCGCCCCACGATCGGTAGCGCACCCGCAACTGGTATTGCCTCAATTGACTCGATTCCTGCAACCTGCAGGTTCATCGCGATTGCCTGCACAAGTGCTCTCGCCCCCGGGCTTCTCGCGTTGTGCAATATTCTGAGCGGTCGCGGAGATGCAGTAACCGTGCGTTCATGACTGACGGTCGCAGCGATCTCTGAGGCGACGGCGCCGCTAATCGTAGTCATCGCCCGATCCATCGCGAACAGCAGTGTAAAGTGGCGGCCACTGAAGGCCAAGTGTCCTTGCAGAACGGTACCCGTCGCTACACCGTCCCGGAGAAAGGCGGCCATTCGATCTTCTGTTCGCGGCACGCTTGGCAACGGAAGTGGGCGATGCATCCGGCTGTCAATTATTTGTACTGACGACGCCGGCCAACCTGGCGGTCTGCTATCAAATAAGGAACCCGATTCGGCGTATACGGCGGAAATCTCGACACTCCTTCGGTGGCCGTTAGGTCGCTCGACGTTTCGTCTCGTCTGTGTGCCGGTGAGGTCAACGACGGTCAGCACGAGAACTATGTCGAGATGCTCACAGCTTGTGAGACACATGTTGAGCGAGCCGCCACGCCCGATTACGTCCACAACCACGGCGATCCTGCATCGCGGCGGCAAACTCATCATCTGCGCCACAGCTTCAAAGCCAATCGGTTCTTCAACCTCGACTATTTCCGGCCGACGATGAGTCAGATCCTCCATACGACGTGCCGTCTCAGCGGCGAGGGATCGCGCGGGCGCGGCAAAGACCAGAATGGTCCAACAGTCGCGACTGAGCAACTCATGTGCCCACAAGTCAGCGACTTTCCGCAGAAGGTTTGGGCTCTGGCTGACTTTCCCGACCTCAAAGAACCTCTCCATGTAATACTTGCCTGGAATGACAAACCGTCCTTCATGCTCGATTCCACCAACGGGTGCATGCAATTCCCGGCCGAGTTCCTGTTTGCGGTGAGCCCACACGGCATCTGAAAGCCACGCTGCTACTCCCGGCTCCAAGCGACGTGTAAGCAGCGCGGAATCAAGCACGCGCGTGGCCTTGGTGAGTGAAGCGTCGACAATGTACCAATCGTACGCGGCTGTTACGGCTGGATCACTCTGTTCCGCCTCCCGCTGGACGTCCCGCAGCACCTGAAACTTGTCCTCGAGATCCGCCAAGCCAACAGCCATCACGATATCACTCCTCACGCGTGGCATTCGCGTTACCATCCTAAACATGAGAAACCATGCCTTATCCGACATACTTAGATGCTCAACGTCCAGAATGATCACGGGTCGCCCGGCTTCCTCGCCATCTCCTCCTTCTCTCTGAACGGTCCGCAGCGAGACGGATAGGCCCTCAATTATCTCGGCGTAGCGGTTCTCCAAGTTGCCGATCGGCGGTAGTGTCACATGATCCTTCGTCGCCACGGAGATGACTCGCGCGGCGGCCACCTCCAAGGTCTGCTCCAACGCCATGGGAGTACTGGCATGCACCATTCCGTCATGGCTCTCCGTGACCGGGAAGGTGACCAACACCTGAGTACCAGGGAATTCGCAGAGCGTACGATGACGAGGCGCTAGTGATCGTGAGTCTATAGCCGCAGAATAAAACTCCGGCTTGTCCGGAACAGAGTAATCCATGGCCAAGAGTGTTCGCCCACTGCGAATTTCAATTAAGCCGCGGAAGTGCCGAACCACGTCCCTGACCCGCCAGAGCCCCGTTGCCAAGCCAATCGTCTCTAGCTTCTCATCCGCCAGGAGTCGCGCGTACGCCTTAACTCGTTCTGTCGTCGATCGACTGCTAACGCCGTACTCGAAGGCATACTTGAGCACTTCCAATTCGAGCTCACGTTCTGTCGCGGTCGCGGCAGCGCCTTTCCGCTCCGCAAGGTAGGTCTGCTTTAGCCGACGGAGCACCCCAGGCCCTGCATCCCCTACAACTACCTCGACGCGCGGAAGGATGCCCAGAGAGTCTAGGAACGCTCGTTTCCAGACTGGGGCCGCCATGTGGCGTGCTTCAAGCTTCCGCTCTAAGTCCTTGGCAGTTCGAGCCCGCATTCCTCGGACCTTGGTCACCGCATAGTGCGCTGCCCGACTGCCGCCATGATCATGATTGTTATTTCCAAGTTCGCGCACTATTACGTCACGAAGTACGCCTAGACTTACGATCGGCGCGTCAAAGCCTTGAGCAAAGACATCGCTATAGGTATCGACGCTTCCAATGTGTTCCAGATGATTCTCAAATACGGCGCGCGAGTCGAAAATGGCGAATGGTCGAATCGCTAAGTCTCCCAACTCACTTGGCGACCCGGACTCAGCTGTGTCTTGAAGATGCACACCCATTCGTACTAAACAGCTGAGCGCTTCGGAACTCCTGAGATACGCGCGCGTAGCCGCCGTTTCAGGAGTCGCCATGCTCGGGATCGTCATGGTCACTGGAATCCCTGCTTCTTGACAACCGTGGACCCATACCAACAGTTGACTGAGCGGAAGTAACTCGATGTACTCCACTTCGCGAAGGTCAAAGGTGACCGCTTTACGATCAGTCAGTGATTTGTCGTATTCTTGCTGGAGTACCCGCTCGAAGCGAAGCACATCGACGCTGCCTTTCAGCTTGACAGTAGTCATCTATAGCTCATCCTTTGAGAGACGGGACCGTTACCCACAATCGCTCCGACGCATTGCCAAGTATCGCCCCTGACCGCAATTAAAATAGAGAGCACCTCGGTGCTCTCTATTCTTGGTCACGACTACCGATTGCAAAGAAGAGGTCAATGATCGCGAGATCACGCTTCGCCTCCGTGATCGCGATGGGGTCGCAAACGTCCTGTGCAGCCCTCAAAACTTGCCTCGCATCTCGGGAACGCGCCGCCAGATGAGCCACCACGATTGTATGAGCAAGGCGAACGGCTCGTTCAATGGGGCCCAGCCGCCGGTCAGGTTCTAGCTGGTTCCAATTCCCATACTCGTATGGATCGCCTCCCGCCATTACACGTTCAACTGCCTCGAAATACTTGCGAATGGCATGTTCCTCCCGTTGCCTTTGCATGCTGGCCCCCAATGAAGGTGACACCAGTAGGCGAAGGTTCCGCGTACTCGTGTCACCTTATTGAGAGCCGTCTGCCCGCAAGTATGGCACACGCCTTTTGTGAGTGCAAGAACACTCCTACGCGTTAGTAGCATTCTCTCAAGTGACTTGCTGTGCTCTTATGAAAGCGATTGGCCTGAGCGCATTGGCCGGACCTCCTGCAACCTTAGCGAGGCGGGGTCTTCCTCGTTGCAACCTTTGTCCAGGCATCCCAACCGCGGTTCGCAGATAGCAGTCCTGGGCCCGGCTGTCTTACAACCCTACGACCAACAATGACGGGGCGGTCAATCTTATACGTGTAATTTCCTCCGCTGCTCCTTGATAGCACGCCGTGAAGCACCGAATCGCCTACCACTGCGGTTGCCTTCCCTTGGAAAAAGTTTGCATTTAGGCGCGCGCTGATGGTATCCGCAACGCTCACGGTAATCGCGAGCGAGTCCAGTACCACGTCGGCTCTCACCACAGCCAGATTACCGGCTGCAAATAGTTTCCCGATTGGCGATGTAAGTGGCGCCTGCTTGACGACCGCATCCACGGCATCGTACGGCAAGGAGCGAATTGCGCCGGAGCCGATTGTTACCGAGACCTTCGTCCACGTGCCGCTACTTGCACCTCCGCCTAGGCTAAGCAGTTGCTTTATGGTTGGGATGGCAAACTGGACGGCTACGTCGTCAGCTTCCGTTGACGAGAGAGTTACGGCACCGCCAGTTCCGACTATCGCGAGGCCATCCAAAGACAACCATGCAGCAGCGGAGGTCGGCGGCGCCGAGTTCATGCACAACCAGCTCTCGCAGACCTCGTCTCCGAGAGAAATAGGTTGAGCGGGCGGAGCGGCGTAAAACGTTCCGATTCCGAAGTCCGTGGTGGGATAAATCATGGCCTGAAAATTCGTGTCGTTACCAACAAGAGCCTGCAATACGATTGTTTGCCATGCCTGGGCGGGCGATATCCGATTTCTGAACCATGAGCAGGCCGTGATCGCTAGGGCCCCAGCGGCCACGCCGACGATCGACTTCAGTCGAGCCATAGAACCTCCCTAAACAGGTTGTTTGCCGTCCCACACGAAGTGACCGCGATGCCGTTTACCATCCCCGTGCACCGGACATCCTCGTAACGCAACCAGCGATGAAGGTTTGGGAAGAATAGCAACGCGGTCGTTGAGTCCAGGAAGACCACCGCTGTCGGGCTAGTGCGATCCTGATTGAGCGTCTACCGCCGAACCTGCGCGCCGGTCGTGTCGAACTGATCAACGATCAAGCGCGACGTGCTAGACAACACAAATAGGCGATGGGCCTGATCGATCCCATACGCACCGGATGCTGCGAGCATAATGTCTAACCGCGGAATGCCCGCAGAGGCATAATCGTTGATCCAATGCACGTTCGGTTCTGCGGACGCCAGCATCCGGTCTCGGACGGATAGCGCGCTTGCGGTTGTGTGAAGCATGGCAAGCCACAGCTTCGCAGCAATAGCAGGAGCAGCGAAAGATGTACCTGAGTCGGTCGGGACAATCGGTGTACTTCCGGGAGTTCCCCACCCCTTCCCGGCGTCAACCGTCGTGACCAATGGCATTGCGGTGGTGTTGGAGTCGAGCATTCCGAACTGTGTCGCCGAGTCGAGCAGTGCACTCACGAGCGCAACCGGGTCATCGTTTCGGAGCGTCTCGACGCTCCGCTGGGGTTCTTCGGAGATCGCATCCGGACTCCGAATGAGCGTGCTGCCGTCGGAAGCTGCCACAAGAATGGTGCGGCTCTCGGGTTGCATGTATGCCGGAACTGTGAAAACAAACTGACCCGGAATCTCCAGCGATATTGTAATTACAGCGGGGGGAGATGCCGCGCTAAGTCGATTGCCGAGGACGGCCTGCAGGAATAACGCGGGCACGTGATCCTGCGTTGGTCTAGCGATCGTCCTCAGGGAGTCGAGGGTCTGGGAGAACGAGCCTTTTAGATCTGGGCTAAAAGGCTGGATGTACTTCTCGATTTCCGCGACCGCCTGAGAGCGATTCGCGAAGTAGTCCATTTCAACACATTCTATATGCGACGCCAACGCGGAATCTCCCGCAGCTTGCAGTACTTGGCGAATCACCGATACCACTCGCTCGCCGTGGGAGGCAGTTGCGTTGCTTTGCGTAAAGAAGTCGAGAACCGAAAGGGGCGGCACATTTGGGGCCGGACCAATTGGCGCGGCGTAGGGCGCAAACGGGACAGACGCAGACACTGCGGACCACGAGGGCGAACGGGACGGGCGCTCGCGGGCGGCAGGCAGGTCGTACTCGGGTATGTACACCGAAACCATCTGGGTTCCCGGATCCGCCGCAATCGCTTGGCGGGTCGTCGGGTCGTCGAAGGGCAGTCCAGCCATGATTCGGCGTGTCTGATCTGCAGTCAGATCTCGGAAATCCCAGATGGGAGCGGTGGCTTGAATGGCTGCGTCCGCCTGCACCGTAAGAGCCTTCTCTCCACCGGTGCGCGACATGAGCGATATCAGTTTGCCGCCGTTCGGAAACGTTACCTGCCGACGTCCGCTGACGGCTTCGGACGCAGCAGGTCTCACTGGTAGCCGGGGCACTCGGAGTAACCGACCCGCTGGCACCGAGTTGGCACCGCGCAACCCATTTGCGTCGACAATTGCGTGTATTAGTGCGTCGACGGTCAGTTGCTGGTGCCCGTTGAAGCGGTAGGTTGCATTCACCAAGAGGCTAAGGTTCGAATTGGCGGGCATTTTCACTTGGAACCATTGAGCCGTGTCCGGAAATGCCGCAACGACGCCGGTGACGAACGCCGCGCGAGATCGATCCGACAAGGCACTCGGATCAACCAGGAGGCTTTGCCCACGCGGGCCACCTGCCGGGCCTTGAGCTGGCGCAGCACACGGGGTGATGAGCCCCGTGGCAATCAGGATTCTTGCCGCGAACGCGGTTGCCGCTAACCTGGGCGTCTTGCGCTCCATCCGTCCCGGGCGTGCGATCATCTGCGGGGCTCGTTATAGAAAGCGAACCGGTGGAGGCGCTGACTCGATGCCGTTTCGCAGCACGGTGAGTCAGCGAAGAAAGCCCCGCATCGGAGCGCCGCCTACCGGGGAACGACTTTAGTCGAGACCGCGGGTGGTGCGCAAGGGGCCGCGGCGAAGATTAGAGAATTCTAACGTTGGGATCAATGAGCCTCACCTTGTCCCGACTCTAACCGCGATCTCGCGACAGGTGCGGGCGACCGACTCGGGCGCGAATCCCGTCAGGCGAGCGCTGTGTCGCATTTTGACCATTTGTATACGCAGGCGGACACGGCATTTGTAGACGACCCAGATATCTTGCGCCCCACGCAGAATCTTCCCTCTGCGACTGCTGAATAATTGAGCCTACCATCGAGAGTGGAATCGTAGCGGCTTGGCCGCAAACGATCCGTTCTTTCACTCGTGAGACGCCGCAGCCCACCGACTCGTTTCGGCAGGGCGGCGGCGTCTCTCATTTCCGCTCTCGGCGATGGAGGCAGACAATGCTCAACCCGACATCCTCCGGCGTGGCGCGCTACGCCAACGGTGAGGTCCACAATGTCTTGACAGTGGTAGATGCTCCGTTTCGGTCTCGGCTCGGTCTCGCCCTTGGCGAGATCGCCGAACCGATCCACCTCGACTCCCTGACCGAGGCGGCCTCGGTCGCCAGTGAACGTCCGGTACGGGCAGTCTTGTTTGGCACGGGGTCGCTCGGGCCCAGTTCGTACGCCGTGGTCCGGAAGCTCGTAACCACCGGCAGTTGCCTGCCGATCGTCGTCCTGGATAGATGGACGCCGGAGGCGTCGGATGCGCTGCTCGCCCTCGGTCGGTACGGGGTGCGGGAGGTCGTCGATACGTCGAGCCGCGAAGGCTTGCGGAAGCTCAGGGGACTTCTCACCCGCCCCGAGGCAAACGTGGCGCAACGGGTTCTCGATGCTCTACGACCCGAGCTCGCCGGCGCGACAGAGGACATGCGCATGTTTCTGTGTGACCTCGTCCAGGCGGCTCCGACCGTAAGGTCAGCGACGGCCCTTTCCGAGCGAGTGGGTCTCAACGCCAGCGCACTGAATTCTCGATTCTTCCGCGCTAGCCTTCCGTCGCCGAAGACGTACTTGGCGGCTGTCCGCCTCCTCTACGCCGCAGCCATCCTCGAAGATGCAAGGGTGTCTCTCGCGCAGGTGGCGATCCGTTTGCACTACTCCTCGCCACAAAGCTTCACGCGCCACATACGAGAACAGGTTGGCATCCCGGCAAATGAGTTTAGGGTGAAGTATTCGTTCACCGCGTTGGCGAGCCATACGACGCACCACCTCCTGACGAAGCATCGAGGCACCCTGCGGTGGTTTGCGCCGCTCGACCGAGGGACCGGCGCAGACGATGATGGGACGAACGCCCCGGAGTGACCATCGAAGGCCACACGTGCCTTCAGAGACCAGCGACACTTTCGCTGGTCTTTTCTTTCGTATGCGCAAAGTTCGGTCTCGATCGATTGCTGGCCGACTGGCGAGCTTGTGCGTCACGCATGTCATGCCCTCTGTCTCGATCGAACGTCTAGCGGCACAATCGAGCAATGAAATCCGTGAACGAAGAAAACACCATCACCTACATCGCCCGCACCAATACCGTCCGCAACGAGCGAACCTTCGGCATCCGCTTGCGCGATAGGCGAAGCCATATGGCCATCGTGGGCAAGACCGGCACCGGAAAATCGGCACTGCTAGAGAACATTGTCACCCAGGATATCGTGGCAGGCCGCGGTGTCGCTTTGCTCGACCCGCACGGCGACTTGGCGCGGGCCATTGCGTCGAAGATCCCTGAGTCGCGCCGTCACGACGCAGTCTTCTTCGATGCCACCGATCCCGCCCTGCGATTCCGTTTCAACCCGCTGGCTGGCGTTCCGTCGGACCATCGAGCGCTCGCCGCCGCCGGTCTCGTTGAGGTCTTCAAGAAGATCTGGCCCGACGACTGGGGGCCCCGGCTCGAACACCTGCTCCGCCACGTGATCTTTACGCTGTTGGAGCAGGACCAACCGTCGCTGGCGGACATTCCGCACTTGCTCGCCGATCGCACCTACCGCTCCCAGATCGTAGCGAATATCGAAGACCCGGTGGTGAGGGATTTCTGGACCAACGAGTTTGAGAAGTATTCGCCGGCCTTCCGCGCGGTGGTGGTGGCGCCGCTTCAGAACAAGATCGGCGCGCTCCTCACCGACCCCACGCTTCGTCGCATCCTCACCGAACCTGGAGAGCCATTGGACCTTCGGCGCATCATGGACGAGGGCAACGTCTTGCTCGTCAATCTGGACAAGGGATAGATCGGTGAGGGGCCAGCCGCCGCTCTTGGATCGTTTCTCGTATCGCACCTGGCGTTATCAGCGGTACAGAGAAGTGATATTCTGGAAGAAGAGCGGCGAGATTTTGCAATCGTCCTCGACGAATTTCAAACCTTCACAACGCTCTCCGTTGCGACAATGATGGCTGAGCTTAGGAAGTATCGCGTGGGGATGGTCCTCGCGCATCAACACCTGAGTCAACTCGATCCGGCCATCCGCGACGCGGTATTCGGCAACGCCGGGACGATCATCTCATTTCGCGTCGGTGCAGCGGACGGAGCATTTCTCGCGCGGGAGTTCGCACCTGTCTTTTCAGCCGAGGATTTCATCTCGCTGCCTCGGTATCACACCTATATACGCCTACTCATAGACGGCGAGGCGTCGCGACCCTTTTCGGCTACCACCTTTCCGCCGCAAGTGTGACCGCATGCGGCGGACGGCCTTTACGCGTGGAATGCGCCTTGCAAGAGCGAACCGTCTAACTTATGCTTGGCCGTTCGTTTCGGGCATCCCCACCGTGATTCCGGACGGAGCGTTGGACAAAGAACTCGTTCCAGATGCGAGACGCAACGCTGAGGTCGCAGCCCTCCTTGAGTCCCTACGACTGCGAAAAGGACGCGGCAGACTTGATGTGCTTGTGCTTGCCTGGGGGGCCTTGACTGCAGTTGAAGGGGCGCTGATCGGGACCCTGTTCACCTCGCCCTCCAAACAGAGTTTGTTGACCACCGTAGCAGTCGGCTTGGGTCTGATTGTTGTGGGCATGTTTTTTTATATGTGGCAGCTCCATAGGCGCCTCGTAGTGAATGACGCGCTTGTCCCAGCCGACTACTACTTTCAGTTGAAAGATGCGGTGAAGGTCCGGACCGCACTGGAGAGGAGCGTTCTGAACCTCACGACCTGGGTACAGTTTCAACACACGCTTGAGCGTGACGTATCTCAATTTGAAGAATACTGCCATGCGCAGTTGAGACATAAGGCACAGAATGACGAAGCATTGGCAACCGTCAGAATGGATTTTGAACAGCGGTTTGTGGGAATCCTTATGGGTGTTGTCGATGAGATGGAGAACCGGCGCGCGGCGCTTCTAAATTACGAACCTGAGAACGAGATCTACTTCTTCGACATTTTTGAATTGGGCAAGGATGACCGTTTGCATGTTGTTGCTCGTAAGTGCACGCCCGGTGCGACCACTCACCTCCGATCATGGGGTGTCGGAGAAGGAGAAGTTGGGGATTGTATCTATCAGAAGGCGTCCATCTTGCGTGATCGGTCGTCCATCCTGTCGGCGCGTCGTGATCTTCAATGGAAGGAAACCGACAACTCCTACTTCATTCGTAGAATCAGTACTCCGATTCGCGCCACCGATGGCAGACAGTTTGGCGCATATGGGGCGATTTGTATCACGTCGTCAAATCCGGCACGGTTCACCGCGGACGACTGTCGGCACTTGGAAAACATTGCCCAACCATTAGCTGCGCTCTTCCAACGTCGCGATGCCGCATATGCAAGCATTGAGAAGCGGTCAAAACATGATCAGAAGAGCAATCAGTCTGCGGACATTTCGATGCCGGTGGATGGAGGCGTCAGCTAGTCCGATAAAGCGAGATCGTACGCGGCGTGTCACCCACGCGACGCATACCATGTACTGCTTGACAATCGCTTGGGAAGGAAGACAATAGATGGTAGACGAATGTTCAGCAAACGCATAACATGGAGCTTATTATGAATACGCCAGTGTCCGACCAGGCGCGGCGCTTAACCATGACGCGCGAGA
>Ga0208849_1001474_pt1 | contig 16241 bp, 7 predicted proteins | sample NGESurdeep072012_10_FD_184470 | JGI IMG/M metagenome (GOLD analysis project Ga0208849, IMG submission 184470) | Arctic peat soil microbial communities from Barrow, Alaska - NGEE Surface sample 53-3 deep-072012 (SPAdes) | ecosystem: Environmental > Terrestrial > Soil > Wetlands > Peat ...
GCGCGCGCCGCCCGTCGCGGCCTGCGCACCCCACTGCTGATCGGCGACATGCCTTTCGGCTCCTATGAGATCTCCGACGAGCAGGCGATCACGAACGCGATGCGGATGGTCAAGGAGGCCGGCTGCGAGGCCGTCAAGCTCGAGGGCGGCGGACCGTCGTCGGTCAGCCGCGCGCGCGCGATCGTCGGCGCGGGCATCCCCGTGATGGGCCACGTCGGGCTCACCCCCCAGACGGCGACCGCCCTCGGTGGCTGGAAGGCGCAGGGCAGGACGGCGGCCGCGGCCGCTCAGATCGCCGCCGAGGCGCTCGCGCTGCAGGAGGCGGGCTGCTTCGCGCTCGTGTTCGAGGCGATTCCCGCCGCCGTCACCGAGGAGCTGATGCCGGGCATCGAGATCCCCGTGATCGGGATCGGCGCCGGTCCCGCCACCGACGGGCAGGTGCTCGTGTTTCACGACCTGCTCGGCATCCGCGACGGCCTCGGCGCGCGCTTTGTCAAGCGCTACGCAAACCTCCAAGACGAGATGAACGCCGGCGTGGCCGCCTACACCGAGGACGTGCGCAGCCGACGCTACCCCGGCCCCGAGCACACCTACTCGATCGACCCCGCCGAGCTGGCCGATTTGCACGCGCGACTCTCGTAGTCGATCTTTCTCAGCACTCGAGCGGGTGCGCCGGCCGCGACCGACAACGGCTCGATGTCTTTGGTGACGACGCTGTTCGCGCCGATCACGCAGCGCTCGCCGATGCTCACGCCGCTCGTCACGACGACGTTCGCGCCGAGCCAGCAGTTGTCGCCGATCGTCGTCGGCCCCTTCGTTGCAAAGCCCTGCCACGGCACCGGCTGCTCGGGGTCGTCGTAGCGGTGGCTGGAGTCGGTCACGAAGCAGCCGTTGGCGAGCATGCAGTGATCGCCGATCTCCACCAGCCGCTCCGCGGCGATCATCACGCCGAGATTCAGGAACGTGCCCGCGCCGATCCGCACGCGCGCGTTCCCCGGCGCCGTGATCCACACGCCGGGCTCCAGCAGCGCGCCCTTGCCGAGCTCCAGCCGCCCTTCGCGTAACGCTTCGAGCACGTTGCCGTGTACCGGCCAGCGTACGAACGCCTCGCGTCGCAATACCTCCCAGTGGATCCGCGCGCGGTTCCAGGGCAGCGAGTTGCGCTCATACCAGCGCCACTTCTGTGTCCACAGCCTGGCCTGGCGGGCAAGCTCGCCGGCCCCCTCGCGCTGGCCGATCTTCGATCGGTCGGCATCGAGGGAGTCTGTGGAAGCCGGCGCGGCGTGCTCTGCTGGGCTCAAGCGGCGACCCTCGCGCGTGACTTACGTTTTGGTTTAGCGGCAGCGGCCGTAGCCTTCGCGCGCGGCTTCGTCGCGCCGCCGCGCCGCGCCGGGACCAGCAGCTCCGCGAGGAACTCCCCGGTGTGGGAGATCGGCTCCGCCGCCACCTGCTCCGGGGTGCCTTGGGCGATCACCATGCCGCCCTCCTCTCCCCCCTCGGGGCCCATGTCGATCAGCCGGTCGGCCGACTTGATCACGTCGAGGTTGTGCTCGATCACGACCACGCTGTTGCCCGCGTCGACCAGCCGCTGCAAGACCTCCAGCAGCCGCTCCACGTCGGCGAAGTGCAGACCCGTCGTCGGCTCGTCGAGGATATAGAGGGTGCGGCCCGTCGCGATCTTCGACAGCTCGCTCGCGAGCTTCACCCGCTGCGCCTCGCCGCCTGAGAGCGTCGTCGCCGGCTGACCGAGGCGCACGTAGCCGAGGCCGACGGCGTTCAGCGTCTCCAGGCGGCGGCGCACCTTGGGGATGTGCTCGAAGAAGCCGAGCGCGTCCTCGATCGCCATGTCGAGCACGTCGGCGATGCTCTTGCCCTTGAACCTCACCTCGAGCGTCTCGCGGTTGTAGCGCTTGCCGTGGCACTGCTCGCAGGGGACGTACACGTCGGGCAGGAAGTGCATCTCGATCTTGATCTGCCCGTCGCCCTTGCACACCTCGCAGCGCCCGCCCTTCACGTTGAAGGAGAAGCGGCCCGGCTTGTAACCGCGCGTGCGCGCCTCCTGAGTCTTTGAAAACAGGTCGCGAATCACGTCGAACAGGCCGGTGTACGTCGCCGGATTCGAGCGCGGCGTGCGCCCGATCGGGGACTGGTCGACGGCGATGATCTTGTCGAGCTGCTCCAACCCGTGGATCGCCCGGTGCGCGCCCGGGCGCCGGCGGGCGCGGTGCAGGCGGCCGGCGACCGACTTGAACAGCACTTCGTTGACGAGCGTCGACTTGCCCGAGCCCGAGACTCCGGTCACGCATGTCAGCACGCCGAGCGGGACCTTCACGTCGACGTCGCGCAGGTTGTGCTGGCTCGCCCCTTCGATCTCCACGTAGCCCGCGGGGATGCGCCGCTTGGTCGGCGCCTCGATCGTGCGCGTCCCCGCCAGGAACTGCCCCGTCGCCGAGTCCTTCACCCGCTGCACCTGTGCGGCGGTACCCTGCGCGACGATCCGACCGCCGTGCTCGCCCGCGCCCGGCCCCATGTCGACGAGATGGTCGGCCGCGCGCATCGTCTGCTCGTCGTGCTCGACCACGATCACCGTGTTGCCGAGGTCGCGCAGCCGCTCCAAGGTCCCGATCAGCTTCGAGTTATCGCGCTGGTGCAAGCCGATCGAGGGCTCGTCGAGGATGTACAGCACGCCCACCAGCGACGAGCCGATCTGCGTCGCCAAGCGAATCCGCTGCGCCTCCCCGCCGGAGAGGGTCGCGGCCGCGCGGTCCATCGACAGATAGCCGATCCCGACGTTCTCCAGGAAGTGCAGCCGCTCGGAGATCTCGCGCAGGATCAGCCGCGCGACGTGCCGGTCGGTCTCCGACAGCTCGATCTCCTCCAGCCACGCCAATGCGCGGCGGGCGGACAGCGCGCAGAACTGATCGATCGGCGTCCCCCCCACGAGCACCGCGCGCGACTCGGCCCGCAGCCGCGCGCCGCCGCAGGTCGGGCAGGTGCGCAGCGACATGTACTGCTCGATCTTCTCGCGTGTCCCCTCCGACTCGGTCTCCTTGTAGCGGCGTTCGAGGTTCTTGACGATCCCCTCGAACTTCGTCGCGTAGGAGCGTCGGCGGCCGAAGCGGTTGCGGTAGGTGATCTGCAGCCGCTCGTCCGTCCCGTACAGGAACAGGTCGCGCGCCTCGCTCGGCAGCTCCTCCCAGGGCACCGTCAAGTCCGCGCCGTAGCGCTCGGCGATCGCCCCGCCGACCTGCTCGTAGTAGTTGGACACGCTGTTCGACCAGGGCACGATCGCGCCCTCGGCGATCGACAGCGACGGGTCGGGCACGAGCAGCTCGGGGTCGATCTCCATCTGCGCGCCCAGCCCGGTGCAGTGCTCACACGCCCCATGGGGAGAGTTGAACGAGAAGATCCGCGGCTCCAGCTCGACCAGCGACGGACCGTGCACGGGGCAGGCGAAGCGCTCGGAGAAGGTGAAGATCGTGCCCTCCGCGGGAACCTCATCGGGCACGATCTGCGCGGCGGCCTTGCGTGCGCCCTTCGCGCCGGTGGCATGTCCGGGCTCCCGTTCCTCCTCGACCCGTCCTTTTCCCACCGAGGCCTTCCGTAAGCCCTTCGTACCCTGGCGGTCACCGTCGGGCGCAACAGCCGAACCGGAGGCGGAGCCGACGATCTCAACCTCGACCAGCCCTTCGGCAAGGCTCACCGCCGTCTCGATCGAGTCCGCCAGTCGCTTACGCAGGTCGTGGCGCATCACCAGCCGGTCGACGACGACCGAGATGTCGTGCTTGTAGCGCTTGTCGAGCACGATCGATTCCTCGAGCATCCGCAGGCGATCGTCGATCTTCACGCGCGCGAAGCCGTCGGCGCGGAGCTCCTCCAGCAGCTTTCCGTACTCGCCCTTGCGCCCGCGCACGACCGGCGCGAGCACCATGAAGCGCGTGCCGTCGCCCAGCTCCATCACCTGGTCGATGATCTGCTCCGCCGACTGGCCGACGATCGGCCGCCCGCAGATCGGACAGTGCGGCTTGCCGACGCGTGACCACAGCAGCCGCAGGTAGTCATAGATCTCGGTGACCGTGCCGACGGTCGAGCGCGGGTTGCGCGAGGTCGTCTTCTGGTCGATCGAGATCGCCGGCGAGAGCCCCTCGATCGAATCGACGTCGGGCTTGTCCATCTGGCCCAGGAACTGGCGCGCGTAGGCCGACAGCGACTCGACGTAGCGACGCTGCCCCTCGGCGTAGATCGTGTCGAACGCGAGCGACGACTTGCCCGAGCCGGACAGCCCCGTGATCACCACGAGCGCGTCCCGTGGCAACGACAGTGAGATGTCCTTGAGGTTGTGCTCGCGCGCCCCTGAGACGACGATCTGATCGCTTACCGGCATCTGCCGGTCATTCTATTGCGGCGAACAGATGTTCGGGTTCTAGGGCAGCCACCCCTCGGCTTACGTCCATTATTTCGTCATTATCCCCCTCTTACGACGAGAATTTCGTCATAATGACCGTTATGTCGCGTCTTACGACGACTTTTTCGCTCGCCGATCAGCCCGAGGTCTTCTTCTCGACGACTCCCACCTCGAGGGCGATTCGTCGTCATCTGGAGGCAGGTGAAGTACGCCATGTCGCCGCGCGCCTGTACACGCGGAACCTGACCGATCCGCTGGAGGACGTCGTACGCCGTCGTGTCTGGGAGATCGCGGCGGGATACTTTCCGCGCGCCGTGATCGTAGACCGGACGGCCTTCGAGCTACGACCCGCGGGCGCCGAGGGGTCGGTGTTCCTTTGCTCGGATAAACGTCGCGTCGTACGGCTGCCGGGCGTCGTGCTCAACTGTCGACACGGACCGGGCCCGGCGACGGACGACCAGCCGTTTATGGCCGGGGGGCTGTACCTCAGCTCGTGGCCTCGGCGGTTTCTGGACAATGTGCGCTCCTCGCGCGCGCGAGCCGGCGTGTCCCGCACGTTGAGCCCCGCCGAACTGGAGCACCAGCTGCAGGCGGTGCTCGTCAACCAGGGCGAGCACGAGCTCCTGCGCCTGCGCGACGAGGCGCACCGGCTGGCTCCCGAACTCAGCGCCGAGGAGCAGAGCGCTCGCTTGAGCTCGGTCATCGGCGCGCTGCTCGGCACGCGGGACGACAGACTGATCACAGCCGGCGCACGTGCCACCCGCGCCGGGCGAGGCTGGGACGAAGCTCGCCTGCCGCTCTTCGATGCCCTGATGGCAGCGCTCAACGAGCACGTGCCCGTCAGCCGGCCCGAGCGTCCAGCTGACATGGGAGCGCCATTCGCGTTCTTCGAGGCGTACTTCTCGAACTTCATCGAGGGCACCGAGTTTCTCGTGAGCGAGGCCGAGGAGATCGTCTTCGCAGGCACAATCCCCGTCGATCGACCGGCGGACGCACACGACATCCTGGGCACCTATGACCTCGTGTCCGACGCGATCGCCCGCGGCGCGGCGCCGCGCCGCGACCTCGACTCGCTCGAGGGTCTGCTGAGATCGGCTCACGCGCGGATGCTCGCCGCGCGTCCCGAGGCCGTGCCGGGCGAATACAAGACCCGTCCGAACCGCGCGGGAGAAACCGAGTTCGTCTCACCGACGCTCGTGCGCGGCACACTGGAGCGTGGCATGGAGGGCTACCTGACCCTCCCCCCCGGCTTTCAGCGCGCTGTGTTCGCGATGTTCTTGGTGTCCGAGGTCCACCCGTTCACCGACGGCAACGGACGCGTCGCCCGAGTGCTGAGCAATGCCGAGCTGACCGCCGCCGGACAGCAGCGCCTGATCATCCCCACCGTCCTCCGTGACGACTACCTCCAGGCACTGCGAGCGATGTCGCGTCAGGTCAACCCGACGCCGTTGATCAGAGTGCTCGACCGAGCCCAGGATCTGTGCGCCCAATTCGACTGGGGCAGCCTGGACCACGCCGAGGCACAGCTCCGCGTCGCCCATGCCTTCGAGACGCCTGCCGAGGCCGAAACAGCCGGTTTGGCTCTTCGTCTGCCGGACGAGCGCTGAGCCGGCCGGAACCCCTCAGCCGACATCCATCCGGTAGAGCGGGAGCACTGCCCTACCCCTCGATCGCCGCGTACACCTCGTCGAGCAGCTTCTGGCGGTCGGCGAGGTCGTAGTGCTCGGCCAGAAAGCGGTCGGTCGCCACGCGCGAATCGCCGTTGAGGGCCATGTTCAGGGCGATCAGGCGCGCCCCGTCGAGATCGTCGCTGCCGCCGTTCGCCGGCTCGCCGGATCGATGGTCCGCCCGCTCGGGCGAGGGGGATGGTGACGTGGATGCCGGCGCCGGGAGCGGAACCGGGGGCGGCGGCACGGACACGGCGGGCTGCGGCGACTTCGCGGGGATGAACTCCGAGTGACCCTGCCTGACGGACGCATCGCCGCCTGAGTTTGCAGCCGCCGACGCCGGCCGGTGTGACGGAGCCGAAGCCAAAGCCGGTGTCGATGCGGCGGCGGGCCGGAGATCGGCCCGCGCGGAGTCCCCCCCACGCCCCGCGGCGGCGTCGTAGAGCTCGGCCATGTTCGTCTCGACCGCCGTGAGGTCGGTCGCGAGCCTGCCGGCCCCCGCGCGCAGGCTGTCGACGAGCGTTGAGGCCTCGCCGTCCATCGCCTCGACGCGCTCGCCGAGCACGGCCGTGGCCTGGGCGACGGCGGCGACGTGCGCCTGGGCCCGCTCGACCGCGTCCGCGCGCGTGCGCTCGGCGTCGCTGTCGGCCAACGCGCGCGTCTGGCGCGCATCGTCGGAGGCTTTCTGCTCAATGTCCGCGGCGGTCGCCTCGGCGGCCTCGAGGATGCCCTGCACCTGGGTCCCGGCGCTCGAGCCCAACGTCTCCCCCGCGCGGCTTTCGAGCGCGTGGCGCAGCTCCTCCACCTCCGTGGCAAGCGTCCTCAGGTGCGCGTCCACCGCCGCGGGGTCATACCCCCGCCGGCCGATCGGAAAGTCCCGCTTCTCGATGCTCTGCCGGTCGAGCTCCATGCTCGCCATCCTACATGCGCCGGCGGTCCCCTTACCCCACCATCGTGGCCTGGATCGCCGGCTCGACCTCGGCGCCTCCAACCGTGAGAACCCATGGCTCGCTTCTGGCGCCCGAGCGTCTTTGATCGACAGTCGGGCTGAAGGTTTCGAGCCCGAGCGCGCGGCGCCGCGGGGCGCGTGGCCCGGCATCAAGCGCGTCCTCGACCAAAAGCGCTGTCGACACGGGCTCGTCCCCGATGCACTGGGCCCGTGGAGACAGGCCGGCCCCTCCCGACCGCCCTACTTCCTTTTCTTCGCCTTCCTCAGCGGGCCGTAGCGCTTGAGCGCGTTCTTTTTACACGCAGCCTGCTTGCCCTTCGCCTCCTTCCGACAAGCCTTCAGCGCCCTAGCGAGCTTCTGCGCTCTGGTCAGGGCCTTGGTCTTCGCGCAGCCCGTGACGTTGACCGGGGTGGACTGTTTGATGACCGCGCCGTTCTGCCCGACGAATTCGTTTGGCATCTTCAGTTTGCTCGTGCAGAGGTTGCCGTTCGCGGCGAGGGCCGAGTACTTGCCCTCGGGAAGGGTGAGCTGGAAGGTGTTGAAGGGGACGTCGGGGACGGTCTTGAACGTCGTTGACGTGATCCCCGCGTGGCTGATGAACGTCGTCCCGACGAGGTCGACGGTGACGCCATACCCCTGAAGAACAATCGTGAGCGAGGGGAAGGCTTCGCCACCGTGGCTGACGAAGATTGCGGGGCCTTCCAGTGGGACCGGGACGAGCGGGGTGTGCACGACTGCGTAGCCGATCTTCGATTCTTTGGGGCAGTTGGCCGGGTTCAGTTCGAACTGCGCGTTCGTGCAGGCCTTCTGCAGCGTCGTCAACCGTGAGGGGAGTTGCTTGGGGAGGTCGACCTTGACCTTCGCAATGTTCGCCTCCGTGCCCGCCGGGGTGCTGGGGTAGGTGAGCTTCGCGGTCAGGCTCGCACCCTGCGAGCGACTGGTCTTCCCCGAGGTCGAGACCGCGAATTTGGGGGCGAACTTCAACGCCGCGCAGTTCGTGACCTGGAACGGGACCGACACGTTCGCGGAGGCCCCTTCGGTGCTGTCCACGCTGCCCGTGACCTGCTGGGCGCCGCAGTTCGTCGGGTTGAACGTGAATTTGTCATTCCCGCCGACCCCGTCGATCGAGACGTTCACGTGCTTGATCTCGAGTGGGATCCCATCCAGAATCGACGGGATCTTGTACGGGCCCGTGTCATCGGTCGTGACCGTCAACGCCGCCGTGTGCGGGTCGACCGCGACGGTAGCGCGCACGATCACCGGACGGCCTTCATCCAAGACGAACGGCCCCGCCTGTGCCGGGTTGACGATCGACAGGCCGAACGGCTGATCGGACGGGGTGCCCGCGATCTTTTCGGTCAAGTACACCTGCCCGCCGGTCACGCTGAACGGGTCGCCGCCGAGCCCGACGGACACGATCGTCGATCCGATCCGGCTTTCCGGCCCGCACGTCCCCGCATTGGCCTGCGCTTCCGGACACAGCTTGACGCCCGCGAGGATCCCGGACAGGCCCGGCGGGAAGTGCAACGTCACGGCCTGGATGTTCTGCTGGCCGTCTTCGCGGGTGATCGTCGTCACAAGCGGGCTGAACCCGCCGGCGTTGACGCTCGTCGTGCCCGCCGTCAAAGACGGGCTGAACGGCAGCGCGGCACCCGGACAGGCGCTACCGTTCGGACCACTGCTGATCTCAAATGACGAAGACGGCGCCACACCGGCACCAGACCACGCCGAGATTGACGCGCCCGTCGTGTAACCCCCCGGATACTGCGGCGTGTTGTCGCGACAGAACGCCGGCGTCGCCAACGGCGCACGGGCGCCGCCGAAGAAGTGCAGCTGCAGATCTTCGAACGGCAGCTGCGGCGTGTTTTCGAACGTCGCCGTCAGCTGTCCGGTCACGGGGTCGGGGGTGACGCTGCCCGCGAGCTTGACGAGCGTCCCCGACACCGGATCCTTCGCGACCAGGTACATCGCGACGAGCGCCTTGAAAGGGTTTTCCTGGGGGAAGCCCGCGAAGTTCTGCGGCGAGGCGAGATACACCGCGCCCTTCAATTCGTTCGGTAGCAGCGGCGTTGAGATGTTCACCGTAGCGACCTTCGACGCATCCGGACACGACTGTTCTTCATCTGAGAACTGTACGGTCTTCACTTCCGGTTCGCCGGACGGATCGAGTTCCGTGAAGCCGGTGAACCCGATCTCGTTGCCCGCGCTGCCCGGCGCATCGGCCGGATCGCCCGAACAACCCTGCAAACCATCCGCCGCCGACGGGGACAGCTGCACGCCCGCGGGGAGCGTGACCGTCGTGTTCTTCACGTCGGTCTCCGCGAGGCCGGCCCCGGCGACGCTGTCTTCCTGGGGGACGTGCACGCCAACAGTCAACCCGGTGGGAGTGCTGGCCTGTTCGCCATCCGGCGCAACACTAATCGACGGATCAAACCCCAGCCGGTTACACCCATCCAACCGCAAACCCGCCCCCAGGCCGGACGATCCCATCGGCTGCCCGAAAACACCTGTCCGCTGCCACGAATCAGCTTCCGCGCTGCTCTGCAACCCGCCCGCACACGAAGACGGTAACGTCAAAAACGCCTTCGGCGATACTTCCGCCTGTTCACATGATTCCGGACTCGCACCAGCGCCACGGGTATACAAGCCACCCGCGATGCAGCTCCAACCCCTTGAGGACGCGTGTTCAGCAGCACCCGGCACACCCCAAAAGACCGTTTCGGCCTTCAACAGGTCGACCAGCTGGGAGATGTTGCTGCTAGCCACCGTGATCCCATAGTCAGAACCCGTCCGCACCGAAGTATCCAAAACCACCGGAGAACCCACGGTGATCCAGCCAAACCGAGCCGGCTCACCCGGCGCCGGCGTCAGATTGAAAATCGGGAACGGTTTAGTGATGTATCTAAGGACGCTGGGTTCGTAGAGGGTCACGATCGCGACACCGATCGCCGTGGTCGCGGGGCACTGGTCGAGCCCGCTGCCGATGACCGTGCTGAACTGCACTTCGGTGCACTGCGGCAGGAAGTTCGCGTTTCCGACCAGCCCCGGCGGCAGCTTGACGCTCACATCCCGCGGCAATTCCAGCCCCGGCCCCAAGCCCGAGTACCCTGCTGGTTCCTGGGGGTTCGCCGTGAGGTTCTCATTCAAGCCGACCGTAGTCGTCAGCTGAAAAGGATGCGAGCCCGCCTGCGTATCCAAACGCCCCCCCTCTTCTTCCGGGGCAAGTTCAAAGCGTTCAAGACCAAACGGCGTGGACGGGCCCGTCGCGAATGCCTGACGGTTCACGACCGCTGGCGCACCGCCACCTTCAACCGTCGCTTCAACACCACCCGACGCCGGCGCCCCGGCAAGCACTTCGACCAGCACAAACACCTGAATCGTGCCAAACGCAGGCAAAGACGCCGGATAGCTACAGGCGAGAACTTCAGCCGGCATCGTCGTCGGACACGACAGGTTCGGACCCTCGCTCCCGAAATCATAGCTACCGAAGGCGTTCTCCGGCCCGGCGATACCCACTGCCCCGGCCGCCCGCAACCATGGAGGCAACTTGACAGTAACCGTGACCGGGTCTTCCGTGCTACCCACAGCGGGTGCATCACCCAGGTTCGCGGCCTGCACCACGATCCGCGCCTTACTCCCCGGGGTGAGCACGGTCGGGTTGGCCACGCTCGAGAGCCTCCACCAGGGCGACGGCGCCGCCGACGCCGAGGAGACCGAGCAGGCGAAGATCGCCGCGAGCAGGACAGGTAGGAGCAACAGAGGACGGAGGAGCAACAGAGGACGGGGGGTTTTCTTGTTTATATTCATCGCCCTGTCCCCCGATCGCGGCGCGCAGACTTCTTAGCTTGCTTGGCGCCATATTTCTTTTTGGCCAGACGTTCGCAGTCCACGCGCTTGGTCTTTTTTTTATCTTTTCGACAGGTATGAAGGGCGTTGCCGAGCTTCTGCGCTCGGGTCAACGCCCTTGGTTTCACAGCTGGCGGTGGCGACGCAGGGTTCGCTTCCCCGGAGAGCGTGCCGCTGGCCGGCGCACCGAACACTCCGGGCTGCACCGCAGGCGCCGCCCGGCACGAGTCCGCGGTGCTGCATGGCGGGCTCGTCGTCGCATTGCTCGCACACGGCGCCGCGCTAGAGCACACGTGCGCGTCATACACGTCATCGGCATTGTCGATGTCCTGCGGGGAGAGCGGCGCCGCGGTCAAGAAGAACACGTCATCCCCCGATTCGCTGGCATCGAGAAACGCCGATTCCCGCGTCGAGGTACCGGAGGAGATCAACGCCTGACAACCCCCGACCCCTTCGTGGAGCGTGACGCTGCCTGTCGTACAGTCACCAACCCCCGCCGGCTCGAACTCATACACATCCTCCTTACCATTCGTGTCCTGCGGCACCAGCGCATCCGCCGAATCGAAGAACAACCGGCCGCTATCCGACAGAAACCGCGACTGATAGTTGGCGACGTCGACTTCCTGTTGCGTCCACCCCGGGGTGCTTCCCGCCAGCCACCGGCCTGCCCAAATCTCCGGCCTGTCTACGAGTAGCCCCACGCCTTCACTCTGGTTCTCGCCAGTGCCGCCAGGATCAAGCACGCCGCGCGGACGTGCACCGGTCGCGTTACACGACACGCACACCAGGTGTTCGGTCGCCTCGTCGTACTCATAGACCTCCTCATCACGCTGACCGCTGACCGCATCCCGATTGTCATAGCCCGTCAGCGAGCGGTCAGACATAAACGCCAGATAGTGCCCATCGGGCGACATCCGCGACACCAAGCCGACAAGCTGGCTTTGTTCTCCTTCGTATGTCTCCCAGTCGTGTTCGTCTTCCCCGGAAAGCACCGCGATAAAGCTGATCGAGCGCGTCCCGCCATCGTCGCGCTCAACGTAGAGGTTACATGTGCCGGTCACGCCGCTGCCGCGCGGCCCGCAGTCGCCGTTGATCGCGGTGCCGGTGAGTTTGCCGTTTGCGACGAAGTACACGTATTCGCCGTTATCGGTGGCGCCGATCACCTCACCCTGAACTTCCATGCTCGGGTTGCCGGGCCCAGCCGGGTTCGGGGTTATATCCGCCAGCTTCCCGGTCGTCGTGTTATATTCATATAGCTCGAATCGTTTACCACGCTCGGCCGTCGAGTTGGCGGTCAGGCGCTCGTCATCCTTGAAATACACACGTTCGCCGTCAGGCGTCGCGTACCCAAACTCGGGGAGCCTTTCGTTTTCTTCAAGCTGGGTCGGCGTCACACCTTCCTGAGGCACGTCGAGCTGCACGGTCTTCTTCGCGCCAACCTCACGCATGTAAAGGTGCGGTTGTGCGGTGGCCGAGATTCTGGCTTCCCAGAAGACGAGTTCCCCGTTTTCGGAGACGGCATTGCGCAGGTCCCCGTTGTTGGTGCCGATGTGCGCGTTGTATGTGAATTCTTCGTTGGGTAGGATCGTAACGGGGGTGAGGTGCCCGGCGGTCCACTCGTAGTAGCCGCCCGAGTGCACTTCCGGCGTGAACGCCGCGGCCGCTTTGATGATGACGTGCTTGAGGTTGGCGCTCGCCACGATGAATTCATGCTCTTGGTGTTTCCCATATGGTGCTCCGCTGAGGTCGTCTTCGTTGCTGATGAGCGGGAGGTAGTGCGCGCCTGTGGGTTCGAGCAGCCCTTCACGGATGAACAGGGAGTCTTCGCTCGCGGCGGGTGAGAGCGCACCCGAACTGGCTCGCGGCTCGACGACCGCTTCGGCGAGATCGGGGGAGAACGCTCGGTATTCAGCTGGTCGCCCGACGGTGATGCCGACCAGTTCGGTGGCGGGGGGGGTGATTTCGCGTGAGCGCCAGCCGCCGGAAGGCCCGCGCACGGAGACCGTCTGGGAGTACTCGATGCTCTGGTTGCCTGCGGGTTTTGCTTCGGTTGCCCCGTTCGTGACGTAGGTCATGGCTGTGCCGTCGGTGGCGGCCTGGATGCTGCCGCCTTCTCGGGTGATCGCTTCGAACTCGGCGCCGTGCTTGTTGATTGGGGAGACTTGTTCCCAGGCGCGGCCGTCGAGGAGGGTGGAGGTCGTGCTGGCCGTCTGTGTCGTGAACGTCTTATCTTCGCCTTCCAGCCCGTTCGGGGAGCTGGAGTTTGTCGCGACGACGCGATAATGGTATTCGGTGTTTGGTTCCAGTTCCCCGATCGCGGCTTCCCCGGCATGAGGCGTGTTATCGGCGTCGATCGACAACGACTCGGGCGTGCTCGCGCCCTTCGCGTAGGAGTTCGCCGCAGATTCCGCGAGCGCTGCTTCGTAGCCGGCCCGGTCGATGTATTCGAAGTGATACGTCGTCGCGCCGCCGCCGGGGTCGATTTCGGTGTTCAAGACCACGCTTGTGCTCGTGACTTCGCTGGCGGACTCGCTGACGATGCCCGGTTCGGCGATCAAGGTCGTGAAGCTCTGCGGCGCTCCGGTTTCGCTGCCGTACTGGTTGGTCGTGATCAGGCACGCGGTGTATTCGGTGTGGGGCGTGAGCCCTTCGATGCCGGTTTTCGCGTTGACCGGGGCGCCCTGTGTGCCGGTGCCCGCTTCCACCGCAGCGGTCGTGATCGAGGGTTCATTCGCGGCGTTTTCGCCGCTGCACGCGGGCCCCTTGTTGTACGTGAAGCTGTACTGCGTGCTCGTGGGTGTCCCGCTGAGCGTGAAGTGCCCGTTCAGCGTTGCGGTCCTCGCTTCGACCGGGTTGGAGAGGTCGGTCGTGGGGGTTGGGACGGTCGTGAAGTGTTCGACCGGGCCGTCGGTCGTGCCCGTTGGGTTCGTTGCGATCGCCTGGTAGTAGTAGGTGACACCCGCGGACAGGGGCGCGATCGCACCGGAACTGACGGGCTGGTCGCCATAGCCTTCACCGAGTTCCGCGGAGGTAAGCGCGGTCGCGCCCGTCAACGCGCCGCTGCCATCGACCGCCGAGCTCGTCGAATACTGAATGTAGGCGCTCGTTTTCTCGTTGTTCGGGTTGACCTGGGCTTCGAGGGTCGCTTCGCTGGATTTGACGACGGGGCTGCTCTGGCTGTCGACCGCGGGCTTGGAGGGTTCGGTTTTGAGCGTCACCGGCGACCCAGAGCTCGTTTCACCGGCCCCGTTGGTCGCGACGAGGCAGAACGTGTATTCCTGGTTGGGTTGCAGGCCCGTGATCGGTGCTGAGACGGCCTGGCCCTTGGCGCCCGTCATCGCTTCCGAGGGTTCTGGCGCGACGCGTTCGGGGTTGCATTCCGACGCGGACTGCTGAACATAGAACTCATACGTCCCCGCTTCACCCGCTTTGCCCGGGTTCAACGTGCCTTCCAACGTGGCCGTGGTAGCGGTGATCGCGGCCGCCGGGCTGATCGTCACCGGTTTTTCGGGGGGGAGCGGCGTTTTGAAGGTGACGGGCGGGGTGCTGACCGTCACTTCTTTAGCGGCGTTTTCAGCGCGCAAGCAGACGGTGTATTCAGTCCCGGGGGTGAGACCCGTGAGCGCGACCGCGGCAGGTTCTTCGGGCAACCCCACATACAGATCCACTTCCGGGAGCACAGGCGCACTGCTGCCACCCACACACGCCGTTTTCGACTGCTTGTAAAGAACCTCGTAGGTCCCGCCTTCAACCGGTTCCGTGGCTTTGAGGTTCAGCACCCCACGGACGAGCGCTTCAGTCGACGGCGTGGCGACAACGGCGGTGTTGTCTTCAACCGTTACGCCCGAGACTTCGGTGGGGGCCGCGGCGAGCGCCGGGGCCACGGTGAGGGCAAGGAACGCCACGAGGAGCGCGGGCAGCAACCGCCACGAGCGCGCACCAGCCCCTCTGGACGCACCAGTCCCTCTGGCAGGCAGCAGACCCGAGAGCAGCGCGAAGAAACCCGTGCTCGGCGTGGTGGCGGGCTTTGCGATGTGCTCTGTGGTTCTCACTGTCGCGCCTTTCTCGTGGTGATATGACGGGTGAAGGTTCATGAGGACTGCCGTGTGACGGCGGGTCATCGCTCCGGCCTCTGGAGAACGCGGGCGGCTGTCTTGCGCTCGCTGCGGGGCTGGCCCACGCGGAGGATCTCCTCACCGCGGGGTGTGAGATGCCACGCTCTGGGGATGCCCTGGGTGCTACCGCCGGTGTTTTGGAGCAGACCGTGGCCCTCCAGGCGCGCGAGCAGCTTTGAGATCTGGCCCTGGTCAGAGACCCCGGCAACATCAGAGACCTCGCGGTTATTCGGATCAGATCCCCGGCCGGCCAGTTCCGCGACCGCACAGAGAACCCTGTGCGTGCGAACCGTCAAACGAAACGGAATCCCCGCCCGGCCGGCGCGGGATCCGAACGTTCGCCCGGCCGGCCCGCTAAAGCGGGACTTATCGGCCGGCAAGAGACCAAGTCCCTCAGCCGGGAGGGTGCGCGGACCCGCTTTGCTGATTGGACGCGACAGCTCCCGCGTCGCGGCCGCAGGCCCACGGTAGGGCAGCACAATCATCGCCATCAACTCGTTCAGGGCGGCAAGCAGCGGCGCTGGCCTGCTGGCTCCTCCCCACCCTGACTGCTGCGAGAGCCGCGTGTGGATCACGCTGAACACCGCACCGACGACACCCTCCGCCGTCAATGCCGGCAGCCCTCGGCCCGCCTTCATACCCGCGCGGCCCTGATCGATGACGCTCCCCAGATCCTCAAGCACACGCGCGCGGCGCTCCAGAACCCGTGGCCCGGCTCCGAGCGCCTCCACGAACACCAGCCGCCGCAGCGCGGGCTCACCGTCGAGGAAACCGAGCAGCGCACCGAGGCCAGCACGGATACCCGCATCCCAGCGATCCTCACCCTCCCACGCGGGGATGACGACCGCCGCGATCTCCTCGACCGCATGGTCAAACGCCGCGAGGAAACAATCTTCACGGTCGCTGAACAGGTCATAGAACGTCTTATTCGAAACACCCGCGCGACCCGATACCCGCCGCGCCGTCATCCGCCGATACCCATCCTCCGAAACGACGGCGAACGCCGCGTCCAGCAGCCGCGCGCGCTGCAACTCCGTCACATACACACCACCGCCACGCGGGCCGGGGGTACCGGGGCGGCGCATCCGTACACGCCCAACCGTGGCCATCAGCGCGCGCCGCCCACGAGCGGCTGCGTGCCGCGAGAACGCGAAAGGCCACGCCCAAGGGCGCGACGAGAGCAAGCTAGAAGATCTTGGTGGGCGCCATTTTTGGCGCCAGGACTAGGCTTTTGGCCTAGAAGACCCGGAGTAGAGAGA
>Ga0208849_1001477_pt1 | contig 16229 bp, 7 predicted proteins | sample NGESurdeep072012_10_FD_184470 | JGI IMG/M metagenome (GOLD analysis project Ga0208849, IMG submission 184470) | Arctic peat soil microbial communities from Barrow, Alaska - NGEE Surface sample 53-3 deep-072012 (SPAdes) | ecosystem: Environmental > Terrestrial > Soil > Wetlands > Peat ...
CTGCCGGTCGACTCGGAGGAGTTCGAGGACTTCGTGCTCGCCCATGCGCCCCAGTTCATCGAGGGGATGGCGGCAGCCGACGCAGAGCTGACAGCCGGAGCGACCGTGTCGCTCGCAGACGCGCGCGCGGAGCTCGAAGCAGACGAGCCCGCAGAGGATAGGTAGCGGCGGGACCACGATCGCGAGCTGATGTACCGCGTCGAGCTGTCAAAGCGTGCGCTGCGCGACCTGCGCCGCATCGACCACAAGAGCCGCAAACGCCTCCTCGACCTGCTCGAAGGCGACCTCGCCGCCGAGCTGCACCCAGCGAACCTCGACATCAAGCCACTGACGGGACGAGCACCGTGGCTGCGCATCCGTCGCGGCGAGTACCGCGTGCTCTACCGGCCGCTCACGAGCGGCGAGCTACGCGGTCTCAGCGCGCAAGAGCAAGCCGGCTTCCTCGTAGAGCGCGTGATCGACCGCGGCGACCTCGAACGCGCCGCCTCGACGCTGCCGAGCTGAAACGGTCCGGTCACGTTCCCAGCGCCTCTGCCGCAAGCTTGCTCGTAGTCGGGGATGTCGAGCAGCTGCAGCGGCTGCACACGAGCCTTGGCGAGCGTGCTGGTCGTCGTGGCCTTGATGCTCTCGCGAGCGTGTTTGTCCGCTGGTCAGCCCTTCCACTTGATCGAGCAGCCCACCGGCGGCGTCTGCGGGCGATCGGGGTCGCGGCCGGCGAGCACGTCGCTGTCATCTCAACTCCTCTCTATCGGGTCGGCCTGGACGGCTATGAGTTGGTCTGGACGGCGGCTGCCTCGGTGGCTGCCTCGGCGGCTGCGAGCGCGTCGCGTACGTCGGCCGGGTCGGGCGTCGGGGAGATCCGGCCATCTCGGCGATGGTAGACACGACACGTCAACCCGAATGGCTCCCCCACCGGTGGCTGGACATCAACCCCGTCGACGCGAATCGTCGGCGACCTGACGAACCGCTCCCGCGTCGCGTCGGCCTGCATGCGGATCTCACGGACGACGACCGTGCCCGGATCCAACCCCTCCTGCAGTCGATCGCCACCTGCGGGATCATCGACCTGGAGCTGCTCTACAGCGCCAGGAGCCCTACCACCTACAGCGCCCTCGCCGAGGCGCTGCGCGGGATGCCACGGACACCCCTCGACGATGCCGTCGTCGAGCGAGCCCTGGAGGTTCAAGCGAAACTCGCCCAACGCTCCCAGCACCGCGCCGTGCCTCTGCCGGATCTGCTGGTCGCTGCATGCGCGGAGAAGGCCGCGCTGACGATCCTCCACTACGACGCGGACTTCGATCGGATCGAGAAGCTCACCGGCCAAGCGGCGCAGTGGGTCGTACCCCGCGGCAGCGTGGCTTAGAGCGGGCGCCGCGGCGAGAGGGTTGCCGCGGCGCCCAGCGGGTCAGGGAACCTGGCGCGAGAGGGTGCTGACGCCATTGGGTCTGTGGTTCCCCTCAAACACCACCCGGAGAGCCCTCAAACACCACCCGGAGAGGGAACATGGTCGGCATCCAAGACTTGAGAACGGCGGCGTCGTTCGCGCCCACACTCGCCGGCGGAGAGGGTGATGGCGGCGCTCAAGATCAAGATCTCCGAAAAAAGAGGATCGTTCACGCTTCCTATTTCTTTGCCCCCTTCTTCACCGGCGCGTAGCGCTTACGCACCTGGCGCACGCACGCCGCGCGCTTGCCCATGGCCTGCTTCCTGCAAGCCTTCAGCGCTTTGGCGAGCTTCTGCGCGCGGGTGAGCGCCTTCTTCTGCGCGCAGCCCGTCACGCTGATCTTCGTGGACTGTTTGACCACTGCGCCGTTCTGCCCGGTGATCGCGGTCGGCATCGTGAGCGTCTGCCCGCAGAGGTTGTATTTCGCGCTCGCCGGGCCGTTCGCCCCGAGGATCGAGTACTTCCCTGTGGGGAGCTTCAGCTCGAAGCTCGAGACCGGCGCGTCGGGCACAGCTTTGAACGTGCTCGAGGTGATGCCCTTTTTGATGTCCGTGTTGCCGTCGAGGATCAGCACGATCCCTTCGCCCTGCAGCACGATCTCGAGGTCGGGGAACGCCGCGCCACCATGACTGACCAGATACGCGGGTCCGCTGAGAGGGTGCGCGAGAACCGGCGTTACCGCCGTCGCGGTGCCGACGTCGGATTCATTGTGGCAGCCCGCGGGGTTCGCTTCGAACACCTTCGCCAGGCACGCCTTCTGCAACGTCGTCAGGCGCGAGGGGAGCTGCTTGGGGAGGTCCACCTTGACCTTCCCGATGTTTGCCTGCCCTGTCCCGGAGGTGACCTTCACGTCCAGCGAGGCGCCGTCTGCTCTGCTGGCCTTTCCCTGCGTGGAGACCTTGAACGACGGTTTGAACGGCAGCGTCGCGCAGTTCGCCGCCTCGAACGGGCTCGAGACCGCGGCGCTCGCGCCGGCGGTCGAGGTGATCGTCGCGCCCACCGTCGCCGGCGTGCAGTTGGTCGGGTTGAACGTGAACCCGGCCCGGTCGATCGTCACGTTGACCGTCCTGACCTGGAACGGGATACCCTGCTTGATCGTCGGCAGCGGGTTGCTCGTGACCGTGACCTGCGCGGTATAGGGGTTGATCGCGATCGTGGCCCTGACGACTTCGGTGCCGAGGTTGAACGGCCCCGCGACCACGGGCACGACGATCGACAGGCCGAACGGCGCGCCCTTATAGCCCTGCGTGAGGTACACGTTCCCACCGACGTAGAACGGGTCTGAGCCCGGACCGGCGCCCACCGTCGTGTGCCCGATCAAGCTTTCCGCACCACACGTGCCCGCGTTGGCCTGCGCTTCGGGGCACTGCGGGATGCCGGCGATCCTGCCCAGCAGCCCCGGCGGCATCTGCACCGTGATGCCGCCCAGCGTCTGGTCCTGATCCGAGCGCGAGAACGTCAGCGTGAACGGGCTGAACGCGTCCGCCTGGTTGTTGGAAGTGCCGGCTGTAAACGACGGCGCGAACACACTCCCGGGACAGGCAGCGCCGTTCTCGCCCTCGGTGATCCCAAACGGCCTGTTCGACTGCACCGTCTGCCCGCTCCAGGCCGACAGCGACGCTTCCGGCGTGTACGTCCCGCACGCGGGCGGGTTGGCCAGGGGCGCGCGCGGGCCACTCTTGAAGTGCAGCTTGAAGTCGCTGAACGGCAGCTGCGGATTTTCTGCGAACGTCGCCGTCAACTGGCCCGTCTGCTGATTGGCTTCGATCTTGCCCGGGATCTTGACGACGACACCCGAGCCTTCGACGACGATATAACCCGCCAGCAGCGTATTGAACGGGTTCGAGCCCTGCGCCGCGCCGGCGTTGCCCTGCTGCGCCAGATACACAGAGCCTTCCAGTTCTTCTGCGAGCAGCGGCGTCTTGACCTTGACCGTCGCGATTTTCGAGGATTCCGGGCACGTAGGCGTGTCGTTGTTTTCAAGGGCGATCTGCGCGGGCGAGCACGCGCCGAGACCATTCGCCGCCGACGGCGAGACGACCATCCCCGGCGGCAGCTTCACAACCACCTGCCTCACATCCGGGGTCGCCGGAATGCTCCGATCGCTGCTCTGCGGCACTTCCAAGTTCACGCCCAACCCCGTCGGCGCGCCCGCCTGCGCCAGATCGGGGGTCAGCGAGATCGTCGGGTTGAAGTGCAGCGCTCCGCAGCCTTCCACCGCCGGCGTTTCGGTCGTGTCGGACTTCCAGGCGGGGTCGGAGAAGTCCGGGGTGCCGTCAGCGTTGCGAGCGCCCTGGTTCTCGTAGGAGTCGACGTGAATGCTCGTTACGAGCGGTTCGCCGGAGCAGTCGCTCGGGTTCCTGAGAAACGCCGCTGCGCCGGCGGAGCCGAGCCCGTCCTCGACGGCCGGGTCGCCGAAAAACGTCGCCTCGGCGCCTTGAAAGCCGAGTACCCCGGCGCCGGGGAGGGCCGCCACGGTCGCGCGCACGTGCGCATCGGGCCCGTTACCGACGACGCTCGCGTCCATCGTGACCGGAAACCCAGCGAACAGGAAGCCGAACTCCGCCGGAATGCCTCGTTCGGGAACCATGTTGTAGACGGGTATGTTCTGGCGGCCGGCTTTGTAATATTCTTCTTGATATGAGCCTTGCCCATCGAAGCTGACCCTGCCGATCTGGCTAGCTGCAGGACACGCCGAGCTCAGATATGTGGCGACGAGATCGTGCAGCGGACACTGGGAAGCCGCCTGCGGGTCACCGACGAAGCCGGCCGGGAGGTCGACCACGACATCCTTTACGTCTTCGGTTGGATAAGACGGAAAAGACGAGCCCCCTACACGATCCAGCGAGACGGCGCTGGTGACGTCGAAGCTCGTCGTCAGCGAGCTCGGATGGGCGGCAGCCTGCGTGTCCGGCATACCGGCCGCATCGCCAAGATAGCTGGAGAAGTCCGCCAAGCCAAACGTCAACGGCGTGGAGGGATTCAAGCTCGTCGGAACCTTCACTTCGGCGGCGGCGGCTCCGCCTCCTTCCACCTTCACCGAGTTGCTGGCCGTGCTGTTCGCCGGCACACCCGGTTCGACTTCCACGTACATGCTGAGCGCCGGGAGCTGCGAGAGAGCCTCCGAGACTCCAGGTTTGAGAATATGGAGGAGTTCTGCCGAGATCGTGCACGTCACGACCGTCGGGTCGGCTCCGGCCGGTGTGCACTGCCAGTATTCTTCGTTATTGCCCGCCGTGCGTGACGACGTTGTCACGCCGGTAGGAAGCGTGTCCGTAACGGTGACAGCTTCTTCGTCGATCGGTGCGCCACCGACATTCGTGACGAGGATCTCATACTTATCGACGTGTTCTACGCCTCCTTCGATGTCGCTCGCGGAGAAAGCGGTCGGGTTCGCGATCGATTCGATCCGCCAAGCGGGAGCGGGTGTCGCGGCGTCCGCAGAGGAGACAGCAAACAACGCAAGCGCACCGACGAGAGCAACGAATGTCAAGGCTTGGCTTTTCATTACCGCGCCTTCCGATCGTTGCTGGCTTTCTTCGCTTGCTTTGCCGTCCCGAACTGTTTGCGTGCTTGCTTTTCGCACCTTGTCCGCTTGGCCTTTTTCTTATCTTTTTTACACACCTTCAGTGCCTTGGCCAGCCTTTCGGACTTGATCTGTGCAGCGGTTTTAGGCTTGGGAGGTACCGTGGCCGGCGGTGAAGCGACGTTGCCCGCCCCGGAGAAGGTCGTGCTCGACGGCGTGCCGAACAGCGGCGCAGCACCCGGCGGACCCTGGCAGACTTCTTCCTGGCAGGGGGTGGGCACGAGCGGCGGCGGGAAGCCACCATCGATGCGGGCGTCGTAGATGTTCTGCTGCGTGTCGGTGTTTTGGGGAACGAGCTGATCGGCGCTGGTGAAGAAGATGTCGCCACTCGAGGGGGTCTGTCCGTACAACCGCACTGAGGAGGTGAGGTTGGTACCGGTCCCCGTTGCCGTCGTGTCCAGACCGTCGGATATCAGATCCACACATCCCGCCGGTTGTGTACAAGTCACCCGACCATTGACTTCCGCGCCATCAGGCTCCCACTCATAGACATTGTTCGCGTAGAAGGTTCCCTGGCGCCTTACCTCGAGCCCTTCTTCGTTCTCTTCTTCGTATTCGAAGCTCTCCTGCTGCCCGTTCAGCGCGGCGGGTGTCAGGCCGTCGGCGCTTTGGAAGACGACAGCGCCATCGTCGGAGACCGCCGCACTGCCCGAGGCTGCTTGCTGGATTGGCGCAACGGCGAGGTTGCTGTTGTCCGTGTTGCCGTTGGCGTTGAAGCCGTCCTGACCGATTGAGACGCGAGCCAATTCGCCGGTTTCGGAGTCATATCGGAAGACCTGATTGACGGAGCTCGTGTCCTCTGGCGCGGTCAGGTCCGTCGCCGTCGAGAACACCAGAAAGCGACCGTCAGAAGTCGCCTGGGCGGGCGCCGAGCCTCCGAGGCTCCACATCTGCGCGTCGGAGGAGCGGCACTCTGAGTCGCTCACCATCCCCGACAGCCCTTCTCCAGAGCAGAGCATCGCGATGAACACCGTCTTGAAGTGCCCGGGGTCGGCAGGGTCCGGCTCGTAGACATAGAGGTTCTCGCCGCCTGGCTGCGCGGTCGAGAACGGCGCGGCAAGGCCGTTGGAGTTGCTCGCGAGGACGCCCTTGGCGACGAAGTAGACGCGCGAGCCGTCTGCGGAGATGCGGGTCACCCCTTGCACTTCGGCCGCCTGGACGACGTTGGGGTCGTGGGAGACCTGGACGAGCTTCCCGAGGTGGGCGCCTGCGCCTTCGCCTTCGATTTCGGCCTCGTAGAGATCGGTCGTGGCGTCTTCGTCGCCGTTCACGAGCGGCTGAGCGGTGAGGAAGAAGACCTTGCTGCCATTTCGTGAGGCCCCGACGAAGACTCCTTCACCGCGACCGGACGGCACTTCCTCGTCGGTGGCGCAGACACCGCTACATTCACGACCCGGCACAGCACCGGGGCCGGCCAGTGGCGGCTCAGAGATGGCGAGCGTCTTGACACCGCCGATACGCGCGTACAATTCGTTCACGGGCGGCTGGGTGCCAGAGCATCCTGCGTCATGTTCGGCAGTAAAGAACACGCTCGCGCCGCTTTCGGAGACCGCGTTTCCCGTATTTTCAGCAGGGTGTTCGCTGCTGCCGAGATTGGTCCCGCACTCGCTGACCAGAACAGCGCCTTCGTTGAGATGTGGGCTGCCGTCGAGCGGCCCTTCGTTGCTGACGCCGACGAGCGTCGGTTCGAAGCCGGTGTGATCATCGCGCTCGTAGAGAGAATGAAGCTCAGGTATACCTGGAGCCGTCTTATCGCCCGGCCACAATTTGGGCGCTTTCGCTTCTTCGCTGGCTGACGCGGAACTTGCGACCCAGAACAACACATGCGAGAAATCGATTGAGGAGCCGACGTATCGAGTGTCAAAGACATGTTGTCCCGGTGGGATACCAAGGCCGGGAGGTTCTTCGTTACCGGCGGGATTTGAGTCCGGGCCGAGGTCATGCAGGACCCCTCCAGCTTCATCGCGGATCAAGAGATCCTGGGCGGAGAGCGACTGGGATGACCCACGTACGAACCACAACGTCGCATCGAGTTCTGGGGTCGCGCCGAGGTAACGGGCGTACGGGTACCATGAGGCGGGGGGGTCGATGTCGGCCTCGCTCCAGCCCCCAGCGGTACGCGTCAGCTCGTAGGCCGCGCCTTCGGTTTCCTGACTGTTGCCGGCGTCGCCAAATTCGCCGGTCGAGTGAACGATCCCACGCGAGCCATCGGCCGAAACGGCGTTGAAGTATGCAGGAACACCACCTTTGTGCGCCGGGGTCACCAGCTCATATGCCCGGCAGTCCGGCAGGCGTCCCGACTGGAGTTCCTGGCGCAGCGCTTCGTTGGGGCAGGGTGCTTCGGCCCGCGCGGCAGCGCTAATGACGCCCATCATCGCGCACGCGACAGCAACAACAACGAAACCGATACACGCCCGTAGCGATAGATGGGTCGGTCCAACATTTAGAGCTGTATGCGCGACTGGGTGAGGGGACGAGGCGGAGTGGTTGGGGAGGGTGGACGAAGGCGCACTACTCCCGCGACCGCGGAGGACGGCGCCGAGCGTGGCAAATAGACCGGTCCGATGGGACGGGGTCTTGACGCTGTGCTCGGTGTGGGTCACCTTGGGGCCTTTCTGTGGCTGGCTGTGGCGGTCATTCTCTACGCCTTGCTCCGGCTTAACCCAAAATCAAGATTGGACCTGGTTTCAATACCCTGCACGTTCACTTCTTTTTCTTCTTCACCGCCCCGTACTTGCTCCGCGCCTGCTTTTGGCACGCGGCCTGCTTACCCTTCGCCTTCTTCCGGCAGGCCTTCAGGGCTGCTTTGAGCTTCTGCGCACGGGTCAGCGCCTTGGTCTTCGCACAACCCGTGACGGCGATCTTCGTGGACTCGTGGATTTCCGCTCCGTTCTGGGCAACGAACGCGGTCGGCATCGCCAGTTTGCTGGTGCAGAGGTTCCCGTTCGCCGCCAACGCCGAGAACTTGCCCTCCGGGAGCGTCAGGTCGAAACTGCCCACGGGGGCGTCGGGCACAGTCTTGAACGTCGAGCTGGTGATCCCCTTTTTCGAGATGAACGTCGAGCCGACGAGGTCCAGGGTCACTCCGTAGCCCTGGAGCACGACGATCAGGCTCGGGAACGCTTCCCCACCATGAGAGACGAAATACGCCGGGCCTTCCAACGGCACGGGCAGGATCGGCGTGGTCGCTCTCGCCATGCCGACGATCGATTCCTTCGGGCAGCCCGCGGGGTTCGCTTCGAACACCCGCGCCAGACACGCCTTCTGCAACGTCGTCAGCCGGGAAGGGAGCTGCTTGGGGAGATCGACCTTGACCTTGGAGATGTTCGCGTACCCAGACCCCGTGGGGTAGGTCAGCTTCACCGCGAGGCTCGCGCCCTTCGCGCGGGACGTCTTCCCTGACGTGGAGACCGCGAACTTCGGCTTAAACGCGAGACCCGCGCAACCATTCGCCGTATACGAGCTCGCCACCGACGCGCTCGAGCCATGCGTGCCCGTGAAGCCTTCGAGACCCGAGAGCGTCGCTTCGACCTTCCGCGCGGCGCAGTCCGTCGCGTTGAAGATGAACCCCGGACGGTCAACATCCACAACGACCTTGCGCAACCGGATCGGGACGCTGTCCACGACCTGCGGCAACGCGTCGGTCGTGACCGTCAATGCAGCTGTATGCGGATCGACCGCGATCGAGGCACGCACAACCACGTTCCCCAGGTGGAACGGGCCGGCGTTCGCGGGAACCACGATCGACAAGCCAAACGGCTGACCCTTATACGGGCCCGTCAGATACACCCGGCCATCCGTGATCGTAAACGGGTCTTCACCGGGACCCACGACCGCGCTCGTCGTCCCGATCAGACTCGCTTCCCCACACGTCCCCTGCGCCGCCTGCGGTTCACCGCAGAGCGGCACGCCAGAGAGGTTCCCGAGCAATCCCGGCGGGGTGTGGACGGTGATCGTGGACAGGTCCTGTTCGCGGTCCTGACGGGAGAATTCGAGCACCAGCGGGCTGTAGGACCCCGCCGCCGAGCTCGCGGTGCCGGCCGTGAAGGACGGGCCGAACGGCATGCTCGCCGGGCACGCGCCGCCTTTCCCGTCCCAGTCCACGTTGAACGGGGATTCCGAGGTCGCGTTCGCCGAGAACGGCGCGCTCCACGGTTCCAACACACTCGTGGTCGTGAACGTGCCGCACGTCTGCGGGTTCGCAAGCGGCGTGCGCGGACCTTCCTTGAACTTGAAGACAAGTTCCCCAAACGGCAGCTGCGGATTGTTGTCGAACACCGCACGCAGCTGACCCGGCGCCAACCCGTGCGCGGCACTGTAGGCGCCGTACCCGCCGGCTTCCACCTTACCCGGAAGCTTGATCACCGCTTCGCCGTCGAGTTCCATGTCCAAACCGAACAGCTTTCCTTCTTCGGCTTCGGATTCAACACACGCCGGCTGGCCTTCCTCACCGCATTTCGGCTCCGCGAGATACACGTGGCCTTTCAACGGCTTTTCCAGCAGCGGCGTGAGGACTTCGACCGTCCCGAGCTTCGAGCCTTCCGGGCAATGACCAGGTTCCCCCGAGCCGGGATCGAGCTGCGCTTCTGTGCAACCTTCAAGCCCGTTGGCCGCCGACGCCGACACCGACAAACCCGCGGGCAACGTGACCGTCGCGTTCTTCAACTCCGGGCGAGACAGCGTCCCAAACGTCTCCACCTGCGGGATCTTCAAACGGCCTTCATAAGCCGAGGGCTCATCGGCCTGCGTCGTACCACCCGCCGCGGGCTGATGGGCGCCTTCGAGCAGGCCGCTCGGCGCCAGTTCGAAGTGCGACGGGTTGAATTCGAGCAGGTTGCAGCCTTCGACGGGCGGCAGCACCGTCGAGGCTTCCTTCCAGTTCGGGTCGCTGAAGTTCGGGGTGCCGTCGGGGTTCAGCACGCCGGGGTGATCCCAGGAATCCACGTGCATCGTGAGCGTGCGCTGCGCTGCGCTGGCCTGACAGTCGGTCGGGTTGATCAGGAAGGGGAGTTCTTCTTCGTCTTCGCCCTTCTGCGCGAACGTGCCGATCGGGTTGCCGAAGAACGTTATCGCGACACTGTGCACATGGGCTCTCGGGGCCGGTGTGAGGACACGCACGACATTCCCAAGCGGGGTGCGCACCACCTCTCCGTAGAGCACCACGAGGCTGTTGCCGATCGGATTGAACGCGAACTCGCCCGGACGACCGGGTTCCGGAACGACATTGAACAGCGCAAACGGCCCCTCGGTCCCAGGCCCCTTGACGCCGAAGTAGTCGAGGTAGACGATGCCTACCTGGGTATCGCGCGGACAGAGCGTGCCCCCGTTGGCGGCTACGAGGGCCAGCGAGCAGCGCGGCGTCGCCAGCGGGTTTCCGACCAAGCCCAGGGGAACATCGACTGCGATTTCTCGCGCGTCGTCTTCGGCAACAGAGCCGATGGTGACATAGTTGCTAGGTGCGGCGCCGACCTCTTCCGGAAGGGTTTCCATGTTGAAGCCAAAGTTCACGGTCACGGCGTAGGGGTGCCCGCCCGCCTGCGTGAACGGAGCGCCCATTTCGTCGCTGACCAGCGCATTGAAGTATGAGATGCCAAAGGCCGGCGGCGTTGAGGTGTTGACTGGATTGGGGGTACTCACGGAAGCGCTCGTCGTCGCGCCGCCGCCAGAGACCGCGGCGGTGTTCGTGACGCTCCCGGACGCATTGGCTGCGATCGTCACGGGGATCAGTATTTCAATTACATCCTGGGCGACGTTGTTCAGAATGCCGTAGGAGTTATGTGTCCCCGCCAAGATGGCCAGCGGTTCACCCGTACAGGTGACTTCGCTTAGCCCCGCCCCGGAACTACACACGACACCTTCTTCCTTAGCCTGTCCGTGAGTTATCTGTGACACGGCTGCCCCGGTCGTCGTCACACCGGGCGGCAACTTATCGGTGACGGTGATCACGCCGCTGGAGGCGCTACCGCCGATGTTCTCGACCTGCACGTCGTACTCGTCGTTTGTAGAGCCCTGGGTCACTACTGTGATTGTGGCGGCGCCACCGTTCAGCGATGTGCTGTCGGCCGTCAGCGACGATGTGCAAAAGAAGGGACACCACACCGCCTCGGGAATACCGCGCAGCGTCCCACCAAACGTCACGACGTAGGGGCTGCTCCCGAGTTCGTCGCCGGGGCCGCCGGTGACGCTCACGCTCCCGCCGACACCACCGATGCTGCTGAGCGCATCCAGCGCGGACTGGACGCTGTTGGGGCCGACGTTGGCGGAGGCGTTGAATGCGATCGCCCCGGTTGTCTGGCCTGCAAGGCTCAGCGTGAAAGTCCCACCGGTAGCACTCACGACCACCTTCTGGACCGCGCTGACGGCATCTGTCGTCTGCATCACCGTCGGAGCCGCGACTGACTGGATACTCCATATAGGCGGCGCCGCGGCGAGGGCAGGCGCGGCAGCGAGCAAAGCCACGACAGTGACGCCGGCCGCGAGTGAGAGCGCTGCCAGGGCGAAGCGGGTGAAACGGGAGACGGTCGTTTGTTTGATCTGGCTCATCTGCAACGCCTCCTTAGAGCTTGACGGTGGTCGTCTTGGCCACGGTCTGTTTGACGACCGTCAGGCTGACGCGCAGCCTTGTCTTCTTGCGGTGTGCCGCGGCTTTCCTGCCGGCCTTGGTGAGCTTGACCTTGATCTGATGGGTCCCGGCCTTCAGGCCCTCCTTGATCGTGGTGGTCAGGCCCTTGCCGCTGATCTGCACCCTTCCCTTGGCAGAGGTCTTAACCGTCACGAGCAGCGTGGTGGCCGTGACCTTGGTCTTTAGGATCTCGACCGTGGGCTTGGCAGGGGGCGCTGGCGGTGGTGTGAGGTTACCCACGCCACTCGGTGAAAGGCTGCCCGGCGACACAGGCGCCAGCGAGCCGCTGAACGCGCCCTGACACGCTTCGCCGACGCATTCATCGACCTTGGGCGCGGGGAAGCCACCGCCGATACGGGCGTCATAGAGGTCTGACAGTTCGTCTTTGTCCTGCCCTACGAGCTGCGCTTCGGTCGTGAAGAACACGTTCTGCCCCGAAGCGTCGATGCCGACCAGGCCCGCTTCGCCCTTGCCCGTTGTTTCACCTGCGGGTGTGCCATCGGAGATCAGATAGACGTTACCGCCGCGCCATAGATACACGTTGTTCGTGCCACCGTGAGCCTGCGGCGTCAACGCGTCACTGCTTTGAAAGACGACCGTGGAGCCGTCTTCAGAGATCGTCCTGCGACTTTCTCCCGTGATAGCAGCGGGGTCGGTTGTCGTGTTGCCGTCCTTGTTGAAACCGTTCTGGCCCTTGGAGACCCTTATCAGCGCTTCGTGCTGGGCTTCATAGAGAAAGGCCTGCGCGACGGTGCTCGTGTCATCCAGCGTCAGATTCGCGGTGCTCGTGAACACAAACGCGTTACCGTCGGGCGTCGCCTGCCCCCCTTCCGCTTCGGCGAACGCCGCGAAGGGCAGCGTCGCGATGAACGCCGTGTGTCCCTGCGGATAGCCAGGGCTGGGTTCCTGCCAGGCATAGAGGTTGTCCTGGCCCGGCGTGGGAGTGTTGTGTTCTGCGTTCTCGCCGCTCAGCACACCCTTCGCGATGAAGTACACGTGCGACCCGTCTGCGGAGACCGCGGCAACGCTCTGCACTTCGGCGCCCGCGCCTGACACCGGGACCGACACTCTCACCAGGCCCGGACACGGGTTGACCGGGGTCATCCTGATCAAAGGGGCACCGGAGTCACCCGGCAGCCGGCACTCATACAGGTTGTTCGTGGGGTCCGTATCGCCCGCGACCAGTGGCTGTTCTGAGGTGAAGAACACCTTCGAGCCGTCCGTGGACGCGCCCTGATACTTGACGGCCTTGGTCACGTTGCAGGAATCAAAAGTCGCGGTCGCACATTCTGAGGTCCCCGCGACGTTGACCGTCACAGCGCTGCCGACTTCGGCGCCTGCCCCGGGTTCACCGACGCGCGCAAAGAGCTGGTTTTCAAGCGGGCCCGTACCTGCCCCAGTGCTGCTGGCGGCTTCGCATTCCGCTCCAGCGGCGAACGCGGTGAAGAACACAGTCGAGCCACCCGAAGAGATCGCCCTGTTTTCTGGCCCAAATTCCGAGGGTAGCGATCCTCCTTCCGTGCCACACTGGCTGATCAGAGCGCCCGTGTTGTCAACCCCCACGAGCGTGGGAACATCGCCGCCTTCACCCGTATGACCGGTCCCAGCGTACTCGTACAGAGAGCGGATGTGATCCGAGGCTGCGGGGGTAGCAAGCTTGGTCTGGTCAAACGGCCAGCGGAATTCCGCGACAGTGAACAGCACACGAGAGAGATTCGCTGACGCGCCACCGGGCTTGACACTTTGAGTCGTTTCGAGTGGGGCGCCGAAGTCCGCCACAGGCACGGAGGGGCCAACCTCGGCCAAGGCGCCGTCGGGTTCAAGGAGATAGAGGTTGCCCTCTGGATTGGCACCAACACTCATCGGGATCTTCCATTCGGTGGCCCCATAACCAGCGCCAGTCCAAATGCCGTTGAGACCCATATCGGCCCCACTGGGAACGTCGAACGGCAAATAGACGCGTACATCTGAGGCCGGTGGCACCTCCGGCTTGAAGCTCCAGCCAGATTCGCCGCGGGTGACCTTGTACCTGACACCTTCTTCGGCGTCCGTGTTGAGCAGATCATTGTTAGCCGGCTGTTCTGCATCCGACGGCCAGATCCCCGTGGTCCTGATCAGCACCGTCGAGCCTTCGGAGCCGACACGGGCCACATTGCTAGCCGAGACGATGCCCGTGGAAATCATCCAGGTCACCGGCGCACCGTTCTTCAACGGCGGCGAGACCATCTCATACGCACGACATTCAGGCAGCTGCATCGAGAACGGCACACCCGTCTCGGGGTTCACATCGCTTTCTGAGCGGACCTGTTCGTTGGGACAGCCCGACGATACCTGGCTGCTGGAGTACGTCGTAAACGTCTGATCAGCCGTCGCGGTGGGCGCACCGACGCCGTTGCTCGCGAGGACACGGAAGTGGTAGGTCGTGTTGGGCGCGAGGCCCGCGATCGCCTGAGAGACCTGTGTGGGCGTGCTGCTGGCGCCGAGGTCTCCTTCGCCGGCCGGCACGATCGTGCCGTAGGAGGCGGTGGGCCCGTATTCAAAGCGGTATGTGGTGGGGTTGTTTTCGGTGTGGATCGTCGCGTGCAGCGTCGCTGCGCCGCTAGTGATATCCGTCGCGGCGGTCCCGGACACCTGCGGAGGGGCGGCCAAGGTCGAGAACGTTTCTTCTGAAGAAGTGCTGGCTCCACATCCCGTGGTGCCTGCGCCACAGGAGTTTTCCGCGACCAGGCGCACGCGATATGGGCTATGACCGGTCAGGCCGCTCACGGTCTGGCTGACCGGCACCGAGCTTGTGCCTTCCCCGGCGCTTTCTTCTTTGAGCGGGGTCCAGCTCACGCCGTCGGGCGAGTATTCGAAGTGGTAGGTGGTTTCTGCCCCGTTGGGGTTGACTTCGCCGTTGAAGGTCGCGGAGTGTTCGCCGATCGGCGCGACGGGATTGGTTTTGACCGTCGGAGGCGACACGACCCTTTCCGGTGTGGTGAACGTCGCGTCCGCACCCGGTGTGGTCCCGCTGGGAGTCGTGCCCTCCAAACGGTAGTGATAGGTCGCCTGCGGTTTGAGGCCGACGAGATCGGCGGTGACCGCGTTAAAGCTGGAGAACGGTCCCGCGGGCACACATGGCGCGGTGTGACCGTAGGAGGTTTCGAGCCCATACCTGAACTCGCAGCTCGCTTCGGTGCCGGTGGCCGGTTCGATGCTGCCGGTCAGCGTGGCTGTCGTAGCTTCGACTTGCGAGGTCGGACCCGTCGTCACGATCGGCACGGGCACCGGTTCGGAGAACCGATCCACGTAAGAGCCACTCGGCACATAGAAGAAGAAAAACCCGGCCTCGACGTACACCTGGCCACTCGGCGCGGCCGCAAGCTCGCCCCCGGGCTCGAACTGGCCCTGAGGCGTCGCGCCGCCTTCAAACTGGGATTTATAGGCGCCGGACGAGCTGAACCTGTCCACCAGGCCACCAAGCCCGGGCGCGCCGCCGTCCACGTACACGTCACCGTTCGCGGCGACAGACACCCTGCGCGGTTCAAATTCGGGCTGCGGCGTGGTGCTACCACTGAGTTCTGCCAGCGGTTTGGGTTCGCCGCTCGCGGACGGTCCGAACTCATCGACCACGTGGTGTGCCCCGTCAACGACAGACACATCGCCGCCGAGGCTGGGATTGACCGCGATCGCTTCCGGAGAAAAGCTTCCCCCGGCCGTTTTGCCGCCGTTGAATTCCGCCAGCGGTATGGGTTCGCCCGTCGCGGACGGGCCGAACTCATCCACCACGTTGTGTTCTGTGTCAGCGACGTATACATCGCCGCCCGCATTGACCGCGATGGCCTTTGCGGAAAAGGATTCCGCTGCCGTTTTTTTGCCGTTGAATTCTCCCAAAAGTGCGGTACCACTCGGGTTGAACTCGTATACCGCGTTGTGTCCCCCGTCGATGACGTACAGATCGCCGCTCGAATCGACAGCGATGTCACTGGTGCTTTCTTGGTCGAAGGATTGTCCTGCCATTTCCTTGAATTCGACCAGCGGCGCGCCGGTGCCAGACGGGCCGTACTCGTACACCGCCGCACGTGCAGGTTCGCCATGTTCAGGTTCGACGACGTACACGTCGCCGCCTGAATTGACCGCGAGGCCACCCTGAGCGGAGAATTCGGAGAAGGATTTGAACTGCGAAAGGTAGGCGTTGTTGGTCGCCGCCAGGGCTGGGGCACTCGCAAATACGAGGATCCCGGCGAGCCCACAGAGGGCCGCCAGGGTCAGCCTACGAACGTTCATCGAACCGTCTCCTCCAGGAAAGAGGGGAGGGCCCCTCGGTTGTGACATGACAACGACAGGACTTCTTCACCGTGTGGTGTGAGCTGCCAGGCGTTGGGGACGCCCTGGGTATGACCCCCGGTGTTCTGGAGCAACCCCAGGCCCTCTAGGCGCGAGAGCAGCTTTGATATCTGGCCCTGGTCTGAGACCTGTGCCCCGTCGGAGACCTCGCGGTTACTGGGATTGGATCCCCGCCCGCCCAGCTCGGCGACGGCCGCGAGGACCATCTGCGTGCGATAGGTCGGACGGAAGGCAAAGAGCTGCGACTGGCT
>Ga0208849_1001478_pt1 | contig 16215 bp, 19 predicted proteins | sample NGESurdeep072012_10_FD_184470 | JGI IMG/M metagenome (GOLD analysis project Ga0208849, IMG submission 184470) | Arctic peat soil microbial communities from Barrow, Alaska - NGEE Surface sample 53-3 deep-072012 (SPAdes) | ecosystem: Environmental > Terrestrial > Soil > Wetlands > Peat ...
AGGACGATGGCGAACAAGGGCACCACCAGCATTTCGCCGAAACAGATGATGGCGTTCATCAGGCAATCGACCGGGCGCCCCTCTACTGCGCAACGCACATCCGGACTGCAAGTTCCAACCGCGGGGGCGTCATGTACCGAGCATTTCGCGGAAATGCCGGCGCTCCCCGCGGGCGTCGCCGGCTGATCGGGGATGGCGATAAGCGGTTCTGGCGACCAGTGAATCTTTGTCGAGCCGCTAAAGCCGGGTCTTAAGAGTTTCGTTCGAGTAGCAGCGCATGCCCCCGGTGCCAACTAACGTTAGCGGCCGCACGTGACCATCCTTGACTACAGCCCAGCGTCCCTATGAACATGAAGAGAGATTACGACCACCTCGTATTTCGTGTCGTCGTCGGTTTTTGGTTTTGCAGCCGGAAACGTTAGAAAGATCGGATGAGCGTCGAGGGCCTCTATCGTCATCCTCATAAGTAAGTCCTCAGCTAGCTGGATAGACCTGCGGGGAACCACCAATAGGAGTCCGTTCACTCGATGATGAGATTTACAGTTCGAAAGGTAACGGGCGGCTGGGATGGTTTGGGATACGGCGACCCGGTCCGTCGCTGTCGTAGATGAAATGCCTGCCATCCGTCTTTCAGAAAAAACCGCGCGACGCTTTGCCGATATGCTCAATAGCCAAGACGAACTCCGCGAGCCTCCGCCGAAAAAATAAGCTGCCGGGGAGTTTTGTCGTGATCCGCATGGCGGAAGCCCATTCGGAGAATGATCCAAAGCGGACTTCCGACGCGGGCGGCCGTTAAACGAGGAACGAACGGTTGCCGGTTCTTATGCGACTTCTGGCTAATGGGTTCCCGAAAGTTCCAGCTAATTAATTCGGTAAACCATGTTATATGGTTCTTTATTGCGAGAGAATGGAACTACCTGTTTTAACTAAGAGGACCTTTCATTGCCATTTTTGACGCGACGCGCGGCCCTTTTGACGATGACTTTTGCCTTCGCCGGGGCAAGCTCTGCGCGACCTTATCAACAACGGAAGCGCTCGCAGCCTTCCGCAGCCAGTTCCGCAGAGGAACAAATTCGCGATCGGCTAAATGCTTGGACGATCGGTCTGGCCGGCGGTCTGCTTGAGGGCGCCCCCATCCATTTTGCCACCGACATCGCGCGGGTGGTGAGCGATGGTGGCCAGGTGCAGGTTCTCCCCATCGTTACCCGGGGCCCTACCGAAAATATCAATGATCTTCTGTACCTCAAGGGCGTCGACACCGCCATCATCAACAGCGATTCGCTCGAAGAATACAAATCGCAGGTGCCGCAAATCCTTCAGCGCATCGTCTACATTCTGAGCTTGTTTCCCTCAGAACTGCATGTCTTCGTTCGGCCGGAGATTGGATCGCTGGCGGATTTGGCCGGAAAGAAGGTCAATTTCAACACGCAAGGCACCGCCGCCGCGTATTCCGGCCCCCTGATCTTCAGTCGCCTCGGGCTGGACGTCGACAAGATGTTCATCCCGCATCCCGTAGCGCTAGAGCAAATGAAGCGCGGAGAAATCGCCGCGGTGGTCTTCGTGACGTCAAAGCCGGTGGATGCGTTCGTCAAGAGAAAATGGGAGGACGGCTTCAAATTCCTTCCCGTTGAATACGGTCAAAAATTCGCGGACTACTACGTGCCCGCCTCCCTTGGACCAACGGACTATCCCAATCTGATTGCAAAGGACGGCCGCATAGCCACGATTGCGGTTCCCACCATTCTTGCTTCCTATAATTGGAAGGTTGACTCGCCGCGCTACCGCCGGGTTGCTCGGTTTGTGGACGAGCTTTTCAGCGGCGTCGACAAACTGCGGACGGCCGGCTTCAATCCAAAATGGAAGGAAGTCAATCTGGCCACACGGGCCCCCGGCCTGGAGCGTTTTCAGGCCGCTCAGGATTGGCTTGATCAGGCTAACCCCAAGCTGAGCGGGCATGGATGATGCGCACCTTCACCACTGCCATTGCTCTCTCGATTGTCAGCGGCGCCGCTTGCGCTCAATCTGCAAATAGCGGACTCGAAGGGCTCGAATCGTGTTTTCAAGCCGCTCGCCTCTCTGATGCGATCTGCATGAACCTGTCGAATGCCCCCGCTCAGCAGGTGGACTGCTTTCAGAAGGGGCGCGCGGCGCAGCTCGAATGTTTGCAGCACGTTCCCTCGGGAACCTCGGCCCGATCCATGGTGCCAGAAAAGCCAACCGGCACCGACGCGTCACAAGCGCCTCGCGGTCTGGTTCAGTCGGACATGCCCCAAGCTATGCCGCCGAACGCTGCCAGCGCCCCGACTGTAGGACGTGCCGACCCGGTAGTTTCGCCAGCCATGCCGGCAACAGCGGTTTCGCCGGGAAAATCCACTACAAATGCCAGCGCTGACGAGGCGACCGGCACCATCTCGCCGAAGCCGCCATCTCCCATTCGGCCAGAACTGCCAGCGGTCGTCTCGCGCGACCGGCCTGCCCCTGCCGTCTCCGCCAACCGGCCTGCTCGGACTCTTGATATCCCTGCGAAGCCATCAACTGAGAATTGGGTCGTCAGTGAAACGAGTTCACCCATTGACTACAGCCCGCTGGTCACGGCGCAAATCCGCGCACGGTGGAGTGAGAAAAACGCACCCGACAGTCTCATACTTCGCTGTCGTCAATCCCATGTCGAACTTCTGCTAGGCATCGCGGCAGCGGCGCGCGTTGCACCGCGTAGCGACATTCAAGTCAGCTATCAGCTCAATGACCAATCCTTCGTCAAACAACAGTGGATTGCGTCAACTGACGGAAAGACAGCCAGCTACCCGGACGATGCTGCTGCACTCTTGCGATCGCTACCGGAGGGCGCCCGATTGACGATCGAAATGTTCGATGGCTCAGGCCCTGGCCGCAATGCGATGTTCCAACTCACGGGATTGGATGCCATTCGGCGCAAAATAGAACTGGCATGCAAATCGCTGTCGGGCAGATTTTCCTCAGAGAAGCGTTGAATCAAGCTCGATATCAAGGGCGCAGGTAGCTCCATCCCTTTTCCTGCAGTTCCACCACCCTCACGGCACCTGACGGGACGAGGACGGCTTCAGACAGCAGGTTGATTGGATGGCCCTCTGTCTTCTCCATACCTTGCTTGGTGTTGTTGCACGCGGAAAACTGGATCGTGCTGGGGAATGCATGATCCTTCAATCGCTTGATACGGTCCTGTACCGGTGAGCTATCGGTTCGCAGCATGTGAAGACCGGGACCAAAGGCGACGACATCCAGAGTTACGTCCTGACCTTTGGCGCGATAATAGTCGATAATGTTGGTGGCGTTGTTCAAAGCAAGGTTCATGACGGCCGGATCGTTCTGGTCGACCTGGATAATCATGCGGTGAACCTTGCGCAGCACGTGAGCTTGAGGTTTCGAAGCCGCAACCTTCGGAGGAGCAACGCCCTGGGCATGACTTGCCGAGATCAGGCAAACCAGACCGCACGCCATCAAATGACACAATCCGCGCATGCGATGTTTCCTTCGAAAGGCAAATTTGCAAAGAAAGCGAACCAGAGTGAAATCGCTTAATCAAGAAGATTCGGACCGCACCCTCAGACCGGGCTCGCCCTACGATGAGCGAAATCCCGATAGGCCTGAGATTGGTGCAGGTTCCCCCAGGGGAACCGTCCCAAATGCTACGCGTGCGTTCGCCGGACTATGCTCGTCTCACTTTTCTTTGGCCCGCCGAAAATTCGATTCCAAGAAACCCGGAAGCAGAACCCGCCTCCAGCCCAGGTCCTGAGACCATGTCATGCGTATCGGCACGCCGACGTAAGCTTCGCTTTGGGATGGGCGGCCCTGAAACGATTCTATCATCCGACGTTCGCAGAGCGCCGGCCACATGGACCTCGGCCAAGATGGCCTTGACCCGAAAGACGTCGAGAGGATGCCCTGCCGGCGTACATCGCGATCGCAACCTTCGCCGCATTTTGATGCGTTTCCACTGCTCGTTCTCCCGCCGAGCGCTATCGCGCTTGTGTAATGACACCGGACTTCCTAGCAAATTCCCGACGGGTGGCCATTTCGCGAAGCAGCGTGATGCGACGATGCTGCGCCGACTGCATCAACTGGTCGAACAAGCCGAACGGTTGCTGCGCCTGGGCAAAAACCTCCGCGTTGATCGCTGCGCTGTCAAAGCCATTTCGCTCCAGCCGCTCTCATTGCCGGAATGATGCAGCTGGTGATGGTGCTCGCGGGGTGCGGACGAATCTGATGACCGGCGAACAATCTCGACAACTCAAAATCGGCGACCGCGTTTGCTGGGAACTGAGCACGACTGATCTTGGCACAATCGTTGATGTCGCTTGGAGTGGAGTCACGATCAAGTGGGATGACGGCCACACCGTATCGGTCCGGCATAACGACATGGTGAGGGTTGAGCGCGTGCTCGCGAATTTGGTTTGAAATGTCACCGGACGTTATGCGGCATGTTGGTAACCAGGTTAAAGCCGCGGCTTGCTTTACGCCCAGACCGCTCACGACCGGGGCTAGCCGGCTTGAAAACGGGGCCCGGCCACTCGTGAGTCCATGCAGCCGATCCGATGCCTCCCGGTCTCAGAGACGTATAAGGATGACGCCGGTGACAACCCTGACTGCGCCCACCAATCGAGGCAAGCGGATGACCGGTCCGAGATGACCATGATGCCTAAACATCGCGGGCTCGGCGCGGATAGCGGTCTCCAAACTCCAGCCCTGAAGAACCTATAGGTCAATCAAGCCACCGTCGACGAACAGTTCGGCGCCGGTGGTGTAAGTCGCATCGGCGGCAAGGTAGAGGGCTGCGGCGGCGACTTCGGCTGCGGTGCCGGTGCGGCCGAGCGGAATGCGGGTCTTGGCCCCCTCGATGAAGTTGTCTTTCTGAGCCGGTGTGAGGCCGCCTTTGTCGAGGATTGGGGTGATGATCGGACCGGGGCTGATGGTGTTGACCCGGATGCCGCGCGGCGCCAGCTCCTTGGCGATTGTCCGGCCGAACGAACGCAGCGCTGCCTTGGTCGAGCCGTAGATTGTGCTGCCTCCCAGGCCGCCGTTCGCGCCCGCCACCGAAGCGGTCAGGATGATCGCGCCCCCGTCTGGAATGATCGGGATGGCGTGCTTGACCAGGAAGAATGCGCCCTTGACGTTGATGTCGAACTGGCTGTCGTAGAAGGCCTCATCGACCTGCGCGATCGGCGCGAACTTGGCGATGCCGGCGTTGACGAACAGAACGTCGATCCGGCCGTGTTTGGCCTTGACCTGGTCGGCCAGGGCCTTGGTGGCGGCCACGTTGCCCGCGTCCGAGACCAAGACCTCGACCCCAGGCAGCGCCGCCTTGGCCGCTTCGACCGATCGCGCGCTGGAGCCGGTAACGACTACCGTGGCGCCTTCGGATTGAAAAAGTTTGGCGGTCTCCGCACCGATACCGCTGGTGCCTCCGCTGATGAGAGCGATCTTGCCATCGAGCTTGGCCATGAAAGGTTTCCTGACTAGAGTGGGTTGCCGTGCCCGAGAGATGGGGGTGCTCGATGGCGCGAGCAATGGCGCCGGCGGCGGACTTTTGCGGGCAGCGGCAATGATCCTCAGAAAGGGCCGCTCCTTGGCGCCAACCCTGTCATCGACCGTGAGAAGGCGAAAGTTAGGCTGCTGATCAGTGCTCAAGGCGAAAGGGAAATGACGTTGTCTCTGACCGAACAGCTAGAACACCTGGCCAAGCGCGTGCTCAGCGACGGGGAAAATCGCCGAGATCGGGAAAGTCTTGTCGCTGTGCGACCTTCCGAGATGAGCGTGAACGCAAATGGGCATACCTCCGGGCCATCAGAAAAGCTCGCCTGGTCGAACTCGGGCTGAAGGCGAAGAAATGAGCGAGCCGCTCCGGTGAAGATTCGGCGATCAATTTTGCACATCCACGATCGCCAGTGGCCCGCGGCTGCCTCAATTGGGCTCAGAACCAAGAGCGCTTTTTTCTTTTTCGTATGAGAGGAATTGAAAATGAGAGTCCTCGTTGCCTGCTTGATCCTGCTGACGATCGCGACGCTATCCCCAGTCCTCGCTGAAACATGTAGTTTTGCAGTCGTCCACTGTAAGCAACAGGGTATCAGACACTCAGACAGAGAGGAAAAATGCGCCGCAGCGGGTGCACAATGCATTCGAACCGGAACGTTTATCGGTCCCTATACCGGCAGGGTGATACACGGATTTACGAAACAGTAGATCCGCCGCCTGGTCGAGCTCGGGCTGAAGGCGAAAGCCAAAGGTCTAATTTTTCTGAGGCGCATCAACGCAATATCGGACATTGTTCGAACGGGGCGGATCATGAGATCCGGCGCCTGTAGGTCCTGGATTGAAAGGCGCGGGCGAAATGAGCGCGGAACAGATCCGAGAGCTTGAAAAAATGAGCCAGGAACTGGTATCGGTGGCTCGTAAGCTGCCGCACGGACGAGACCGCGAAACAGTCCTTCAGGAGATCCGTGAATTTCGGGCCAAGATATCTGAGTTAAAGGGCCACACTGAAAGGCTCAAGGCGAAAAAATGATCGGCTTACGACTTGCGATCAAGCGGAGGATGCTCTTAAAGATCGAAATTGGTGGGCAGCATGACCACGTCGCGAATTGTCATGTGGCGTGGCCGCGTCAGCATGAACGTCACCACCTCAGCCACTTCGCTGGCCTCCAGCAGGCTTCCCGACTCCCTGGCTTGCTTCAGCTTCTCCGGCGGCCAGTCCGCGAGCAGTGCGCTGATGACGGGGCCCGGCGAGATCGAGCCCACGCGAATGCCGTGCTTGAACACCTGGCGCCGCACGGTCTGGACAAAGCAGTTGATCGCCCATTTGGACGACGCATAGACCGGCTCCCACGGCGTCGGAAAATGGGCCGCCAGCGAACTCGTGACGATGATGTCGCCGGTCCGGCGCTCGATCATGTGAGGCAGCACGTCGTGCACATTCTTCATCACGACGTTGACATTCAAGTTCAGCATCCGGTCGATAGCCGCAGTGTCGGCATCGACCAGGTCGCCGCCGACATACGTACCGGCATTTGCATGCAAGATGTCGAGCTGGCCTGCCTTCTCCAGCACTCTCGGCAGCAGCGTCGCGCAGTCCCTTGGGTCGAGCAGATCGATGACCAGCGGGATCACGGCATCGCCGTACTTGCTGCCGAGCGCCTTCAGCGCCGCCGCGTCGCGGTCGACCATCACGACGCGCGAGCCTGCGGTCAACATCGCCTCGGTGCTGGCCAATCCGATGCCCGACGCAGCCCCGGTCACGGCGGCAACCTTGCCTTCCAATTCTCTCGCCATGGTCTCCACCTTGCTGAGGGTCACCCCAACACGCGCCGCACTATAGCAATCCTGCCGGGCTTGTCGGGGACAAAGCACGGCCGCCTGGCGGCGTTCCCCGCCGCAAGCATCCCGCTCGGGTTGCGCCGCCGTCTCTCAAAAGCACCCTTTGTCGAGGTCAAGAGCGGCGGGTGCCGCGTGAGCCGTCCTATAAATTGATCTGCTCTTTCGCAAGAACGTGCTGCACAGCGGGACCGAGGTCGGTAGGCCCAATTGTCAGTTTCGGGTCACGCCGCGCCATCGCGCGAAAAGGCATCAGCGTCGGATTGTCGCGTGGCTAGTCGAACGGCTTGATCAATTGCGGTGTAGCATTTCCGAGATGGAGCGAGGTAACATCCGGGGATGAAAGAGTCGTCTCCTGTCAACGAAAGCCTTCTGAGGCAGCGCCTCACCGAGCTCGGAACGACAGCGAGCTGGGCGCCGCATATCCTTTCGGGCCTCGAACGTTTTGTCCGCACCGCCGGCGACTACGATCTCTTTCGCGTCAATCCTATCCAATACGCGACCGCTAACGGCCTGAGCGAGGCTCAAGCAATCGAGCTGTTTGTGCACGCCGCGAAGGTGGGCCTGTTCGAGATGCAGTGGCTGCTCATCTGCGCCTATTGCCCGCAGGTCGCGGGCAGTTTCCGAGAGCTGGACCAGGTTCATCCACGCTTCCAGTGCGAGTTCTGCAACGCGCTCAACGATGTCGCGCTTGACGACTACATCCAGGTCACCTTTACGGTCTCGAGTGCCGTCCGCGACATCGTATTTCGTCATCCTGAGACGCTGTCGGTCGAGGACTACTACCTGCGTTATAACTTCTCCAAGGACTTCAAGGCTCCGCGCGGAATGACGCACGAGCAGCTCGTCGCGGCACTCTCGCGGGGATTTGCCGATATCGAGGCCGATCAGCAGCGGAGCTTCGAATTTGACGTCACGGCCGGCCGTTTCGAGGTGCTCGATCTCAGCCACAAGCTGCTTCTGATTTTCTTCGCGAACGGTGAACCGGCGGAACCCCAGGGGACGCAGGTCCGGCTCGAATCGGGTCGGTTCGTAGTTCCGGATCGGCCTACCGGGCCGAGAGACATGGTGCTTGGCGACGGGCGCTTTGCGTTTCGACAGACGGCCGATCTGAGCCCAGGCAAGCACGTCATTCAGATTGAGAACCGCACGCGCGATCGCGGCCGCTTCTGGTTCCTGCAGTACCCTTCCCAGTTCGAGCCCCATCTGGTCGAGTATGAGCCGTTTCTTTCCGGCAAGCGGCTGCTGCTCACCCCGTGCTTCGGCGAACTCTACAAGACACAACTGGTGGATGAGCGGGAGAGTCTGGCAGTCTCCGACATTACCTATCTGTTCACCGATCTAAAGGATTCGACTCCGCTGTATGAAAGCGTTGGCGACGTGAATGCCTATTTTCTCGTTCGTCAGCACTTCGACATCTTGAACAAGATCATTCGGGAGCGATCCGGCACCATCGTCAAGACGATCGGTGATGCAGTCATGGCTGGCTTCGAGCGTCCACATGACGCCGTTGTTGCCTCCATCGAGATAATCGAAGAACTGTCGCGATTCAACCAAACCGCTTCACGGCCGCTCGGCCTCAAGGTCGGTGTGCACAGGGGCAGGGCCATTGCCGTAAGGCTCAACGACCGGATCGACTACTTCGGACAGGACGTGAATATCGCCGCCCGCGTGCAAGGTCTCGCCGGTGTCAACGAAGTTTGCCTGACAGAAGCGGTAATGGAGGCGCCCGGTGTCAGCGACATCGTCAAGGGACGCCCGGCGTCGCGCGACTACGAGAACTTGAAGGGCATCGGCCAGAAGATGGAAATTCATCGGATTGAAATCTCTCTGGCGCAGAGATGAACCACCGCTGGCCTGCCGCGAAGCGGAGGCCTGTATCCTTGCCGGCCGAGGACCAACTGGAAGCTGCACGGGCTCTGGCCGAGGCGCAGCTCGAGCTGACGCGGATTCGCGAAGCCAAGGCGGCGGCGACGCCGACCGGGCTGGACCAGATGCTGGATCCCGAGGCCCTCAAGGAGCCTGTGCGCGCTTGGCCGCTATGAGCGGCTGGCGCTGGGCCGGCGCAAGGCCGCCAGGCGGCGGCTGGACGAGATCGATGGCGGCGCCGAGTGAACTTATCGGTTCGGATAAAAGCGCTGCGCAAGCCGGGAAGCGCCTGATCTGGACGGCCTGGACGCGCGAGGGGCGGACTTGCTGCCCTCACAGGAGCGTTGCAGTCCCATCCCGTCGCTGGCTAAGCACAATGCGCGTTTTGACAAAACGAACCCAATTTGAAGGAACGAGCCGCAATTTTGCGCGGATAGCTCAGGATCGGGGAATCCTGGCTGGGCTTCTGGCACGTCGCAGCAACGAGGCCTCGGTGAGACGGAGCAGAGGAGGCTCGCCCGGGCGTGCCGATCCGGCGTTCAAAGCTCCGTCATCTCGCCCCTGGCCCATTGCTCGCGCAGCTTGAACTTCTGGATCTTGCCCGATCCGGTCAGCGGCATGGCATCGACGGCGAACCAGTGGCGCGGGGTCTTGTGCGGCGCGAGATGCTCGCGCAGATAGTTGAACAGTTCTTCCTTGTCGACGGTCACGCCGGGCGGCGGCCGAATGAACGCCCCGACCACTTCGCCCCATTTGGGGTCCGGCAGTCCGACAACGGCCACGTCTCCCACTGCGGGATGGCGGAACAGGACTTCCTCGAGTTCGCGGGGATAGATGTTTTCGCCACCGCGAATGATCATGTCCTTGAGCCGCCCCTCGATCGTGCAATAGCCCCGGGCGTCCATCGCGCCGAGGTCGCCGGTGTGCAGCCATCCTTCCGGGTCGATCGCCGCCCGGGTCGCAGCCTCGTTCTCGAAGTACCCGTGCATGATGTGATAGCCGCGCGTGCATATCTCACCGATCTCGCCGATCGGGACCGTCTGCCCGGTGTCCGGATTGACGATCTTGACCTCGACATTGGGCATCGGCGTGCCGATGGTCCCGGCCTTGTCGGCGATGCTGTCGGTGGCCCAGGTCATCAAGGCGACCGGCGAGCACTCGGTCTGGCCGAACACGATGGTGAAGGGCGCGCCGAGTTGCTGTTCGAGGGCGGTTACGATCGCCGCCGGCACCGTTGAGCCGCCGGAATAGATCGCCTTGACCGACGAAAGATCGGCTGACGCAAACGACGGATGCTCCATCATCGCGACCAGCATGGTCGGCACGCCGAGCATGGCATTGCAGCGATAGCGTTGCATCAGCTCGATCACGAGCCCGGGGTCGAAGGCCTCGACCAGCACCTGGGTGGCGCGCTGCGACACCGCGCCGATCACGCAGCAGACACACCCGCCGGTATGAAACAGCGGCATGGTGGTGACCTGCACCGCACCGTCGGCGATGCCGGCGCGATCCGCCGTGTGCGCGCCATTGTTGACCAGGCCGCGATGGTGAAGCAGCGCCCCCTTGGGGAAGCCGGTCGTCCCTGACGTGTACTGGATCATCACCGGGTCAGTCGATCGCACGATCGGCAATTCCAGCTTCGCCCTGTCGCCGGATGCCAGAAAGGCGTCCCACTGGTCGAAGCAAATGATCTCCCGCAATTCCGGCAGGCGGGATTGCAGCGCCTGAACCGTCGCCAGCATCGGATTGCCGCGGAATTCCGGCACCACCATGACGCCCGCCGCGCGCGACTGCTTCAGGACATATTCGACCTCGCCCGATCTGAGGCCGGGATTGACGGTGACCAGAATGACGCCCGCCATCGCGGCGCCAAACTCGGTCATGATCCATTCGGGAATGTTGTGGGCCCAGATCGCGACCCGTTCGCCCGGCTCAAAGCGGGCCCGCAGCGCCCGCGCCGTGCGCAACGACTGCGCATACAGCTCGGCATAGGTCCACTGCCGGCGGTTTGCCGGATCGGGGACGCCGGCGATCAGCGCGACCCGGTCGGGCGCCGTCTCTGCCGCCGATCGCAGCAGTTCGCCCAGCGTGATGTCGCGCACCGCCGGCTCGTTCGCGCCCACCGCATGGGACATTGTCGACATGACCGCCTCCTCCGCAAGACCCCGCATCACGACAGCCTATCCTAAACCTCGAGCCTTTCCTTGGGCACGGTCGAATTTTCACCGAAATCGGCCGGCGACCATTACTCCGCGAGATGAGCGGCGGCGTGGCGACACGTCCTTTGAATGGCCTTGGAACCGTTTGGGCAATGGTGGATTGATTGGGGGACCGCACGCGGGGAGAGTTGCCATGCACCTGCATATTTATCGGGATGAAAGCCGCTCCAGGCATTTCGACTTGATCAGCGGAGGCGAACGCCCAAGGTCTTTTGACCTGGTCCTGGCAATAACGTCGGGCATTTTGGTGGTCGGCTTCGCCTGCGCCGTGATGGTGCCCTTCGTATCGACGGTGCCCGGTTTAACCGCGTGGGTCCGCTAAAGCAGTTTCCACCTCAATGGCTTCATCCTTCGAGACGCATCGCTTCGCGATGCTCCTGAAGGATGAGGTCTCAGACTCTCATGGTGAGGAGCGCGCCTTCGCGCGTCTCGAACCATGAGGCCTCGGGCGCCCTGTGCGTCATGCCGCGCGGCGGAGAGTGAAGGAGGCGGCGCCGGTCGAACGGCTCGCCGGAACCCGCCGGTGCGGAAAATGGGCTGGCGGTGTGGGCAGTCAGATACGAACCGGTCTCGACCCCGAATTCCCTGATAAGACCCGTTTTACAGGGAATTTTCGCCAAAAATTGGCTCGCGCACTTGATCGACCACATTATCGGCATAGATCGCGGGCTCCGCTTCAATGCCGAGCGCGGCCATGGCGTCGAAAACGCGATGAAGCCGATAGTCGCCGGATGCATGATCCGCGGGCCTGGCTGTGTCGCCGCTGAGTCCGCACGTAAACCAAGTGGAAGGGTACCATCGCTTGCGCACTATCTGACTATCGCCGAAAACCACAACTTGACCTTCAGGCCAGGTGAATTGTCGAGCAAATCGATTTTCACGCCATGTAGACGAGCGACAGCGGCGACCAGGCTGAGCCCGAGACCGTTTCCCGGAGTATAGCGACTATGTTCGAGCCGGTAGAAACGCTTGAAGACATGTTCGTATTCTTCGGTGGGAATTCCGGGCCCGTCATCCGCGATCGAGACGACCGGCTTACCATCCACGTTCTCGGCGGCTACAACGACTTGCCCTTCGGCGCGACCATGCTTTATGGCGTTGTCCACGAGATTGGCGATGGCATCGAAGATCAGATCGCGATCTCCGGTCGCCAGCACTTCACGGTCAGCGATGACGGTGAGACGGGTGCCATCCTGTTCGGCTGCGGCATCGTACAACTCGACAACTTCACTAGCGATATCGACTAGGTCCACATTGCGAAAACCATCTTTTCTCGCCTGGGACTCAATTTGTGCAATCCGCGTGATCGATAGAAACATTCGCAAGACAGCATCAAGGTCGCCAATTGTCTCGCCGATCAGCCATTGATCATCCTTGGCCACGCGCTGACCGTGATAGGCCTTCTCCAGTCGCCCGCGCATTCTCGTTAGCGGCGTCCGCAGGTCGTGCGCGACGTTATCGCTCACCTGCTTGATCTCCCCCATCAATGTTTCGATACGGTCCAGCATAAGGTTCAGGTTCTCCGCCACGCGATCCCATTCGTCATTGCTGCCGCGGAGCGGGATACGTTTATCAAGGCCGCTTAGCATGATCGCTCGGCTGGTGGCGTTGATCGATTCAATCCGCCCCACCGTTCGGCGGGTCACCAGGATGCTCGCAACCCCGGCAAGCACAAAAATCAGCGCTACACCCGAGATGACGGCTGCCTTTATCAGATCGGTAAAGCTATCGAGGTCACTGATATCCCTGCCCACCAGCAGGCGATCGCCGCTTGGAAATGTTCCAACCATTGCCCGTATCAGCGGCCGGTTTGTCTCATTGAGCAACCGATGCGCCGCGCGAAACTCTGTCCATCCGCTGGTTTCCGTGACCGTCGGCGGCCAAACCTTGAGGTTGCCGCCCAAGACGGCCAACGAAGGATCGGCGAGAACATACATATCGCCTGAAAAACTACTATCTGCCATGCGCTGCTGTGTCAGGGCGAGCAGCCCTTCGCGTCCCGATCGCTCATAGGCGCCTTGCAGGCTCGAATACTCGAGCATGATGGCACGGTCCGATCGGCCGCGCACATAGGCGGAAGTAGACAAATAGACGTAGCTGAAAATGACCGACACAATCACGCCAAACGTCCCGATCGCAATCAGCGCCAGTTTGAAAGTCGATGATGTTAAGGTCTTAGCCAGGAGCACGGAGACAGTACCCGACACCGCGGACGGTATGGATCAACGGATAAGCTTGCTGGTCATCGACTTTCCGACGCACGCGGCCGACATAGACGTCGATGATATTAGTTGAGGGGTCAAAATGAAGGTCCCAGACGTGCTGCAGCAACATGGCCCGGGATACGATGCAGCCTTCGTTGCGCACCAAATACTCCAAAAGCTGGAATTCCCGAGGAAAAAGAACAATGTGCTTGCCGCGTCGGCTAGCGGTCCGCGACACCAGGTCGATCGCAAGATCGCCGACATGCAAGATGGTCTCCTTGACAATGGTCTCGCTGCGTCGGCCAAGCGCCTCGACGCGCGCCAACAGTTCGACGAAGGAAAACGGCTTGACCAAATAGTCATCGCCACCGGCACGCAGTCCCCGAACTCGATCGTCAACTTCTCCGAGCGCGCTGATTATGAGGACGGGTGCCACGACGCCGTCATCACGCAATTGCCGCATCACCGAGATGCCATCGATGTCCGGAAGCATGCGATCGATCGTGATCACGGCGTAGTCGCCCGCGACACCGCGGGTCAGTGCCTCGGTGCCACTCGCGGCCAAATCGACCCGGTAGCCGCTGCTCGTGAGCGAGTCTATCAGTTGGTCGGCGGTGTCCGGGTCGTCCTCAACGACCAGAATGCGGCGGTGAGCTATCATTTCTTCCGTATCCGAGCGACTGCCCAAAGGCGAATCCAGTCTAAAAAGCCGGAAGGCGCAGAGCTGGCAAGTATGCCAGGACCAAACGCGGAGGTAATCTAAATATTGCGTGAGGAAGCTCGCAAAAGATCGTATTGCGTGAGCCACCAGCCTATTTTGGCGCAGTGACGGCTACCCCTATATCTGAGCTCTACTTCCGGGCGCGGGCGCGATGGGACAGGGTACAATTACCATCGCGCCCGGAGCGACGCGCAGCAGCGCTAGTAGTCGTAGTCGGAGCAGAGGTTGACCGATCGCAGTCCATACGGCGTCCACACTCTGCGCCAGCAGCTATCGTAGGCGGCGTAAGCGAAGGGTACGCCAACGAATGCAAAGTTACGGAAGCGATGGTGGAAGCGGCCGTCCCGGAAACCGACGCGTGCAAACCGATGTGAGAATCCAGCGTGCGCAAAGGGCGCACCCGCAAAATGATTGCCGCTGAAATGCGCGCCTCCGATCATGCCACTGAAGTGCATGCCGCCGCCATGCATCCCGCCTCCCATTCCACCGCCATGCATCCCGCCTCCCATGCCACCAGCGTGCATCCCACCTCCCATTCCACCGCCATGCATCCCACCTCCCATCCCCCCACCGCCGCCCATCCCCCCACCGCCGCGACCGAACGCCGGCGACGCAAGAGCAAGCGCGGCACTGAGGCCGCCCGCGATGAGGCAATTAAGGACCTTGTTGTTCATCCCAATTCCTCCTTGTTGAATTACAGCGGATACCGCTGCCACGAGAAGACGACCAGCAGAGCCAAAAGGTCCAATGTTTTCAAATTACAAATGTGACAGTTTCTGACACGAAAATTAGTTTCGCCGTTTACTTCGAACTTCTAGAGGGGACGATCGACGAGTTGCCTGCCCCAAATACTGGATTGCCGTTGTAGGCAACAAACCAAAATTGAAGTCGAATCGCCGGTTCAACCCGCAAGGGCCCATGCCGACGAAACGTCCAACATTGAAGTCTGCCGCCTCCAGCTTCCCAGCAAGTTCCTTCGGCGTTATGAAGCGTGATGGATCATGGGTGCCGCGAGGGAGAAGCCGAATGACATTCTCCCCGATCGTAATCAATAAGAATGACGCCATTCGAGTTCTATTGATGGTGTCGAAGAGAAACACTCCATTGGGGCGCAGTACGCGCCGGACTTCAAAAAGTACTCGCTTGAGGTCCTCGACATGTTCAAGCACGTCGACACAGACGACGATGTCAAAGGCGTCGTTAGCGAACGGCAGACTTTCACCGCTGGCGACGTAATAGTCGATTTCCAAATCGTTCGCGTCGGCGTGACGCCGCGCTGCGGCAATCGCCGCTTCTGATGGGTCGGCCCCGGTCACCTTGGCGCCCCTTTTCGACAGAGCTTCGGCCATGAACCCTCCGCCACAACCTAGGTCCAGGACTGCTTTACCTCGCCAGTCGCCGACGATCGGATCAAAGAATGCAAAGCGAGCCGGGACCAAGTTTCGCAAGGTCCGTAGCCAGCGTGTATTGTCGCCCCACCAATCCGCGGAAACGCCGTAGATGGAAAGGTCGTTGCGGTGAATCAGCGGGCGTGGCCACGGCAGCCAGTAGGGGACGCGATTCTCATAGACAATGAAGCTCTGCCCAAAACTTCGCCTGAACCGCTTTTCCTTCAACCGAGGACCAACCAGACAATAGGTCGTCAAGAACAACGCGATGGCCAACTGATCTGGTGTCCAGGTCGGAACCGTCCAAAGGGTAAGCGTGAAGGCGACATAGATCGGTTGTCGCACAATGCGGAATAGTCCTATCGTCGGCATTAGCGGATACAACGGCGCCCGGCCGTTTGCGATCGCCCACCAACCTAGAAAGCCGGTTTGCAGCGTAAGGCCGGCATCCCAAATGGCCTTGAGCAATA
>Ga0208849_1001479_pt1 | contig 16214 bp, 13 predicted proteins | sample NGESurdeep072012_10_FD_184470 | JGI IMG/M metagenome (GOLD analysis project Ga0208849, IMG submission 184470) | Arctic peat soil microbial communities from Barrow, Alaska - NGEE Surface sample 53-3 deep-072012 (SPAdes) | ecosystem: Environmental > Terrestrial > Soil > Wetlands > Peat ...
CCTCGTAGAGGAGGCGCACGCCGACCAGCGTGTTGTTGAGGTCGAGGTTGAGCCGCGCCAGCCGCTTGGCGGGTTCGTACGCCAACAGGAATGCCGCAAGAAAAGAAAAAAATTCGCCCGGCGTCGCGCCGGTGTAGATGACGCGGTAACCGCCATACATGATGGCGAGCGCCACCGTGAACCCGGCGAAGATTTCCATCATCGGCGCCGCGCGATTGGCGACGCGCGCCATCTTGTTGGATTCGCTCTCGACGGAAGCGACGTTGACCGCGAGACGCCGGCGCATCTCGTCTTCGAGCCCGAAGGCCTTGACCATGCGCAAGCCCTGCAAGGCTTCTTGCATGGTCTCGATGATGCGCGTGCCGCCGGTGATCTGCGTGCGCGCGATACCGCGCACGCGCCGCACCATCCCGCGCAGCAGAATCATTGCCGGCGGCGCGACGACGAGGCCGGCGATCGACATGATCGGGTCCTGATAAACCATCACGAAGGTCAGCCCGATCAGCGACATCAGATCGCGGCCGACCGCGGTGATCAGCAAGTTGATTGTTTGGCTGACGGACGCTGCGCCGGTGGACAGACGGACGATGAATTCCGAAGAATGCCGGTCGGCGAAATAGCCGATGTCCTCCTGCAGCAACTTGTCGAACATGCGCTGTTGATTGTCGGCGACGATGCGGTTGCCGATCCAAGACAACCAGACGGCGGACCCGTAGGTGGCAAGCGCCTTGACCACGAAGATCGTCATCGCCAGCACGCCGAGCGCCACGATCTCGTGGTAGTTTTTGTTCACATAGGCCGCGTTGATCATGGTGCCGAGCAGGTACGCCGACAGCGCCGTGCAACAAGCGATAATCGCCATCATCGCCAGGGCGGAGGCGTAGCGCGGCCAGTGGCCGAGCGCCTCGTCGACAAGGAGCCGCCGCAGCAGCGGATAGGTCGGGTACTTGTCGGAGGATTCAGCCGGAAAAGATCTCATGCGCGATCCATTTTGCCCCGCTTCCGGTCATCGTCGGCGGGACCGGCAATCGTCGCCTTCCTTGCCCGGAAGTCGCGGAATGTTCAAGCAAAAATGACGGCTGTGGGAACCGCACAGGGGCCGCCGCAGCGGCGAACGCTGCGTTACGCGCGCGCCAATTGCCCGCGCGGGCTCGCCTGTCCGCCGCGCCGTTCGGCGAGGCGGCTTTCCCACGCAAGCGCGTCACCGACGATCTTTGCCAGATCGTCGAAACGCGGCTGCCATTGCAGTGCTTTGCGGATCTGCGCCGAGTCAGCGACGATTTGTGCCGGGTCGCCGGCCCGTCGCGGCGCCGTTTCGACTTTAAAATCGACACCCGATGCACGCTTGACCGCATCGATGACTTCGCGGACCGAGAAGCCGTGGCCGTAGCCGCAATTGAACGTCGCCGACGGCGCGCCGGCACGCAGATTGCGCAGCGCATCGCGATGCGCGAGCACGAGATCGCTGACGTGGATGTAATCGCGAATGCCGGTTCCATCCGGCGTCGGATAATCCGTGCCGAACACATCGATCTTCGAACGCAAGCCGAGCGCCGCCTCGACCGCGACTTTGATCAGATGCGTGGCGCCCGCCGTCGATTGTCCGGTCCTGGCTTGCGGATCGGCGCCGGCGACATTGAAATACCGCAGAATGACGTGGTTGAGACCATGCGCCGTGCTCGCATCGCGCAGCATGATCTCGGTCATCAGCTTCGACCAGCCGTAGGGCGAGATCGGCAGGGTCGGTGAATCCTCCCGCACCGGAATGTCGGTCGGGTTGCCGTAGACCGCGGCGGTCGAGGAAAAGATGAAATGACGCACGCCGCATTTCACCGCGCACTCGATCAAGGCGCGCGAGTTGACGGTGTTGTTGCGATAGTAGCCGAGCGGATCGCGCACCGAGTCGGGCACCACGATTGACGCCGCGAAATGAATGATCGCGTCAACGTTCTGCTCACGGATGATTGTCGTGACCAGTGCCTGATCGCCGGTCTCGCCGACCACAAGCGGCGTGCCGGGTGCGACGGCCCAATCGAAGCCGGTGGACAGATTGTCGAGCACGACCACGCGCTCGCCGGCATCGCGCAGCGCGTACACCATGTGACTGCCGATATAGCCGGCACCGCCGGTGACAAGGATCGTCATTGCGCTCGACCTGTGTTCGCGTCTCGCCCTACAGGGATTTGATGAATACGGCGTTATAGCCGGGTTTTGGGCTCACGCGAGCGGTGCGGCCGCGGCAAGCGCCCGGCGCGTCGCCCCAAAAACCTCATCCGCGCCGATCTCCGTCATGCAGCGATGATGGCCGAGCCGACAAACCGGCTTGTGGCAGGGCCGGCAGGTAAGCTCGATGTCCGCCTGGATGGTTGCCGCCAGCGGATTGAGCGGCGCCCAGTGCCACGGGCTGGTCGGCCCGAAAATGCCGATCGTGGGCGTGCCGAGCGCGGCTGCGACGTGGACGAGGCCGGAATCGTTCGATACGGCCGCCGATGCCGCGGCCAGCGCCAGGATCGCTTCACGCAGATCGGTGCCGGTCAGGTCGCGGGCGTCGGTGCCGGCCACGATGGTCTGCGCCAGTGGTTTTTCCGCCGGACCGCCCACGACCCAGACGGCGAACCCTTCGGCGAGAAGGCGGCGCGCGAGATTCGCATAGGCGGCGGCCGGCCAGCGTTTGGCAGGGCCGACGGCACCCGGGGCGAGTGCCACCGCGGGGTGCCGGGATGCCGCGAGCCCCCGCACGTTTCGCCAAGCAGCAAGCTCGGCGGCGGGAACTCTGAGTTCAGGCGCCGGCCATTCCGCAGGTATGTTGGTACCCGCAGGCAGCGCCAACGACGCGCACTCGTCGACCATGCGGGGCAATTTACCCCGTCCGAAGCGGACATCATTGAGGACGACGGCGCGTGCCTCGCCAAAAAGGCCGATCCGCTCCGGAATCCCAGCGAGAAAAGGGGCGAGGGCGGATTTCCATGTCTTCGGCATGATCAGGGCGGTGCCATAGCTCTCGTCCGTCAGGCGGCCGGCTAGCGTGCGGTGTTGGCTGAAGGCGAGCCGTTTGCGCGGCAAGTCGACGACGATGGCCCGGCGCACCCCGGGCATGTAGTCGGTCAGCGGCGCGCAAAGGGTGGTGGCAAGCATGTCAACGGGCCGGTGCGGAAACCGCTCGTTCAGGAGATTCACCACCGTATGGCAGCGCACGAAGTCGCCGATCCACATGTAGGGAACGATGAGGATGGGGCTGCGCGCAAATCCGCCATCGCCCGCAATGGAATTATGTGAATCCGATTTCATAATTATAATATGAACTTGTATTCATTTCATAGGTCGAGAAGGGGCTGATTTGCGATAGCCGTGCAGCTTGGGGCTGTCCAGGCGTTGATTGTCCAGAGTTGCCCGGAGCCCCGGAGTGCGGCAAAGGAGCGTCAGTCGGCGCAAAGCCGACGCCACATCAATCGGTTCGACGGCGTCGATGCTACTGGTTACCGGCGGGGCCGGGTTCATCGGATCCAATCTCGTTGCCAGCCTCAATGAGGCTGGGCGGAGCGATGTTGCCGTCAACGACAGTCTTGGCAATGACGGCAAATGGCGCAATCTCGGCAGCCGGCAGGTGGCCGATTTCGTGCCGCCGGCCGACCTGATGCGCTGGCTCGACGGCCGTAAACTCGACGCCGTCATGCATCTCGGCGCCATTTCGTCAACAACCGCGACCGACGGCGACGTCCTCATCGAATCCAATTTCCGGCTCTCGCTGCGCCTTCTCGACTGGTGCACCGCGACGGGTACGCCGTTCATCTACGCCTCATCGGCCGCGACCTACGGCGACGGCAGCCAGGGCTTCTCCGACGACTTTTCGCCCGCCGCGCTGAAGCGCCTCAAGCCGATGAACCTGTACGGTTGGAGCAAGCATCTGTTCGATCTCGCCGTGATCGAGCGCGCGGCCCGCGGCGAGAGGCTGCCGCCGCAATGGGCCGGGCTCAAGTTTTTCAACGTGTTCGGTCCCAACGAATACCACAAGGGCGAGATGATGAGTCTCGTCGCCAAACGCTTCGAGGACGCCAAGGCGGGAAAGCCGGTCCGGTTGTTCAAGTCGTACCGTCCCGGCATCGGCGACGGGGAGCAAAAGCGGGACTTCATCGGCGTCGACGACGCGGTCGCGGTGGTGCGCTGGCTGCTGGCCACGCCGGCAGTATCGGGCATATTCAACGTTGGCACCGGCGCGGCGCGCAGCTTTCGCGACTTGATCGCCGCAATGTTCGCAGCGCTCGGCCGCGAACCGGCGATCGAGTATATCGAGATGCCGGTCTCGATTCGCGACAGCTATCAGTATTTCACGCAAGCTGAGACCGCTAATCTGCGGCGGGCCGGCTATAATGCGTCGTTTGCGCCGCTCGAGGATACGGTGCGGCGTTATGTGATGCAGTATCTCGACCATGCGGACCGATACCGCTGAGCAGCCTTCCGGCGGGAACAGGGCAGCACGACATGTTCGACTTTGAGGAAACGCTCAAGCTTGTTGCGCAGCAGACCGTGCTTTGCGTCGGCGATATCATGCTCGATGACTTCGTCTACGGCGACGTGACGCGCATCTCGCCGGAGGCTCCGACGCCCGTGCTCGCAGTCCGGCATACTTCGACGGAAATCGGCGGCGCCGGCAATGTGGCGCGCAACATCGCCGCGCTCGGTGCACGCTGTATCTTTGTTGCACTGATCGGCAACGACGATGCCGGCTTGGCGCTGACCAATGCGTTGGCCAAGCTCGATGGCAATGTCGTGCCCGATCTCGCGGTCGACCCGCTGCGGCAGACGACGCGCAAAGTGCGCTATGTCTCGGAGCACCACTCGTCGCATCTGATGCGGGCCGATTGGGAAACGATCGGGCCGATCACGCCGCAGAGCGAAGCCGCGCTGATTGCCTACGCGGAAGCGGCATTGCCGCAAGTCAGCGCCGTGGTGCTGTCCGATTATGCCAAGGGTGTGCTCACCCCGCGCGTGATCCGCGCCGTGATCGATGGCGCCCGGCGGCTCGGCCTGCCGGTCGTGGTCGATCCAAAGGGGCACGACTACAGCGTTTATCGCGGCGCGACACTGATTACGCCGAACGCCAAGGAACTCGCCGCCGCGGTGCATCGTCCCGTCGGCAGCGAAGATGAGATTGCCGCCGCCGCCGCCGAACTGGTGCAATCGATCGGATGTGAAGCTGTGCTTGTCACGCGCAGCGAGCACGGCATGACGCTGCAGGCCGCCGGCGACAGCCCGGTCCATGTTCCGGCCTACCCGGTCAAGGTGCGTGACGTGTCCGGCGCCGGCGACACCGTCGCGGCGGTGATGACGGTGCTGCTGGCGGCGAAAACGCCGTTCGAGCCGTCGATGCGCGCCGCCAACGCCGCGGCTGCCGTTGTCGTCGGCAAACGCGGCACCGCCACTGTTTCGCTCGCCGAGCTGCGCCACCGCGTCCTGCCGGCGGCCTCGCTCGCGCCCGAAGACAAGATCGTGTTCGACTGGTCGCTGCTTGACGAGCGCCTTGCGGACTGGCGGCGCAGCGGGCTGCGCATCGGCTTCACCAACGGTTGCTTCGATCTGCTGCATCGCGGCCATGTCAGGCTGATGGCTGAAGCGCGCGCGGCCTGCGATGTGCTGGTTGTCGGCCTCAACAGTGACGCTTCCACGCGCCGCCTCAAGGGCAACGGCCGGCCGATCAATCCGGCCGAGAGCCGAGCCGACGTGCTCGCGGCACTGGAAGCGGTCGACCTCGTCGTCGTGTTCGAACAGGACACGCCGCTCGAACTGATCAAGCGCGTGCGGCCGAATGTTCTGATCAAAGGCGCCGACTACAAGCGCGAGGAGGTGGTCGGTCACGACGTGGTCGAAGCCACAGGAGGCCAGCTTGTCCTGGTCGATCTGGTGCCCGGCCACTCGACCACCAACATGGTCCGGCGCGCCGCGGAGCCTGCCTTGCCAGCCGGTAAGCCCGCGGCGTCGTAGTCTCGTGCCATGGCCACACCCTCCATGGAGCGTTCGATCTTTCCGGCGGACGTGGAAACCCGGCTCAAGGAAGAATTTTTTCACGGAGCGCGCGACGGCTTTTTTGTCGATGTGGGCGCCAACGAGCCGACCGATGGCTCGCAAACCTGGCATCTGGAAGAGCTCGGCTGGCGCGGCGTCGTCATTGAACCGCAGCCCCGACTTGCGCAGAAGCTCAAGGAACAGCGGCGCGCCGCGGTGTTCGCCTGCGCCTGCTCGTCGCCGCAGAATGCCGGCAAGATGCTGCCGTTTCAGACGGCTGGTATCTTTTCGTCGCTCAATCCGGATTTTTTCGTCGCCGGCATGCGCAAGGAAGAAATTATCGAAGTGCCGGTGCGCACGCTCGACGACATTCTTGTCGAGGCCACTGCGCCAAGTCCGATCGACCTGCTTGCGATCGATGTCGAAAGCCACGAAATCGATGTCCTGAACGGGCTAACGCTGACGCGATGGCGGCCGCGATTGATATTCATCGAAGACACCGTTCTGAATCTGCGGCTGCACCGGCTGTTGCGGTCGCGCGGTTACAAATGGTTGCGCCGAACGGGAATCAATTCGTGGTACGTGCCGGCCGCCTCGCCGCTCTCAGTCGGTCCGTGGGGACGCTGGCAGTTCTTCCGAAAGTATTATCTCGGCACGCCGTTCCGCAATTTGCGCGAATATAAGCGCCGCAAGCGCGAACAGTTCAGGGCCCGGTTGGGGCATAGCGCTCCGGGCACGGCTTCGTCAAAGGCAGGCTCGTGACCAATCTCATCTCCGTCATCGTGACGACCTACAATCGGCCAGACGCACTCGATGCCGTACTCCGCGCGCTGTCGCATCAAACGGATCGCGGGTTCGAGATCGTGGTCGCCGATGACGGATCGGGGCCTGAAACGGCGGTCGTCATCGAAAGTTGGACCACGCGGCTGCCCGTCCCGCTCAAGCACGTATGGCAGCAAAATCGTGGTTTTCGCGGCGCCGAGAGCCGCAACCGCGGCATCGGCGCGAGCTCCGGGCGCTACTGCATTTTCCTCGATGGCGATTGCTTGGCGCGCGCCGACTTTATCGCCACGCACAGAAGACTCGCCGAACCCGGATGGTTCGTCGCCGGCAATCGGATTCTGTTGTCTCGCGGCTTGACCGAAGCCGTGCTCGCCCAACGGCTGGAGGCGGAAACCTGGGATTTCGCAGCGTTTGTGCGTGAGCGCTTGCGTGGGGGAATCAACCGGCTGCTGCCGGCGCTGCAACTGCCGCTTGGGCCGTTGCGCGGGCTTTATGATCATGCCTGGGAAGGTGCGAAGACCTGCAACTTGGCGGTCGCACGCAGCGATCTCGATCGTATCGACGGCTTCGACACTTATTATACCGGTTGGGGCCTGGAAGACTCCGATCTTGTCGTCCGGCTGTTCCATGCGAGTGTGCGCCGTAAGGACGGCCGCTTTGCCACCGGCGTGCTGCATCTGTGGCATCCCGAGTCCGATCGGTCGGGCCTCGGGGACAATCAGTGCCGGCTTGACGAAGTGCTGGCGAGCGATCGCATCCGGGCGCTGCGCGGACTTTCGACGCTCGCTGAAGAGTCCGAGCGCACGCCGGCGGTCATGCAGTGAAATGGCAGGCGTTTCACTGACGAGGGTGCACCACGTACAGCACAGAGTTCTCGGCAATGCCGGCGCTGCGGAACGTCTCGGCGCCGAAATGCTCGATGCCAAGCTGTTCGACGCGCAGCCCGGCGGCTTCCAGCCGTTCGATAAAATCGCGTTTGCCGTATTGGCGGACGTGATCGCCGGCGCCGAAATACTTCCAGCGCAGTTCGGATGTGTCCATGCTGGTATCTTCGTGCGTCTCGTCGAGGCCGACCACGAGTGGGACCAGCACAATCGCGAATCCGTCCGGTTTGAGCACCCGCTGTAATTCACGCATCGCCTTGCGATCGTCCGGGATGTGCTCGAGGATGTGAGAGCATAAAACGATATCGAGGGAGCCGTCCGCGTAGTCCGCCATGTCGGTCATGTCGACGCATTCGTCCACGGTCTTGCGCGTCAAGTCGGCGCTGCGATAGGCGATGAACGGATAGCTTTTCAGCTTCTTGCGAAGGGCGTCGCCCGGAGCAAATTCGAGCAGGCGATAAGTGCGATTGCGGTCGAAATTGCGAAACGCACGCTCGAGATAGATTGCCGTCAGGCGGTCGCGGTCGAAGGCGTCGCAGCGCGGGCAGGTGAAGGCCTCAAGATTCAGCGTCTCCATCGATTCGGCCGGATGGATCGGCTGATAGATTTTGACATCACGCCGGTATGACTTCCACATCGGCCGGAACGCGCGTAGCCCGACGCCGCAGACTGGGCATTGATACTTGGTTCCGAGATAGCGCGGCAGCTTGATGGCGCGCTTGAGCACTTTGCCGTGCTTGCGCACGGTGTCGTAAATCAGGCTCTGGCGATACAGTTTGTAGGCAGGCGTGGATTTGATCGACTCAAACATGCGGTTCCCTCGTCCCTGCCGCCTGGGTCTCTGCCGCGCCCTATCGTGAATGACGGGCATTTTGTCAATCGGTCCGCCTTGGTCCCGAGAAATCGCGCGAAATAGGGCCGGCATGTTAATCCCGCACTGGACCGCTATAATTGGCCGCTATAATTGGCGGCTATAACTTGGCCGCACGCAGCTCGCACGGTTCCTAGCCTGCATGATCGCAATGACTAATCTCCGCATTCGGGCGCTCGACGCGAGAGCGTTGCAGTCGCTTGCCGACTGGCTCGCCGTCGGTGTCGCGGTTTCGCTGCCATGGTCGACGTCGGCGACCGGAATCCTGATTGTGCTCTGGTTGTTCGCCGTACTGCCGTCGCTGGATATTGCCGCGATCAAGCGTGAGCTGTTGAGCCCTGCGGGCGGGCTGCCGTTTGTGCTGTGGGCGCTCGCCACTCTCGGCCTGTTCTGGGCAGACGTGAGCTGGAGCGAGCGGCTCGGCGGCTATACGCCCTTCCATCGTTTGCTGGTCATTCCCCTCTTGCTGGCGCAGTTCCGCCGCTCCGGACACGGCATGCGCGTGCTGGTCGGCTTTTTTGCTTCGGTCACGGCCGTGCTGCTGCTGTCTTTCCTGCTGGTACTCTTCCCCGGTCTGCCGTGGCGTGCCAGCGAGTACGGCGTTCCGGTCAAGGATTACATCCTGCAAAGCGGCAACTTTCTGATCTGTGCCTTCGTGCTGTTGGAATTGGCGATCGACGACAGCCGAGTCGGCCGTTGGCGTTCCGTCGCAGTGTTCGTCGCGTTGGCGGTGCTGTTTCTCGCCAACATCACTTTTGTGGCGACCGGGCGGACGGCGCTGCTGGTCGCGCCGGCGCTGGTGCTGTTGCTTGGCTGGCGGAAATTTCGTTGGAAGGGTCTGGTCGGCGCCGCGCTGCTGTATTGCGTCGTTGGCGGCGCGGCGGCGCTCGAATCGCCTTATCTGAACGCGAGGTTGACCACATCGGTCAATGAAATGCGCGCTTTCGAGAAGAGCAATGCTTTGAACTCGACGAGTCTGCATCTGCAGTTTCTCAAAGAGTCGCTGTCGTTTGTCGCCAGCGCGCCGATCATCGGCCACGGCACCGGCTCGATCGCCGCGCAGTTCCGCAAGGCGGCGGCGGGCAAGACCGGCGCCGCGGGAGTCGCCTCCGTCAATCCGCACGACCAGATTCTCGCGATCGGCATTCAGCTTGGCGCCGTTGGCATCGCCGCGCTGATCGCCATGTGGGCGGCGCACTTCATGCTGTTTCGCGGCGTCGGCTTGACCGCCTGGATCGGTATGGTCGTCGTCGTGCAGAACGTGGTGTCGTCCCTGGTCAATTCGCATTTGTTCGATTTCACGCAGGCTTGGCTCTACATTTTCGGCGTCGGCGTAGCCGGCGGCATGGCGCTGCGTGAGCGCGATTTTCGAAACGCCGCGCGGGCGGAACATCATGAATCCGATCCGGCTACCGCCTGAACCCCGCGTACTTGTCGTGGCGCTGCGGCGGCTCGGCGACGTGCTGCTGACCACTCCGCTCATTCGCAGCGTCAAACTGGCCTATCCGACCGCCGCGATCGAGGCACTGGTGTTTGCCGGTACCGAGGGAATTCTGTCGGGCAATCCCGACCTTGCCGGCGTTCTGACAATGCCGGAACGGCAAAGTCCGCGCGATTCCTTCGCGCTGCTGCGGCGGATTTGGCGCCGCTACGACCTCGCACTGACGACGCAGACCGGTGACCGTCCGACTTTTTTGGCGTGGCTCGGCGGCAGGCAGTCGGCCGGGCCGCTCGATGCCAACCGGCTATCGGCTACGCTCAAGCGACTGGCGCTGGGCCGATCCTACACGAGCGATAGAGATCAGCACCGCATCGTCGACCTGTTGCGGCTGACCGAACAACTCGGAATACCCGCCTGTGCCGAAGTCGTGTGTCCGCAGGGCAGCGTGCGCACCGGCCTGTTGCCGGCACAGCCCTACGCGGTCGTGCATGCCGCACCGAAGTACCGCTACAAACAATGGTCAGCCGATGGCTGGCGCAAGCTCGCCGGCGCGTTGCGTCAGCGCGGATTGGTCGTGGCCGCCATCGGGGCCGCAAGCGATCGCCCGTATCTTGACGATGTGTGGCGCGACGGCGGTGTCACGCGTCTCGACGGCGCGCTGTCGTGGCCGGAGCTTTCAGCGCTGATCCGCAGCGCGCGCGTCTATACCGGGCCGGACACCTCGGTCACTCACCTGGCAGCGGCCACGGGGACGCCGGTCGTGGCGCTCTATGGCCCGACGGACCCGCGTATCTGGGGGCCGTGGCCGGTGGGCGGGCTCGACCGGCCGTGGGATGCGGCGGGAACGATCCAGCAGCGGGGCAACGTCTGGCTGGTGCAGAATCCCCTCCCGTGCCTGCCCTGCCAGTTGGAGGGCTGCGAACGCCGGCTCGACAGCCATAGTCAATGCCTCGACGAGCTTTCGGCGCTGCAAGTGGTTACGGCGGTGGATCGTGCACTTGCGGTGCGTCAGGCGGCGTGAGGCCGATAAGAGCATTTTCCTGAAAAGTGGCCACCGGTTTTCCGAAGAAAAGGCGGCCAAATCTATAAAACTAAAGCGCCTCCCGATTCAGCATAATCGGGAAGCGCTTTAGGCAATCGTTGATGCGGGCCGCCTAGAATCCCGGATCGCGGTCTCACATCACAGTGCCGCCACGAAATGCTGGGCATCTGGCGGCCGGATGGGATGAGCAAAAGCTTGGTTTTCCGCAGCGATTTTCAAACGGTCGAGCGTACGGCGTAATGGCCATTATGACGGTACAGCGGCTGGTCGCGGCGTCGTTGGCATGCGTTCTTGGCTTGACCCTGAGCGCCTGCGGCTCCACTTCCGACTTTGTCGCCGATAGTTGGCCGCACTTTGCCGGCGGCGAGCCTAGTGACGTGCCGCCGCGGCCGGGCGCTCCCGGCTATGCGGCCTTCATCGCGCATGGACAGGCAGCACAGGGTGCAAATGCCCAGACCGGAGCGACGCAGACCCCGCCAGGCGGCGTGACGCCTGAATTCGCCGCTCGGCAGCCCGGCGGCGACGCCCGGCAGGCTCCGACAGGCACCCCCGCAACGGTTCCGGCGCAAAACCCAGCCAGCGCCGGACCAAGGCCGGGGATGCCGGATCAGAATGTCGGGCAGGGCGGTCTGTATTAGTCTAGACCGCTTCCCGATTACGCTGAATCGGGAAGCGCTCTAGTTTTATAGATTTGGTCGCATTTTCTTCGGAAAACCGGTGGCCACTTTTCCGGAAAATGCTCTAACCGCCGCCAATCCCGGTTACGCCACGCCTGCGCGCAACAGATCGTGCAGATGGACGATGCCGACCGGGCGGTTGGCTTCAACGACGATGAACGCGGTGATTTTCGACGAATTCAAAAGCTGCAACGCCTCGCCGGCTAATTGATCGGGCCGGACGGTCTTCGGCGAGCTGGTCATGACCTCGTCAACGGGCGCCTGCAACAACCCGGCGCGCATGTGGCGGCGCAGATCGCCGTCGGTAATGACGCCGGCCAGCTTGCCGTCCCGCTCGACCACGGCGACGCAACCGAAGCTCTTTGCCGACATTTCGACAATTGCGTCGGCCATCAGCGCGCCGCGTTTGATCAGCGGCAAGGCGGCGCCTGTATGCATCACGTCGCGGACGAATTTCAATGCGGCGCCGAGCTGGCCGCGCGGATGAAAGATGCCGAAGTCGATCGCGGTGAAGCCGCGGCTTTCGAGCAGCGCGATGGCGAGCGCATCGCCGAGCGCAAGCTGCATCAGCGAGGATGTGGTGGGTGCGAGGTTGTGCGGGCAGGCTTCGCGCGCGGCCGGCAACGACAGCACGATATCGGCGGCCTTGCCGAGCGTGCTCTCGGCGTTGACCGTTACCGCGATGAGCGCGATGCGGAATCGCCGCGAATAGTTGATCAGGTCCTTGAGTTCCTCGGTCTCGCCGGACCACGACAGCGCCAGCATGACATCGTCGGACGTGATCATGCCGAGGTCGCCATGGCTGGCGTCGGCGGCGTGGACGAAAAATGCGGGTGTTCCTGTCGAGGCGAGAGTGGCCGCGATCTTGCGCGCGATATGGCCGGACTTGCCCATGCCGGTGACGATCACACGCCCGCGGGCGCTGCGGATTTTCTCGACGGCAGCGACGAACGCTACGCCGAGCGCGTTGCACATCGCGGCTGCCAGCGCGGCGATGCCCTCGCGCTCGGCATCGAGCGTGCGCAGCGCCGAGGTGATGAACGCACTCGTCTCAGGCGAATTCATCGTCTCGCGTTGCTCCGAGCGAACTCGTTCCAAATAATCCCCCTGCGGCCTTACTGTCCCCAAGCCTTGAAGGCTTCGGCGAAGGCGCGTTCGCCCGGCGGGCCTTTCTCCAACGTCAGGATGGCGCGGCTGTTGTTATTGTAGACGATGAGCACGTCGAACCACGCCCGTTCCTTGAGCAGTTGAAGATTGCGCTGCATATCGTCGTCAGCAGAGTTCAGTCCGATCAGAAAGAAACCGTTCGTCACTTTGACCGCGAGGCCGGCGAGCGGCATGCCGCGAACTTCCTCGGAATCCTTCATCAGAATTCCCGGCACGTTGGCAATGCCGCCGCCCGGAAAGTCCGGGGGCAGATTGAACATGACTTCGATCGTATGACTGGCGGGCAGTGCCTTGTCGGTATTGCGCCGGAGCGACCAGGTGACATTCATGTGCCGCTCGGGAATTGCGATATCGGCACGGACCACGAGTTCCGGCGCCAAGCCCGGCCCGGGCGACACCGTTTCGGTGCGCCAAACCACGGAGCCGGCGAAGCGCTTGCCTTGAGGATCGTTGGAGTCAGCTTCGTAGAGCACGGCGCGCTGCGCCACGGCCGGACCCTGAAGCGTGCCGCCGCCAGCAGCGGGCGCCTGTCCCGGAAGCGGTTCCTCGGGAACTCGCCCATTGAATTTTATTTGCGGGGCCGGCGTCTGCGCCGTTTGCGGTGACGGAGCGGGCTTGGACGGCCGTAGCAAGTAATAGAAACCCACGAGTTGTGGCCGGAATTCCCAACCGGCCCCGGCGATGCCGAGCACGATCAGCAAAATCACCATGCCCTTGATGAGACCGCCATACGAGCGCGGCGGGCGAGGCTCGTACTCGTCTTCGTCGCTTTCGTAGTGCTGCGGAGGCTGTTGCCGCATCGATCGCGGCGCCGCCATCGGCGGCTCTTCCGCCACCTCGTCGTAGTCCGGCTCGAGGCTGTGCAGCGGAAGCTCTTCGTGTTCCGCCGGCTCCAACGGTTCGTCGTCATATCGGGGGTCGATCCGCTCATGCGCGGGAGGCGGTTCGGAGAAATCCTGCTCCGGCTGCGGCCGCTGCCGCGATACGGGCACATAGGAGTCGCGGGTGTCGCGCGCCGTTTGCGCCGCCTTGGCGGTTGCCGCGCCCAGCCCGTCCGCCTCCTTCACGACGCTGCGGAAGCCGCTGACCGCCCCGTGCGATAGCGATGTCGTGCGGGCGCCAAGGATACGGCTGCGTGCGCTCGGTTTGGCCGGCGCGTCTGCACCTTCGGCTTTCGCCGCCTCATGCAGGGGCTGGTCGCCGGGCGGTTGCGGCGCAAACGCGTCCGGTCGCGCGGGAGGCGGCAAGTCTGCCGCTGTGGAATTGGTGCGCTCACGCCGCGGTTCCATCGGCGGATCGGGTGGCGTCCTGGTTCTGGTCTCGGCGAGCGGCTGACGCGGCGTCGGCCGCGACTCGAACCGCGGCTCGGCGCGTGGCGGAGTACGCGGCTCGGCCAGCGCCCTGCGCGCCGCCTCGCCCTCCACCTTGCGGATCGCTTCTTCGAGCGCGAGCCGCTCTTTGGTGATGTCCGATTCCGATAGCGCCGGTTCGACCGAACGCAATTGCGCGACCAGGGCGGAACGCGCCCGTTCGTATAGCGCGCGACGCGCCTCGCCGGTATTCTTGGCAAGGCCGTCCACGGCTCGCGCAATCAGCGGGTGATAGTCGGTCATGTGTCCAGGTTACACTGGGCTCCGGTCAATTTCATCCAGTCAGCCTTCAAACGGATTGTGCATCAGGATTGTATCCTCGCGCTCGGGGCTGGTCGACAGAACGGCCGCCGAGCAGCCGACCAATTCCTCGATGCGGCGCACATATTTGATGGCTTGCGCGGGCAGTTGCGCCCAAGAGCGCGCCCCAGCCGTTTGCTCGCGCCAACCGGCGACCGTCTCGTAGATCGGTTCGACCTTGGCCTGGACATGTTCTCCGGCCGGCAGATAGTCGATCTCGCGGCCGTCAAGGCGATAGCCGATGCAGACCTTGATCTCCTCGAAGCCGTCGAGAATGTCGAGTTTGGTGAGCGCCAGGCCGTGGATGCCGCAGATGCGCACGGTCTGGCGGACCAGCACCGCGTCGAACCAGCCGCAGCGCCGCGGCCGGCCGGTGACGACGCCGAATTCCCGGCCGCGCTCGCCGAGCGTGCGGCCGATCTCGTTTGTCTGCTCGGTCGGGAACGGGCCCTCGCCGACGCGCGTCGTGTAGGCCTTGCAAATGCCGAGCACGTAACCGATCGCGCCGGGACCGAGCCCTGATCCGGTCGCCGCCTGCGCGGCCACCGTGTTGGACGAAGTGACGAACGGGTAGGTGCCATGATCGACGTCAAGCAGCGCGCCCTGCGCGCCTTCGAACAGAATGCGCTTGCCGTCGCGGCGATGCTGATCGAGCATCGACCACACTGAATCCATAAACGGCAACACGGCGGGCGCGACGGCATCGAGTTCCTTGCGCACCTGCAGCGGGTCGATCGGATCGATCCCGAGGCCTTTGCGCAGCGCGTTATGATGGGTGAGCAGGCGTTCGATCTTGCGCTCGAGCGTCGCGCCGTCGGCAAGATCCATCAGCCGGATCGCGCGGCGGCCTACCTTGTCCTCGTAGGCCGGGCCGATGCCGCGCCGTGTCGTGCCGATGCGCAAAGCCGCGCTCGCCGATTCTTCGCGGATGGCATCCAGCTCGCGGTGCAGCGGCAGAATCAGCGTCACGTTCTCGGCAATGCGCAGATTGTCGGGACTGACCGCGACGCCCTGCTTCTTCAGCGTGGCGATCTCATTGAGCAGGGCCTGCGGATCGAGCACGACGCCGTTGCCGATGACCGACAATTTCCCGGGCCGCACCACGCCCGAAGGCAAGAGCGACAGCTTATAGGTGACGCCGTTGATGACCAGCGTGTGGCCGGCATTATGGCCGCCCTGAAAGCGGACCACGATATCGGCCTGCTCGGACAGCCAATCGACGATCTTGCCTTTGCCTTCGTCACCCCACTGGGAGCCGACCACGACAACATTTGCCATGAGGTGTTTGTCCCCAACAGCCTGCTTGGTGTTTGCTTGTATCGGATGCCGGCAGCCGCCGATTGCCACCGCCCGCCCCCGATAATAGATGCCGCCGCTCGAAGCAAGCTTGAGTCGGCGGCCAACGTGACTCTAGCATACTGCAAATCATTGGTTTTAAGGCAAATTTGGGCGAGATCAGGCCGGTTCGGAAGAATTTGGCGACGCGGGTCAGATTAGCCTCCCATCGGGCTGTTTGTCGCAGGTTCCATTCAGGCCCTATCATGCGATCGCGGGGCTGGCGGCGCGCGGGCGTGGGCGCTAGTTCCTGGCGCGGAAATTCGGTGCGGCCGGGACACTGCATCATGGCATTGGCACAACAGGGCGGCACGCACCGGAGCGGCGGTTGGCTGTTCGACCAG
>Ga0208849_1001480_pt1 | contig 16211 bp, 20 predicted proteins | sample NGESurdeep072012_10_FD_184470 | JGI IMG/M metagenome (GOLD analysis project Ga0208849, IMG submission 184470) | Arctic peat soil microbial communities from Barrow, Alaska - NGEE Surface sample 53-3 deep-072012 (SPAdes) | ecosystem: Environmental > Terrestrial > Soil > Wetlands > Peat ...
CGGGCATCATGGAATTGCCGGAAGTGCGGCGCTTTCTCGATTCCCATTATGTGGTGGTGAATGTCGATGTCGGCCGCTTCGATCGCAATCTGCAGATACCGGCGCACTTCGGGTTCGCGGCCCGGCTCGCGGGCCTGCCCGCGGTGCTGATCGCCGAGCCGGGCGCCGCGCTCGTCAATACCGGCCACACCGACGCGCTGCTCGGTGCGGGACAGATGCAGCCCCAAGCCGTTGTCGACTGGTTGGCGTCCTGGGCGAGATAATTTTTTGCGGGAACCGCTAATCCATCGCGGCGGAGGCAAGCGTCTGTTTCGCCGTGCCGGAATCCTGCGGGGCGATCACCCGGTCGATCACCTGGATCACGCCGTTGGATTGATAGATGTCGTAGATGGCGATGTCGGCCACATCGCCCTTTTCGTCCATCAGCACGATGTTGGTGGGACCGTTCAGGGTAGCGGTGATGGTGCCGCCTTCCACGGTCTTCAGCTTCGCTTCGCCGCCGCTTTCGCCGATGCGCTTCAGCAGCGTCTGCGAATCCAGCCGGCCGGGGACGATCAGATAGCGCATGGCGCGTGCAAGCCGGGTGCGATGAGCGGGATCGAACAGGGCGGCGCGCGCCGTCGGCGACAAGGCCTCGAAAGCGGCGTCGGTGGGCGCAAAGACCGTAAATGTACCTTTGCTCTTGAGCAGGTCCGCAACCCCGCCGGCCTTCAGCGCGGCCGCCAGTTTGGTGTGTTCCGGCGAGCGGCTCGCGTTGTCGAGGATGTTGTCGTTCGCCAGCATCGCCTGCCCGGCCACCATCGGATTGGCAACGTCGCTGACGGGCGCGGTCGCGACACTGTCTGCGGGTCCGACGTTGGTGACGGCGCCGGCGCCGGCCCCCAATGCAAGGGCCGTGGCGATCGCGGCGATAATGACATGCTGCATGGTCGATATCCCACCCTGGCGAGGCGGCAATTCCCGCGTCGCCTCCAATCCTCTTAAGTCCCGGAACGGCGGGGCGTTCCGCGTCGCCGCAAATATCCTGCACCCGTTGCGTTTACGCGCGGCAAGAGGCGGCGGACGCCGGCGAGAGCCTTTGTCATTTGATGGGATTCGGCGCGAAATTCTGTGTACGGAACTACCCGCAGGCCCGCGCGACGACGCCGCGAAGAAAGCTTTCGCAGGCTTCGATCTGGGACAGTTCGACGAACTCGTCGGCCCGGTGTGCCTGGTCGATCGAGCCGGGGCCGCACACCACTGCCGGGATTCCCGCCTCCTGAAACAGGCCCGCTTCGGTGCCGTAAGCCACCGTGCCCACGGCATTGAGGCCGGTGATTTCGCAGGCGAGCGCGATGGCGGGCGAGTCCGCATCGAGTCTCAGGCCCGGATAGAGACTCGCGATTGCGGTTTCCAGCCGCGACTGGGACGCGCGGGCGCGATACTTCGGCAGGATGGTGCGCTCGGCTTCCTCGCAGGCGCGCGAAACGATCGCTTTCGCATCGCGCTCGGGCAGCGAACGGCACTCCCAGCGCACCACGGCCTCGCGCGCGAGAATGTTCACCGCCGTTCCGCCGGAGATCATGGTGGCCTGCACGGTGGTATGGGGCGGGTCGAAGCTCGAATCCGAATCGCTTTTCAGGTCCTGGCCGAAGGCTTCCAGCAGCGCCACAAATTCGCCCGCCATCATCACCGCGTTGGCGCCCTTGTCGGGAGCGCTGGAATGGCCTTCCTGGCCGAGGCAGCGCGTGCGCATGCCGGCGCCGCCCTTGTGCGCGCCCACCACCCGCATCCCGGTTGGTTCGCCGATGATGGCAAGCGCGGGGCGGATTCCTGCCGCCGCCATGTCGGCAAGCAGGCTGCCGACGCCGGCGCAACCCACTTCCTCGTCGTAGGAAAAGGCAAAATGGATCGGCCGCCTGAGCGGCGATGCCGCGATCTCCGGCGCCAGCGAAAGAGCTGCCGCGATGAAGCTTTTCATGTCGGCGGTGCCGCGGCCGAAGAGCTTGCCGTCGCGAATCTCCGGGCGGAACGGATCGGTGGTCCAGTCCTGCTCGTCCACCGGCACGACATCGGTGTGTCCCGACAGCACAGTGCCGCCGGCGCAATCGGGGCCTAGGGTGGCGAACAAATTGGCCTTGGCGCCGCCGGCATCGAAGGTGCGCCGGCAGCGCGCCCCCTCGCTCTGCAGAATCGCCTCGGCCAGATCGATCAGCGCCAGATTGGAATTGCGGCTCGTGGTGTCGAGGGCGACGAGTCTTTTGGCAAGCGACACCGCATCGTGGCCGGCCGGCATTGGCGCATCAGCCGTCGAAGGTGGAGGTGGGGTTGCCGATGACGCTGAGGAATTCGCGCCGCGTCAGCGGATTCTTGCGGAATTCGCCATGCATGGCCGAGGTGACCATGGTGACGCCCGGCTTGTGGACGCCGCGCGTGGTCATGCATTGATGCGCCGCCTCGATCACCACCGCCACGCCTTTGGGCTCCAGCACTTTCTGGATGCAGTTGGCGATCTGCGCGTTCATCTTCTCCTGCACCTGCAGCCGGCGCGCGAAGGTCTCCACCACGCGGGCGAGCTTGGAAATGCCCACCACCTTGTTGCGCGGCAGATAGCCCACATGCACCCGCCCGATAATGGGCGCCATGTGATGCTCGCAATGCGATTCGAAGCGGATGTCCTTCAGCACCACCATGTCGTCGTACCCATCGACTTCCTCGAAGGTGCGGCGAAGATATTCCTCGGGGTCTTCCCGGTAGCCGGAGAACCAGTCCTCGAAGGCGCGTACGACGCGCATCGGCGTCTCGCGCAAACCTTCGCGCTGCGGATCGTCCCCCGTCCAGCGCAGAAGCGTGCGAATCGCCTCTTCCGCTTCGGCCCGCGAAGGCGGCGGCGACGGTTGCGCGCCACGCGCGAGACGCACGGGTCTCTTCGAGGATTCGGACATGAAAAAATCCCGTTCGGCAGTTGGCCCGCCGTTTAATCCCGAACCCGCAAGCCGGACCGGCCCCACAGATGCGAAACGCGCGGCTCAGTGCACTTGGCGGCGTTCGTGAGGGCTTTCAAGGAGGAAATTGGGAATATCGATCTCGAAGGCTTCCCCCGAAGCCGCGCGCATCTGATAGCGCCCAACCATGGCGCCGGATGCCGTCGGGAGCGGACATCCGCTGGTATATTCGAAGGCCTGGCCGGGCTCGAGCACGGGCTGTGCGCCGACGACACCGGGCCCGCGCACTTCCTGCACGCGGCCCGCGCCGTCGCTGATGTGCCAATACCGCGACATGAGCTGGACCGTTTCCCGCCCCTGGTTCTCGATGACGATCGTGTAGGCCCAGAGAAAACGGTTTTCGTCCGGATCCGATTGGTCGTCGAGAAAGGCAGGCCTCACCGCCACGCGAATATCCCGTGTCGTGCGTTCGTAGGGAGCGGCGCGGCGTTCTGCTGTCCGGAACGGCCGGCCTGTTGTGCCTTCCTGCATGAAGGGATTATCGCCCGCTTTCGCCCGCCTTCGCAAGCGGGTGCGCAATCATGGTGAACGGGAGCCGTCGGGCGGCTCGACTTTCACCTTCGTCTTCACGGAATTGGCGATGAAGCATTGCGCGTGCGACTTGTGATGAATCGCGTCGAGAGCGGCGCCCTCGACCGTTACGCCCGGCGCGAAACGCACCCGCGGACGCAAGATCACATTCGCCATCCAGAATTTGCCGTCCGAGCTTTTCTCCAGCGTTCCCGAGGCGTCGTCGTCATAGGCGTCAACGGTGAGGCGGCTGCGCGCGCAAATCGCCAGAAACGTCAGCATGTGGCAACTCGAAAGCGACGCCACGTAAGCCTCTTCGGGATCGACACGCCCGGCATCGCCCTTGAAGGCCGGCGCGGCCGAGGCCGCGAGCCTGATCGCGCCGCCCTTGAACACGATCTCGTGCGCGCGGTTGTAGCTGTCATAGGCAAAATCCGCGCTGGCGCGCTTCCACTGGATCGTCGCGCGGTGTTCCGACATGCGTTCTCCTTCAAACAAGGGCAAGAGGCCGGGCGAGATCGTCGCAAAGATCGGCGGATCTGGCCGGCTTGACGGCGAGCGTACGCGCGCGCCAGTCGCCGGGCTTCTTGTTTGTTGCCATGTTCCCCTCTTGCAGCGGCTTGCCCGTCCGGGTCAAGCCGCACTAGGCTCGCCGGGTGCGCATTTCGCCGCGCGCGCGAAATTCGCCGGAAGGACTTGCATGAACACAATCGGCCATCATGCCGCGCTCATCTATGTGATGGTGGTTGTCTCGGCTGCCGACGGCAACATGAGCGAAGTGGAATTGCGCACGATCGGCGAGATTACGAAGCGGCTTCCGGTGTTCCGCGATTTCGACGAGCATCGTCTGCTGGCGGCGTCGCAGGAATGCGCCGCGATCCTGGCGGAAGACGAAGGCCTCGAGGCCGTGCTTGGCCTTGTTGCAAACGTCCTGCCGGAGCATTTGCGGGAAACCGCCTATTGGCTCGCGCTGGAAGTCGCACTTATCGATTCGCGAATCATGCTCGAGGAAATTCGGGTTCTCGATCTTATCCGTCATGCGCTCGACATCGAGCGTCTTGTGGCCGCGGCGCTGGAGCGGGCAGCGCGGGCCCGATATCAGATCGCGTGATCCCGTAGAAGGCTGCGCGTGCTTTCATGAAGCGGCTCATGCTGTTGCGCCACGCGAAATCGGCCCATGACGACGCCGTGGCCGACAAGGGTCGCCCGCTTGACGCGCGCGGCCGCAATGACGCGGTACGCGTGGGCGGCGACATGCATCGCAAGCATTATCTGCCCGAGCTCGTATTGTGCTCTCCCGCCAAACGCACGGTCGAAACCTGGCAGTTGCTGGCGCCGGAACTGGCAGCGCCGGCGGCGGTCCAATTCCCCGACCGGCTCTACCTGGCTTCCGACGCAATGATCGTCACGCTGGTGCGCGCCGTCGATGACGCGGTTTCGGTGCTGCTCGTCATCGGGCACAATCCGGGCCTGGAACGATGCGTGCGGACGCTTGTCCGGGAGCCCACCAGCGCCATGGAACGCAGATTGGCCACCATAGCGGACATCAGTTTCGCAACCTGCTCGCTCGCGGTGCTGGATTTCGATGTCGAAGTCTGGAGCCACGCCGGCGCTGCCGGCGGAGCGCTGGTCGACCTCGTACGGCCAAAGGATCTGCACGCGTAGTCTTCAGCGCGCCGCACTGCGCTGCACAACCGCAAGTTTGCGCCAGCCAAAGGCGGTTTCGGGAACCGGATCCCCCATCATCCTCGTCGTTCGCTCGCCGATGATCCTGCCGCCCATGGCTTCATAGAAATACCGCGCGGGATTGGAGGCGTGGGCCCAGATCACGCAGGACGAGAAGCCGCGCGCACGAAGCGCGACGAACGAGCCGGCGAGCAGCGAGCGGCCGACGCCGCATCCGAAATGCGCGGGATCGACATAGAGCGTATAAACCTCGCCGTCGAAACCCAACTCCCTGTCGCGTGCCGGACCGAGGCTGGCCATCCCGACGGCACCGCATTGCGGAGCCTCCGCGACAAGCACCTGTTCGCGGCCATTCGCCTTGATCGCCGCGCGCCAGCGGGCGGTCTGGCCCTTCGGTGTCATTGCACAGAGAAGCTGCTTGGAAAGAATCGCGGGATACGTGTCCTGCCAGGCCTCGATGTAGATGCGCGCGATGGCTGCGGCATCTTCAGGCTTCGCCAATCTCACCGAGGCAATAAGACCGTCCATGCGCCAAGCTTGACCGAATCCCGCGGCACTCGGCAAGCGTTTAGTGATGCCCGACTTTGCGCGTCACAGGCCGCACGGAAACAGGTATTTCATCGAGCAGTTTTTGAGCCCCAGGCTCCGCAAACTCCGTCTCGAACACAAGAATGCACCGCGATTCCACTTCACGCGCAGACGAAAGATCTCGTCTGCGCGCATATCGAGCGTCTCTGGGGCCATGCGGTCGAACTCGTCGAAATCGCCGAGGAGGACCGGACGGCCCCGGCGGATTGAGGCCGTCCGGTCCTTTCTCCGCGTGTCACGAAACGTGTCTCGGGGCGATTACCACGACCTGCTCGATGGCGGGCGGCGCGGCGGTTAGCGTGACGGGCTGCGCTGCCGGCTGTACCTGCGACGTGGCCAGCGAGGTGTAGAGCAGCAGGGCCGACGCGGCGATAACAGCACCCATCAGCAGGTTGCTGCCGAACGATTCGCCATTGATGGACTGGGTTGACATGGCTGCCTCTCCTTATTGGCAGTGGCTAGTATGAAGTGCCATCTAGCGACTGCGGGAGAGACATAAGCCCGACTTACTACAAAGCAACTTATGACAGCCATGCGGCCCGCGAATGGCTCGAAACCTTGTAAGTGCGCCCCCGAGCCCAGTTTTGGACCCTGCGGAACCTGGACGGCTTCTAATCCGTCCAGACCAAAAGCCGGCGCCGTTCCTTGTCGGTGAACTCGCCCAGGATAATAAGAATGAAATCGACACAGGCCCATATCCCCAGGCCCCCCACCGTCAAAAGCTGAAGGACGCCAGTTCCGATCTTTCCGACGTAAAAACGGTGAATGCCGAAGAGGCCGAAGAAGAAGCACAAAAGCAGCGCGACCAACCGGCTTTTCGGGCTGGCACCGGCGGGCCGCGTGCCCGTGGGGGCACCGCACCTGGGACAGGCGTTGGCCAGGGTAGAGATGATCGTGCCGCAGCCCCTGCAATATTGTTCGTTGGCGCCCGCCGCGCGGCGTTCGGGCGCACCCGGTTCATTTGCTGCCATGGTCATCGCTTCTCTCTCCACTCCATCGAAATTGTTCGCATTCGTCGACAAGGTCGCCTGCAAAGCTGCAGTCCCGGCATTCGGGTGACATGGGGATACTCCTACCGACAATGGGGACCCACAATCCCCATTATTATGAAGGCGCAATGGCAGGCGGCCGAGATTGTCCATAATGATAGACTGGAAATACGACAGCCATTTTGCGCGGCGGGCGGCATTGAGAGCACCTTCCGTCCGGCGACGATTATCCGACGGTCTGATTGCGTCATACCAAAATCTGCACCAAGCAACTGTTCAACTTGGCCGACAAAAGGCTTCTTTAGGATGCGAACGTCTCTTGAAATGCAATCTGCCTGGACCCAGCACTGGAATGAAGGTCACGCCGAAAGCTTACCCAAAGATCGTGCCGCGGGCCGTCTCGGGGCACTGGATTCCGCATGGGGAAAGTTCTTCTCGGGAATTCCCGACAGAGCCAAGCTACTTGATCTCGCAACAGGCGGTGGCGATGTCATTCGCAGGGCAATTGCCCTTGGTCGGGATTTCAACATTACGGGTGTCGATCTGGCTGATCTCACAGCAGTGAGCGCCACGTTACCAATCCCCGGAATTGAGTTCATAGGAAGTACCGATCTTTCTAGCCTCCCATTCTCAGACGCCACCTTCGACGGCGTAACATCGCAGTTCGGCATCGAATACGCAGACGCCGCTGCGGCCACTCACGAGGCGATCAGGGTACTGGCTCCGGGTGGTTGCGGACATTTTGTGTTGCATCATGCTGACAGCGCCATCACACAGGGGGCTTCCAGGAGTATCGCGGCGTACCGATCGGTATTCGCCGGTATCGGTGCTTTTCAATTGGGCAGAACCGTATTCGAACTCTATCGGCGCTCCGCTCCCCGCGCTGCCATAGTTGAGGCGGAAACAGAGTTTCGGAGAGCAGTAGCCACATTGCAGTCGCGTCTCCGAAACGAGCCCGCGTTCGGACTGGCGCGCAATGTCGTCGCTTTGCTTTCGGGTCTGGCAAGAGCACCCGATTTCCATGCGGCTGCAGACGCTTTGCGCAAGATTGACACCTGGGAGGCGCAAATCCAGGCAAGTACTCTCCGAAAGGTGGCGCAGATAGACGCTGCACTGGACAGGAAGGGAATCGATAAGACGGCCGAATGGCTGGCAGGCGCCGGAGCGGTCGTTGAGCCTCCACAGGAATTGAAATACCCGCTGGGGAAAGTTATGGCGTGGAGCCTCTCATTCTACAAACCACCTTCTTGAGTATGTGACTGTACCGCACGGGCTTCGTTTCACGGGGGAACCCATCGATCCGATTTCTGAGCAGATCACTCCGCGCGACTACAACTCGCGTATCGCTGGGGCCAGTGACGCCGTTGGGAATGCCGTCAGAGCCAATTCTGAAAAACCACTACGGCCTGCCTGTGAAAAAAGGCCATATGTTTGGAGCGGGCGAAGGGAATCGAACCCTCGTATGCAGCTTGGGAAGCTGCCGTTCTACCATTGAACTACGCCCGCGCATGTCCTTTCACCTTCATAGCATGCGCGATTGGCATGCCAAACAGCGCAGTGCTCAGATAAGCACCCACACCACCCAGGCGACTGCCAGGACGCCGGCGCCCGCGAGAAAGCCGACGATACGGTCGCTGGCACGCGTCAGGGAATTGCCGAATGCTTCGGCTATTTCATGATCGTCGCCCCCGTCCGGGATCACGAGGGAGAAATCGTGCCGCGAATGGCCGCTCATCCTCCGCATGGGGCGCAAGTTGAGACTGTTGATCTGCAGGCTTCTGTCCATGAGCGCCTCCGTGACCATTTCGACTCCCGGCTGCCGGTTTCAGGCAACTAATACACTAGTAATTCTATAGAGTCAAAGTAGTTCCGACTGTGTGAGGGAATTACGCTTGAGGTTGCCAGGTCACCCGCGCATGCTTTTCCATTGAAGGACCGTCGCCGGCCATGAAGCCCTTTGTTTTTCTCGGACCTTCGCATGTGACGGCGCTTGCGCTTACCCTCGCGGTGCCGGTGGTCCTGACTGCGGTTACGAGAGCGCGGAAATCTTGGGAAACCCGGATTCGCTGGGGATTGGCGGCGCTGATCGCCGTCAACTGGCTGGCCTGGATGTTGCTGCTTGCGGAAAGGGGTTGGCTCGGCGTCGGCAACGCGATCCCGCTCAATCTGTGCGACTGGGCCACCATGGCGACGTTCATCGCTCTCGTGAACCCGACGCAGAAAAGCTACGAGCTGGCCTATTTCTGGGCTCTGTGCGGCACAACGCAGGCGCTCATTACGCCCGATTGCGTTTATGATTTTCCCGATGCGCAGTTCACGCTTTTCTTCATCTATCATGGCAGCATCGTTGCTTCTGTCCTCTACTTGACGCTCAGCCTCACGATGCGTCCCTACCCTGCATCGATTGCGCGAGTGACGGGATGGACTCTGTTTTATGGCGCGACAGCGGGCGCGGCAGACTGGCTGCTCGGCACGAATTACGGTTTTCTTCGCGCCAAGCCCGCCCATTTCTCGTTGCTCGACATCATGTCGCCATGGCCCTGGTATTTGCCGGAGCTTCTGATCGCGGGCGTACTCTTCATGCTGTTCTGGTACGCGCCGTTCGCGATTGTCGATTTGTGGCCGGGCGTGCAGGCGGCCCGGCGCGCATGGGGCCGATGAAAAAAAGTCCTACCCTTTAACGGGATGTGCTGTTAGGTCTGACCGCAGGCAGGGTACTCGGGGGCCGGGCGCGGCGGTTTTTCGCGCGAATGCGACGCATCATGGCGGATACCATTCAGGCAGAACGGGACGAGATGCTGGACTTCGAGCGTTTGGACTCGGCCGAAATCGCCAATGAGCCTTTTCCCCACGTGATCATACCGGGGTTCGTGCGCCGCGAAGCCCGCGCCGCCATCGAGAGCGATTTTCCTGCCATCGCGCGGTCGGGAAGTTTCCCGCTCGGCTCGCTCAGCTTCGGCCCTGCGTTCGCCGGAATGATCGACAGCCTTTCCGCGAAAAGGATGCGGACCATCGTCGAAAGGAAATTCGACCTCGATCTCGAAAGCAAGCCGGTCATGGTGACGGTGCGCGGAATGTGCGCGAAGCGCGACGGACAAATCCACACCGACAGCACAAGCAAGCTCGTCACGATGCTGCTCTATATCAACAAGAGTTGGGAATGCGCGAGCGCCCGGCTGAGGCTGTTGCGTTCGGCCCACGATCTCGAAGATTTCGCTGCCGAGATTCCTGCCGAGGAAGGAACACTGGTGATCTTCAGGAACGGCCCCAAAGCCTGGCACGGCTTCGCGCCGTTTCGCGGTCAACGCCGCGTCATCCAGGTCAATTGGGTCACCGACGAAACCGTGGTCGCGCGCGAACAGGCGCGTCATCGCGTCAGCGCGTTCTTCAAGCGGCTTCTGTCGCCCGCCAAGGCTCATGCCGCTCAACATTGAGACGTTCCGCAACGATGCGGGCGGCAGTGCCATCTACAAGGCGCTTTCGCATCCCCTTGCTGCCGATCCGGCACGGGCGCTGACGGCAAAGCTCGCCCGCCAAGGCCCGATCGCGATCTACGATCCCGACGGTCTCGCGCCCGCTTTCGAGACCTTCCATTCGATGGCCGGCGTCGAGTGCGCGGGGTATTTCGTCCAGAATGTCGAGCATGTCGGGCGCAGTTACCGCGACTTGATCGCGCGCGCGGTCACGGAAATTGGCGAAGCGAAATTTCGCGCGCTTCTGATCGCGGGCTTCGACAACAGAAAAGCGCTGGCCCAAATTCGTCATCTCGTTCCGGCGGGGGCGGAAATATTCAGCTTTGCCGGACTGAACCTGCCCGACGAAATGCTGACCGACCGGGCGCGCTATCTTTCGCCCCTCAACTTTGCCACGAATTTCGTCTTCTTTCGCGATCAAGGCGGCCACCACACACGTCTCGTCACGGCAAACTACTGGACGCGTTACGGTGCGAAAGAGGTGCGGCTTTGGTGTCGCCTCTTCGCAAGCGACGGGAGCGCGCTCGCAACCTGGTTCGAGGAGGGTGGGGCGCCGGAAGCTTCCATTGTGATCGACAGCGGTGAAATTCGCGCGCGCTTCGATCTGCCCGAATTCACCGGCCAGCTCTTCGTTCACGCCGTCGGTGTTGCCGGCCACGATATCGTGAAGTACGCGCTGGACACGTATGGCGACGATCCGCGCCTGCTTTCCGCTACGCATGACGCCAATTCCTGGCCTTCCGATCTCTACGCGGGGCTACCCGCGCCGGCGGAAGACGAAGACGTGGTCCTGTGGGTGCAAAACAGCCACCCCCTGACGATCGCCGCCGGCGAGATCGGGCTTTCGCCCATGGGAAGCAACGCGATCGTTCGACTCGACGAAACCCTTGCACCATTTGCCACGCGCGCCCTGCATGTCTCGGAACTTTTGCCGGAATTGCGCTGGCCGCGTCAGATCGAGATTCATGCCGGCAAGCATTTCGTGCGTCCGCGCTACGAGGTGACCTCCCAGAACGGTCATTCGCGGATCGCACACCCCAATGTCGAGCGCGCGGATCTCAAGCCGGATCCGAACCTCGCGCGATTGGGAAATCTTCTGGGCAAAGGCCACATCCTGCCCGCTCCCATTCTGCCGCTGGACCGTTTCTCGAGCGTGGCTTTGCCCACCCCGATGTCGACGGCGCAAGATCATCTTCCGGTCAAGGCGCTGGTTTACGACGCGAAAGGTGTTCGCGTTGCCGAACACCGCTTCGGAAATCTGCCGCGCGACCATGGCGCGGTGCTCGACGTGTCGGCGCTGGCACTGGGGAAGCTCACGACCGGTTACGGACATGTCGAGCTTGTCTATGATTTCGAAGCCGGCAAAGAGGCCGATGGCTGGCTGCATGCCTTGTTTCGCTACCGCGAAAACATCAGCGGGCACCAGGCCGAAACGAGCTTCGGTTCCCACATGTTCAACACCGCTGTTACCTATCGCGGCGAGCCGCAGTCCTATTCCGGGCCGCCCCCGGGTCTGTCCACCCGGCTTTTTCTGCACGTCGCCGCACCGCCTTTCGACACCTTATGCCATCTGATCTATCCGGTGTCGGATGTCTGGCATCCGCAATCCACGACCACGGTCACCTTGCGCGCGGCGAATGGCGAAGAGCTCGTCTGCAAGACCATGACGATTCCCTCGTCCGGCTCGCGCTTCTGGACCGTACGAGAAATCTTCGGCGAAGACCTTGTCGCCCGCGCCGGCCGTCATGCCTACATCATCATTCGCGACGAAACCTGCCGCCTCTTCGGTTATCACGGCGCGCGCTCGCCTTGCGGCAGTTTCAGCTTCGATCACATGTTCGGGTTCTGAAACAGCTTGGGCCGCCGACCTTCCACCTGCTGGGTTGTCACCGACGGCAAAGCCGGCATGGAAAGCCAGTGCCTGGGCGTTGCCGAAGCGCTTGGCCTTCAACCCGACATCAAACGGGTGCGCATGCGGGGGCCCTGGCGTCTGCTCTCTCCGCATTTGCGGTTGGGCCTGGACCATGCATTCGAGAACGCAGCAGGACTGGCGCCACCCTGGCCGGATCTCCTTATCGCCACCGGCAGGCTCAGCATTCCGGCGTCGCTTTTCGTGCGCAGGCAAAGCGCGCGTGAAGGCAAGCGCACTTTCACGGTTCAGATCCAAAAACCTGCGATCGCACCATCGCATTTCGATCTTGTCATCGCGCCGCTGCACGACGCTCTGGAAGGCGGCAACGTCGTCTCCACGGTCGGCGCCCTGCACCGGATCGCGCCGGACAGACTCGTTCGCGAAGCCCGGTCTTTTGCGCCACGCGTGGCGAAACTGCGGCCCCCCCATGTCGGCGTATTGATCGGAGGGCCGAATGCATCCTTTCGGCTGGGAACCCGGGAAATAGCTGCCTTCGCTTCACAGCTTCGCCGCCTCGCAAAGTCCAAGGGTGGCAGTCTTCTCGTAACGCCCTCGCGGCGCACCGGCAGAGAAAACATATCGCTGCTGAAGTCGGCTCTGGCAGATGTACCGGCTTTCGTCTGGGACGGCGAAGGCGAGAACCCCTATTTTGGTATTCTGGGCCTGTCCGAATGTCTCGTGGTGACAGCGGACTCGGTCAACATGATTTCCGAAGCCTGCGCTACCGGCAAACCGGTTTACATCTATGATTTACCGGGTGGATCGCGAAAAGCCGCGCGCTTTCGCCAGGCGCTGTCCGAGCGCGGCTTTGGCCGATCATTCGCAATTCCGCTCGAACCTTATACGGCGCAGCCGCTCGACGAGATGGCTGCCGTCGTCAGGGCCATCGAAAGCAGGTACCGGACGGGTTGATTATTCCTCTTCCGCATGCGCCGGCTCGGGTTCCGGTTCGGGAGTCGTGTCTGCGATCGGCCGGAGCGAAGCGCCTTTGTTTTCCGGCCGCTTGACCAGCCGGTCGCGCTTTTGGGAAGCCCGCTCCACTGCCAGGTCGAGTTCAAGCTGCGAGCAAAGACCGAGTGTCACAGGGTCCACGGCCTTGATGTTCTGCGCATTCCAGTGGGAACGCTCGCGGATTTTCTGAATCGTCGACTTGGTTGTGCCGATCAGCTTGATGATGTCGGCATCGGTGAATTCCGAATGGTTGCGCAGCAGCCAGTAGACCGCGTCGGGCTTGTCCTGACGTTTGGAGACCGGCGTGTAGCGCGGCGCGCGTTTCAGCTTGACGGGCGGAATCTTGTGCTTCGGCGCCGCCATTTCCAGTCGCGCAGCGGGATCGCTTTCTGCCTGTTCGATCTGATCCCTGGTCAACTGGCCGGTCGTAACCGGGTCCTGGCCTTTAATACCCTTGGCCACGTCGTCGTCCGCGATGCCTTTGACTTCGAGGGGATGAAGTCCGCAAAAATCGGCAATTTGCTCGAAGCTAAGCGATGTGTTGTCCACCAGCCACACGGCGGTCGCCTTGGGCATCAGCGGTTTAGTGTCGGCCATAAAATTTCCCTTCCCGGCTGGCGCTTTCGGACGCCAGCCCGCTCTAAAGGCTTAACCTTTGGAGGAATGGCCGCTTTTTACAGACAGACCCCTCCAAGGAAAAGGGGTTTTGCTCAGGGCGTCAACAAAATCTTGCCGATATGCACGCTTTCTGCCATGCGGGCATGGGCGGCCTGCGCCTCTTCGAAGGCAAAAATGCGGTCGATCACGGGCTTGACGCGCCCGGCAGCGACGAGGGGCCAGACCTCGCGCAGCAGCGCATCGCGGATTGCGCCTTTCTCGTCGTTCGAACGCGCCCGCAGGGTTGTTGCCATAAAAGTGAGGCGTTTCACGAGCATTGGTCCGAAATTGACTTTGGCGGTCGTGCCGCCCTGGAAAGCGATGTTCACCAGGCGTCCGCCGCGCGCCAAGGCCCGAAAATTGCGCTCGATATAGTCCCCGCCCACCATGTCGAGAATGACGTTGACGCCAACGCCGCCGGTCGACTGCAGCACCACATCGACGAAGTCGTCTTCACGGTAGTTGACGGCTTTCACAGCGCCGAGCTCTTCGCACACCCGGCACTTGTCTGCGCTGCCGGCTGTCGTGAATACGGGGTTTCCCCGTGCTGCGCATAGTTGAATCGCGGCGGTGCCGATACCACTCGATCCGCCGTGAACAAGAACGCTTTCGCCCGGCTTGAGCCGCGCGGCATCCATCAAATTGGTCCAGACGGTGAAATGCACTTCGGGAAGCGCTGCGGCTGCAAGGCACTCGACGGATGGGGGAACGGGCAGAACGCACCGCGCGGACGCCGCTGCGTATTCGGCATAGCCTCCGCCTGTCAGCAATGCGCAAACGGACTGTCCGACACGAAGATCGTCTACGCCGTTGCCCAACTCTACGATCTCCCCGGAGACCTCCAGGCCGAGGATATCGGGCGCACCCGGCGGCGGGGGATAACGGCCCATGGCCTGTGCAAGGTCGGCGCGGTTCAGTCCTGCCGCGGTCACCTTGATCAGCACTTCGCCGGGCCCGGCCAGGGGCCGCGGCAATTCGTCAACGATCAAGCTGTAGTTCGCGCCCTGATCTTCAACCCGGATGGCTTTCACCGCAGAACGCTCCGTTCGCCGCTTGTCATGTCGCGACGGGATGATCGACACTATCAGGGCCCGAACGAGACGAGAAGCAATGCCGATCGATCCCGACGAATTGTTGCCCAGGAAGAAGAAACTCACGGAATTGATGCTGGGAGAAGACTTGTCTGCGATGTCCGAGCATGAGCTTGTCGGGCGCATCGCGGCGATCGAAGGGGAAATCTCGCGTTGCCGCGACGCCATCAATGTACGGCGGTCCACCAAATCCGCGGCCGAAGGTTTTTTCTGCAAGGCCTGACTCTCCGCGCAGAGTGTGCCGCGCCGCGCCGCAACATCATTAATTGGGAAAGAATTCAGGGCTTAACGATTTGCAGCGTTGCGCGCATGCACCACTGCCATGGTTTACGTGCGGGGTAACCATGCAGCGCGCTTGCACCGCGCCCGCGACTTGCTAGCTTGAGCGCGGGACGAGTGACGGGGCGGGGCGCATGATGTTGGCTGAGGCGGACGACGAGGTTCGCGATTTCAATCTCCAGTCTTTTGCCAATTCGGCGCTGTTCACGCGCACTTTCGACGAAGGCATGTCACTGGTCGAAGAAACGGCTCGCTATCTCGATGGCCGAGGCCGCGACGAAGCACGCGACCTGCCGCGCAAGACTGCCCTGCTTTATGCGGGTGAAAGCATGCGGGTCACCACGAGGTTGATGCAGGCAGCCAGTTGGCTTCTCATCCAGCGCGCCGTGCATGAAGGAGAGATGCGCGCCGAAGACGCCGCACGCGAACGCTATCGCCTGGGTTCAAAGGAAATCTGTCTCGGCGGACGCAGCGACGACGTCGATTCCCTGCCGGCAACGCTGCAGGAACTGCTCAAGCGCAGCGATGGGCTGTATCGCAGAATCGCGCGGCTTGACGATGTTCTGTTCGGCGCCGGGCCGCCGGTACCGTCCGGCATCAAGGAACATTTCGAGCGTCTGAAGCAATCGTTCGATCAGACCGGAACCGGCGCAATATAGACCCAGCCGGGATTGCCGCTGCCCGTGGCGCCCGTCAGCTCTTCACATAATCCTTGAAACGCTTGTTGAAGCGCGTGAGCCGGCCGCCGCGGTCGATCAGATGCGCCTGCCCGCCCGTCCAGGCGGGATGAGTGGTGGGATCGATGTCCAGGGTCAGCTTCTGACCGGGCTCGCCCCAGGTCGTACGGGTCTTGTAGGTCGTGCCGTCATTCAGCGCGACCGAAACCATATGATAATTCGGGTGGATGCCCTTTTTCATGGCGCGGCTTTCCGGGATCGAGGCCGCGGCTTATAGGGGATCGGGTGTCCGCTGGCAAGGCGGGAGCGTTCTTGTCCGGATCGCCTGGATCAACGCCTTTGCAAACGTGGAAAGGGTGTCGTCGCGAGCGCCCATGACGACGATGCGGTCGCCCGGCTCGGCCAGCGAGACGA